>Ga0208633_100152_pt1 | contig 21822 bp, 17 predicted proteins | sample LakWasMet63_LOW9_2_FD_183895 | JGI IMG/M metagenome (GOLD analysis project Ga0208633, IMG submission 183895) | Freshwater sediment methanotrophic microbial communities from Lake Washington under simulated oxygen tension - Sediment Metagenome... | ecosystem: Environmental > Aquatic > Freshwater >...
ATCGCCGCCGGCGTCGTGCTGGTGCTGGGCGCCGTGGTCGCCCTGGTGCTCAACGCCTTCCAGAGCAACCTCGTCTTCTTCTACTCGCCCACGCAGGTGGCCGCGAACGAAGCGCCGCTGGGCCGTACTTTCCGCCTGGGCGGCCTGGTGGAGAAGGGTTCCGTCAAACGCGACGGGCTGGTGGTCAGCTTCATCGTGACCGACACAGCGCGGTCCATTCCCGTGCGCTTCGAGGGCATCCTGCCCGACCTGTTCAAGGAAGGCAAAGGCGTCGTAGCCCAGGGGCAGTTGAGAGACGGCGTCTTCCAGGCCCGTGAGGTGCTGGCCAAACACGACGAAAACTACATGCCGCCCGAGGCGGCGCAAGCCCTGCAGGATGCCGCCAAGGCATCGGCAGCGGCCCCGGAGAAAAAACCATGATTCCCGAGATCGGCCATTTCCTGCTCTGGCTGGCGCTGGGCACCTCGCTCGTGCTGGGCACGCTGCCGTTGGCTGGCGCCGCCCGCGACCGCACCGAATGGATGGCGCTGGCCCGTCCCCTGGCCTACACCCTGGCGCTGCTGGTGGTGCTGGCGTTCGCCTGCCTGGTGGCGTCCTTCGTGCGCCACGACTTCTCCGTGCTCTATGTCGCCTCCAATTCCAACTCCGCGCTGCCGCTGCCCTACCGCGTTGCGGGGGTGTGGGGCGGGCATGAAGGCTCGCTGCTGCTGTGGGTGCTGATGCTCTGCCTGTGGATGGTGGCGGTGGCGCGCTTCAGCCGGCATCTGCCGGCAGCGGTGGTGGCACGCATCCTGGCCGTGATGGGCCTGGTGGCGCTGGGTTTCCTGCTGTTCATGCTCGTCACCTCCAACCCCTTCGAACGCCTGTTCCCGGTACCGGCCGACGGGCGTGACCTCAACCCGCTGCTGCAGGACCCGGGCATGGTGTTCCATCCGCCGCTGCTGTACATGGGGTATGTGGGCTTCTCGGTGGCCTTCGCCTTCGCCATCGCCGCGCTGATCGGCGGCAACCTCGATGCCACCTGGGCGCGCTGGACCCGGCCCTGGACCACCGTCGCCTGGCTCTTCCTCACGCTGGGCATTGCGCTGGGCAGTGCCTGGGCCTATTACGAGCTGGGCTGGGGCGGCTGGTGGTTCTGGGACCCGGTGGAAAACGCCTCCTTCATGCCCTGGCTGGTCGGCACCGCGCTGATGCACTCGCTGGCCGTCACGGAAAAGCGCGGCAGCTTCAAGTCCTGGACGGTACTGCTGGCCATCCTGGCCTTCTCGCTTTCGCTGCTGGGCACCTTCCTGGTTCGCTCGGGTGTGCTGTCGTCGGTGCACGCCTTCGCCACCGACCCACGGCGCGGCCTCTTCATCCTGGGCCTGCTGACGGTGGTGATCGGCGCCTCGCTGGCGCTGTATGCCTGGCGCGCGCCCAAGGTCGGCCTGGGCGCGCGCTTCGCCCTGGTCTCACGCGAGACTGCGCTGCTGGGCAACAACGTGCTGCTGCTGGTGGCTGCCGGCGCCGTGCTGTTGGGCACGCTTTACCCGCTACTGCTCGACGCGCTGGGCGTGGGCAAGATCTCGGTCGGCCCGCCTTATTTCGACACGGTCTTCATGCCACTGATGACACCGGTACTCTTCCTCATGGGCGTGGGCCCGCTGGCGCGCTGGAAACAGGCCGAGCTGCCCGACCTCGCGCGGCGCCTGCGCTGGGCGCTGGGCGCGGCCGTGGTGGCGGCCCTGCTGACCGGCTGGCTGGCCGGCCAGATCCATCTGGTGGCGACCTTCGGTCTGCTGATGACCTACTGGATCGTGGCCTCGGTACTCACCGACCTGTGGGAACGCATCCGTCCGCAAGGCGCTGGCGCCGCACAAGTCTGGCGCAAGCTGCGCCAGATCCCGCGCGCGGCCGTGGGCATGCTGCTGGCGCATCTGGGCATGGCGGCCTTCTGTTTCGGCGTGGTCATGGTCAAGGGCTACGAAGTGGAGCGCGACGTGCGCATGAATCCGGGTGACAGCACCACGCTGCGCGGCTACACCTTCACGCTGCAGGGTCTGCGCGATGTGCGAGGCCCCAACTACGACGCCGTTCAGGGCCTGGTGGAGGTGACGCAAAACCAGCGCAAGGTCGCCGAACTGAAACCGGAGAAGCGCGTCTACCGCGTGCAGCAGAACCCCATGACCGAGGCCGCCATCGACGTCGGCCTCACGCGCGACCTGTATGTCTCGCTGGGCGAAGCGGTGGAAGGCGATGCCTGGATCGTGCGCATCTACGTCAAGCCCTTCATCGACTGGATCTGGGGCGGCTGCCTGCTGATGGCGCTGGGCGGTGCGCTCGCCGCCAGCGACCGCCGCTACCGCAGCCGGCGCAAACCGGGAGCCGGTGCATGAAAAAATATTTGCGTTACCTCATCCCGCTGGTCATCTTCCTGGCGCTGGTGGGTTTCCTGGCCGCCGGCCTCAAGCTTGATCCCAAGGAGGTGCCCTCGCCTCTGATCGGCAAGCCGGCGCCCGGCTTCGCGCTCACGCGCCTGGACCAGCCCACGCTGACGATCCGCCGCGAGGACCTGCTGGGCCAGGTCTGGATGCTCAACGTCTGGGCCTCGTGGTGTACGGCCTGCCGCGAGGAGCACCCGGTGCTGCTGGACTTCGCCAAACGCCGGCTGGTGCCGGTCTATGGCCTGAACTACAAGGACCAGCGCAGCGCCGGCCTGCGCTGGCTGGCCAACTACGGCGACCCGTATGAGACCTCGCTGTTCGATCCCGACGGTCGCGTCGGCATCGACTGGGGCGTCTACGGCGTGCCCGAGACCTTTGTCATCGACCGCGCGGGCGTGGTGCGCTACAAGCACATCGGCGCGCTCACGCCCGAGGTCATCCGCGAGCGTATCGAGCCCCTGCTGAGGCAACTCCATGGCTAAGTTCCTTCTGCCCCTGCTGCTGGCCCTCGCGGCCAGCCTGGCCTACGCCGGCGAAGCCGCACCCGCCACTGCCGACCCCGTGCTGGAGGCGCGCATGGCGCGCATCACGGCCGAGTTGCGCTGCCTGGTCTGCCAGAACCAGACCATCGCCGACTCGCAATCGGGCCTGGCCACCGACCTGCGCCAGCAGGTGCGCGAGATGCTGCAACGCGGCGACAGCGAGCAGCAGATCATCGAGTTCATGACCGCGCGTTACGGCGACTTCGTGCTCTATCGCCCGCCGGTCCGAAGCAGCACCCTGCTGCTGTGGTTCGGCCCCGCACTGCTGCTGGTGGCCAGCATCACTACGCTGGTGCTGGTATTGCGCCGACGCAGCAAGCTCGCCGATGACCAGTTCGAACCCGATCCGGAACCGCCCGAGGCCCGCTGACCCCACCCACGACACGACCATGACCCACGACCTGAACACCCTCAAGCAGCAACTGCTGCAGCTGCGCGAACTGCACAGCGCCGGCGCCTTGCCGCAAGACCAGTACGACCAGGCCCGGGTACCGCTGGAGCAGCGCCTGATCGAAGGCGTGCTGACCCAGCCCGCGCCGGCCCGCAGCTCGCGCCGCCTGATCGCCGGCGTGGCCGCACTCGTCGTGCTGGTCGCCGCGGCCGGCTACTGGTGGACCGGCTCACCGGGCCAGTGGGCCGGTGGCGCCGACAGCGCACGCACCAATCCGCATGCCAGCGGTGAAGTGGCCCCGCACGCCACCGATGCCGAGCAGATGGCGTCCATGGTGGATGCGCTGGCCGAACGCCTGAAGGACGATCCGAAGAACGCCGAGGGCTGGGCCATGCTGGCGCGCTCCTACACGGTGATCGGCCGCCACGCCGACGCGCTCAAGGCTTACGAGCGGGCCGTGGCCCTGCGGCGCGACGACGCCGATCTGCTGGCCGACTACGCCGACGCACTGGCTCTCAAGAACAGGCGCCAGCTGGCCGGTGAGCCCATGAAATGGGTGGAGCGTGCCCTCAAGGCCGACCCGCGCAACCTCAAGGCCCTGGCCCTGGCCGGCACCCATGCCTACGAGCGCAAGGACTACAAGGGCGCCGTCAAACACTGGCAACAGCTGACGGACTACGGCCCACCGGACAACGAACTGGTGCAACAGATCGCGCCCGGCCTGGCCCAGGCACGCGAGCAGGCCGGCCTGCCGGCTGCCGCTACGAAAGCCCCCGCCACAGCCCTGCGCACCAGCGTGAGCGGTACCGTCACGCTGGCCCTCGCGCTGGCGCGCCAGGCCAGCCCAGACGACACGGTCTTCATCTACGCGCGCGATGCCCAGGGCTCGCGTTTGCCGCTGGCCATCCTGCGCAAGCAGGTGCGCGACCTGCCCTTGCGCTTCACGCTGGACGACAGTCTGGCCATGTCCCCGGCGGCCAAGCTGTCAGGCGCCAGGCAGGTCATCGTCGAGGCCCGTGTCAGCAAAAGCGGCGAAGCCCGCGCCCAGCCCGGTGACCTGAGCGGTCAGACCGGTCCGATCAGCCCGGGCGCCACCTCACTCACGCTGGAAATCCGCGACACCGTCACCCCCTGAACCCATCACCCGCGAAGCGCAAAGCGCCCGTCGCCATGAACTACCTCTACGTCTACCTCATCGCGATCCTGATCATCATCACGCTCTACCTGCGGCGTTACTTCCGCAAGCATGCGCAGGACGTGGCCGCGCTGGAAGTGGCCGTGCAAAGCGGCCTGGCGGAGCCGGCCTCCCTGCATCCCATCGTGGACCCGAGTCGCTGCATGGGATCGGGCGCCTGTGCCAAGTCCTGTCCCGAAGAAGCCCTGGGCGTGATCAACGGCAAGATGGCATTGAAAAATGCCGCGGCCTGCATCGGACACGGGGCCTGCCTGGCCGCCTGCCCGACCGAGGCCATCACGCTGGTGTTCGGCACCGAGAAGCGCGGTATCGACATTCCCAACATCAGCCCGGACTTCGAGACCAATGTGCCGGGCATCTTCATCGCCGGCGAACTCGGCGGCATGGGCCTGATCCGCAAGGCCGCCCAGCAGGGCCGCGATGCCATCGCCGCGATCCGCAAGAAGCTCGGCAGCGGCCAGGCGGACTTCGACGTCGTCATCGTCGGCTGCGGGCCGGCCGGCCTTTCGGCCGGCCTCTCGGCCATCCACCACAAGCTGCGCTACAAGGTGATCGAGCAGGAAGACTCGCTGGGCGGCGCGGTCTTCCACTACCCGCGCCAGAAGATCGCCATGACGGCGCCTTTCGAGCTGGACCTGGTCGGCAAGGTCAAGTTCACCGAGGTGCAGAAGGAAAAACTGATCGACTTCTGGATGGACATCGTGAAGAAGACCGGTCTGAAGATCTCCTTCCGCGAACGCATGGAGAGCATCGACAAGGACAACGGGCGTTTCGTGGTGCACACCAACCGCGGCAAGTACACCGCGCGCACCGTGCTGCTGGCCATGGGCCGGCGTGGCACGCCGCGCAAGCTGGAAGTCCCCGGCGAAGAAAGCGCCAAGGTCACCTACCGCCTGATCGACCCCGCGCAGTACCAGGGCCAGGCGGTGCTGGTGGTGGGCGGCGGCGACAGCGCGCTGGAAGCAGCGATTGCCCTGTCGCAGGAACAGGGCACAGACGTCACGCTGTCCTATCGCAGCGAGGCTTTCGCCCGCGTGAAGCAGAAGAACCGCATGCTGCTGGAGCAGCAGCAGAAGGCCGGCCGCATCCGCGTGCTGCTGAAGTCCAATGTGCGTTCCATCGACGAGACCCTGGTCATCATCGACACCGACGGCATTCCGCAGCGCTACCGCAACGATGCCGTGATCGTCTGCGCCGGCGGGCTGCTGCCCACGCCGGTGCTGCAGAAGATCGGCATCGAGTTCAACACCAAGTTCGGCACGGCCTGAACTCAGACGGCCTGCTGCCACCACCAGGCCAGCCAGCCCAGGGCTGCGAAAAACACCACCAGCTGGCCTGCGGCCATCCATAGGAAACGCCGTGCCAGCTTGTCGGGTTCGTGGTTGCTGATGAGGTAGGGGCTGGATGGCGCGCCCTCGACCAGATGCAGCTCGGGCTGGCGCCGCAGTTCGCGGTGGCGCTTCTCGACCTCGCCGCGCGCCAGCCGTCGTGCCAGCCCCCACTCGCGTTCGTCCAGCTGGCCGTCGCGATCGAGATCGAAGCGACGCAGCAGGCCGGTCTGGTCCGTCTTCCATTGCGCCAGCAGCTCGCGCACGTCCGCACCGGCATCCAGCCCCTGGCTGGGATGGCGCGTCAGGAAATTGCCGAGCACGTAGATGCGGTCCCGCTGCTGCAGCGTCCACTCCACATAACGGTAGTCACCCTCGCTCCAGCGCCGGCAATGCCGCGTCACGATCTCGGCACCCTCGGGATCGACCAGGCACTGGCCGCTGCCGTCGTCGAGCACGAAGCTGGTCTGGCTCTCGGCCCGCTCCACCGTCTCCCACTTGTCCTCGTTGGTCTTGTGCTCGACCTGGTAGCGGTACCAGAGGCAGGCCGCGCCGCTCAGCGGTGAATGCAGGGGGTTGAGGTCCAGCGGCCGGCCCTGGCCGTGCAGCTCCACATATCCCTGGGCCGCGCTGGCGATGCGCGACGTCGGCATGCCCGTGATGGCATGGCGCCGCCGCAGGGCGCCCACCCAGCCCAGCAGAGACAACAGTGCGATACCGGCAAGCACGCCCAGCCAGACCTCGCGTCGACCAGTATGGAAGCCCACGACGAGCAGCACGAACTGCCCGAAGGCCAGGCCGGCATGCAGCGAGCCGCCGAAGCGGCCAAAGGACATAGGCCAGCGCATGGCAGCCGACGGCGCTCAGCGTCTCAGCTGTTGAAGAGCTGGCGCACGTCGACGTCGGCCTTCTCGTGGTCGGCGAATTCGAGCAGCGGATGGTGCTTGAAGTTGAAGATGCGCGCGACCAGCGCGTCGGGGAAGGAGTCGACCCGCACATTGTTCAGGTTGACCGACTCGTTGTAGAGCTCGCGGCGGTCGGAGATCAGGCTTTCCAGCGAGCTGATGCGCTGCTGCAGCTGCATGAAGTGCTCGTTGGCCTTGAGTTCGGGGTAGGCCTCGGCCACGGCGAAGATCTGGCCCAGGCCGGTGCGCAGCGCGCCTTCGGCCCGGCTGAGGGCCGGCACGTCGTGCGCCTCGCGCGCGCTCTGCACACGGCTGCGTGCCTCGATGACCGACTGCAGGGTGGCCTGCTCGAACTGCTTGTACTGCTTGCAGACCTCGACCAGCTTGGGCAGTTCGTCATGGCGCTGCTTGAGCGACACGTCGATATTGGCCCAGGCCTTGGCCACGTTGTGCTTGAGCTGCACCAGCCCGTTGTAGAGCATGACGACGTACACGCCGACGACGACCACCACACCCCAGAAAATCGCTGAACCGACTGACATGCGCTGCCCTCCTGCTTGGTTTGACGGACCATCATAAAAGCGGGGCTGGCCGCAACGGCAGCGGGCCATAAAAAAAGGGACCCCCCCTCACGGGACGGTCCCTTTTCTGTTGCGTTTTCGCGATCAGGCCGCGACGGCTTCAGCCACCGGGGTGCGGATCAGGTGGTCGAAGGCGCTCAGTGCGGCCTTGGCACCATCCCCCGCGGCGATCACGATCTGCTTGTAGGGCACGGTCGTGCAGTCGCCAGCGGCGAACACCCCCGCCACATTGGTGTGGCCCTTGGCATCGACCACGATCTCGCCGTAGCGGCTGAGCTCCAGCGTGCCCTTGAGCCACTCGGTGTTGGGCACCAGCCCGATCTGCACGAACACGCCTTCGAGCTCGACGTGCTTCACTTCGCCGCTGACGCGGTCCTTGTAGCCCAGGCCGTTGACTCGTGCGCCGTCACCGGTGATCTCGGTCGTCTGCGCATTGAGGTGGATGCTCACATTGGGCAGGCTCTTGAGCTTGCTCACCAGCACGGCATCGGCCTTGAGCGCGTCGGCAAACTCGATCAGCGTCACGTGCTGCACGATGCCGGCCAGGTCAATGGCCGCTTCCACACCGGAGTTGCCGCCGCCAATCACGGCCACACGCTTGCCCTTGAAGAGCGGGCCGTCGCAGTGCGGGCAATAGGCCACGCCGCGGTTCTTGTACTCCTGCTCACCCGGCACGTTGACGTTGCGCCAGCGCGCGCCGGTGGAGAGGATGACGCTCTTGGCCTTGAGCACGCCGCCGTTCGCCATCTGCACTTCGACCAGGCCACCCGGCTCCTCGGCGGGGATCAGCTTGCCGGCGCGCTGCAGGTTCATGATGTCCACTTCGTAGTGGCGCACCTGGGCTTCGAGGGCCGCCGCGAACTTGGGGCCGTCGGTCTCCAGCACCGAGATGTAGTTTTCGATGGCCATGGTGTCGTTGACCTGGCCGCCGAAACGCTCGGCCGCCACGCCCACGCGGATGCCCTTGCGCGCCGCGTACACGGCAGCGGCCGCACCGGCCGGGCCGCCGCCGACGATCAGCACGTCATAGGGATCCTTGGCCGACAGCTTGGCCGCCTCGCGCGCTTCGGACTTCACGTCGAGCTTGGCGACGATCTCTTCCACCGTCATGCGCCCGGAGGCGAAGACCTGGCCGTTGAGGTAGGTCATGGGCACGGCCATGATCTGGCGTTCGTCCACTTCGGCCTGGAACAGGGCGCCGTCGATCACCGTGGTCTGCACGCGCGGGTTCAGGATGGCCATGAGGCTGGCGGCCTGCACCACGTCCGGGCAGTTGTGGCAGCTCAGGGACATGTAGACCTCGAACTTGAAGTCGCCTTCCAGGGCCTTGATCTGTTCGATGACCTCAGCCTCGACCTTCGGGGGATGGCCGCCGGTCCACAGCAGGGCCAGCACCAGGGAGGTGAACTCGTGGCCCAGGGGAATGCCGGCAAAACGCACACCGCGGGTCTCGCCTTCGCGGGCGATCAGGAAGGAAGGCTTGCGCGCGTCGTTGCCGCTCTCGTCGAAGCTCACCTGGTCCGACAGGCTGGCGATGTCCTGCAGGAGCGCGCGCAGTTCGGCCGAACTGGCACTGTCGTCCAGCGAGGCGATCAGGCGGATCGGACGCTGCAGCTTGCCCAGGTAGGCCTGCAGCTGTTGCTTCATGGTGTCGTCGAGCATGGGGTTCTCCAGGTTGGGGTGGGGCATTCAATGCCGCTGTGGGATGGGCCGGGGTCCTGGTGGGACCGCGGCCCATCGGGCTGCGGTACTGTCAGTTGAACGATCAGATCTTGCCGACCAGGTCCAGGGACGGGGTCAGGGTCTTGGCGCCTTCGTTCCACTTGGCGGGGCAGACCTGGCCGGGATTCTTGGCCACGTACTGGGCGGCCTTGAGCTTGCGCAGGGTTTCCTTGACGTCGCGGGCGATCGCGTTGTCATGCACTTCGGCGGTCTTGATCTGGCCTTCGGGGTTGATGATGAAGGTGCCGCGCAGGGCCAGGCCTTCTTCTTCGATGTGCACGCCGAAAGCGCGGGTCAGCTGGTGCGTCGGGTCGCCAACCAGGGGGAACTTGGCCTTGCCCACGGCGGGGGAGGTCTCATGCCACACCTTGTGGGCGAAGTGGGTGTCGGTGGTGACGATGTAGACCTCGGCGCCGGCCTTCTGGAACTCGGCGTAGTTGTCGGCAGCGTCTTCCACTTCGGTGGGGCAGTTGAAGGTGAAGGCAGCCGGCATGAAGATCAGCACGGACCACTCGCCCTTGAGCGTCTCATTGCTGACCTGCACGAAACGGCCGTTGTGGAAGGCTTCGGCCTTGAAGGGCTGGACTTGGGTGTTGATCAGGGACATGAATTAACTCCTGTTGATTGATAAAGGGGATTTATGAAATCGACCGGTTTTTTAAACCGATGACGAGATTGTAGTCTTTATCTATCGAAATTAATTATTGATTTAACAATACTAACGATAGGGAAACTTTATTGCGCCGCACCAAAAGGGACGGTCTGGGTGAGAACCCGGGAGGAAAGGGAGTCTAAAAAGTGAGTGCAGGCTCAGACGCCTGCACTCTTGAGCGCCAGGCCCAGCAAGGCGCACACGCCGATGACGTGCATGACATTGCGCTGGTAGCGCAGCAGGGCAACGGCCGCCGCCAGGGCAATCGCCGCCGACGCCAGCTCGAAACGACCGGCCAGGCCGTCCGGCCAGAGCACGTGGTAGCCAAAGAAGAGCGCCAGGTTCAGCACCACGCCCACCACGGCCGCCGTGATGGCTGTCAGCGGCGCGGTGAACTTGAGGTCACCGTGGGTGGACTCCACCAGCGGCCCGCCGGCCAGGATGAAGAGGAAGGACGGCAGGAAGGTGAACCAGGTCACCAGCACCGCCGCCAGGGCGCCGGCCAGGAAGAGCGCATCCGGCCCCAGCAGGGCCTGGCCGTAGGCGCCAACGAACCCGACGAAGGCCACCACCATGATCAGCGGCCCGGGGGTGGTCTCGCCCAGCGCGAGGCCGTCGATCATCTGCTCGGGGGTGAGCCAGCCGTAATGGCCCACCGCCCCCTGGTAGACGTAGGGCAATACCGCGTAGGCGCCGCCGAAGGTCAGCAAGGCCGCCTTGGTGAAGAACCAGCCCATCTGCGTGTAACCATGACCCCAGCCCCAGACGGCCGTCAGCAGCGCCATGGGCACGATCCACAGCAAACCGGCCACCCCCAACACCCGCAGCAGGTGGGGCCAGCGAAAACGCGCGTGCGCCGGGGTGGGCGTGTCGTCGTCGATGAGGGCCGGCCCATAGGACTTGTGCTGGCCGCCGTGTCCGCCTCCCGTACGAAAACGCGCTGGCGCCAGGCGCCCACCGAGGTAGCCGATCAGGGCTGCCGCCGCGACGATGGCGGGAAACGGCACGTTCAGCGCAAAGATCGCCACGAAAGACGCTGCGGCGATGGCCCATAGCGCGCCGTTTTTCAGCGCACGCGAGCCAATGCGCCAGGCCGCCTGCAGCACGATGGCCGTGACCGCCGGCTTGATGCCGTAGAACAGGCCCGCGACCAGCGGCATCTGCCCGTAAGCGATGTAGATCCAGGACAGCGCGATCAGGATGAACAGCGAAGGCAGCACGAACAGCACGCCGGCCACGATGCCGCCCCAGGTGCGGTGCATCAGCCAGCCCAGGTAGGTGGCGAGCTGCTGGGCTTCGGGGCCGGGCAACACCATGCAGTAGTTCAAGGCATGCAGGAAACGCCGCTCGGAGATCCAGCGCCGCCGCTCCACCAGCTCCTCGTGCATGATGGCAATCTGTCCGGCCGGCCCACCGAAGCTGATGAAGCCCAGCTTGAACCAGAAACGCAGGGCCTGCCAAAAACTCACGGGCGACGGCGCGCTATCCTCGATGGCTGTTTTGCTCATTGCGCCGATCATAGCCACCCCCTCACCAGCCCCATGTTCGTTCTCGCCAAACTGCTCGCCTTCCTCACCCAGCCCCTGGCCTGGGTCCTCGCCCTGCTCACGCTGGGCCTGCTCCTGCAAGGCCGCTGGCGCCGCAGCGCCACCGCCCTGCTGTGGAGCGCGCTGGTCGTGTTGCTGCTGCAGGGCTGGACGCCGCTGCCCGATGCGTTGTTGCGCCGCCTGGAAGCGCAGTACCCGGCCCCCGTCGACATCGACCTGCAAGCTTATGCCGGCGTCATCGTGCTGGGCGGCGCAACGGAGCCGTCCTATGTCTGGCAAGGCCACACACAACCCGCGCTCAATGACGCTGCCGAGCGCCTGACCGCCGCGCTGCCCCTGCTGCAGCGGGCTCCACAGCTCAAGCTGCTCTACACCGGTGGCGAGGGCGAATTGATCTTCAAGGGGTTGACCGAGGCCGAGCGCGCACGCCGCTTCTACGACAGCGTGGGCGTGCCCGCGCAGCGGCTGATCCTGGAGTCGGCCTCGCGCACCACCTATGAGAACGCCGTGCTCAGCGCCGCCGTACCGGGCGTGGACAAGACGCGCCCCTGGCTGCTACTGACCTCGGCCTGGCACATGCCGCGCTCCATGGCCACCTTCGAGAAGGCCGGCTGGAACGTCACGCCCTGGCCGGCGGACTACCGCACCGGCCAGGCCACCCCCTGGGCACAGTACGGGCTGGCCGATGGTGCCGCCCGCTGGCACACCGCCCTGCATGAAATCCTGGGCCTGTGGGTCTACCGGCTCACCGGGCGCGCCTGATACAAATCTGCTACATCTGCTCTCTACAATCGCGCCGGTGTCAACGACCTCGGAGCCATGAGATGAACAACAACAACGCCGCCTGGTGGATCCGCTACCTGCTGGTCATCGTGGTCACCCTGGTCCTCGGTGCTGCCCTCGGTGAACTGGCCTTCTTCCAGAAAACCAGCATATCCGCGCTCAAGCTCACCGCCGCCAATCTGGTGCGTTTCCTGGGCTATGGCAGCGCCCTGCTGTTGCTCTGGCTGCTGAGCCGGCGCGCCGCGCAGGAATTGGACAAGCAAGGGGGCTGGCGCTTGCAGGCCGGCCGCTTCGTGCTGCCGCTGGCCACCGTCGTCATCGTGCCGACGGCCCATCCCGTGCTATTGCTGCTGCTCGGCGGCCTGCTCGGTGCTGAACTGCGCAAGATCTACGACTGGCTCTTCATACTGGGTACGCTGGCGGCGGCGATCTGGCTCGTGCTGTCCCTGTATCAGCACCTGGAGCTGCTGCTCGAAAGCCTGCGCAAGCCCTCCGGCACCGACTGAGCGGGGCAGCGGACCGGGCCACGTCATATACTTTGCCCATGCTGCCGTCTCCAGCCCCACGCCCCCGGTTTGCCGGTCCCGCCTGCGCCGAGACGGCCACCTGCACGAGGGCGACATCCGCCCGGCGGGGTCGCTGAACGCCACCACGGCCATGTCCTGCTCCCCCGAAGAACTCCTGAAACGCAGCACGGCCCTGACTGCTGGCTGGCAGGCCTTCCTGGCTGCGCCCGGCACCGACCCGCTACTTGAGTTTGCCGTTTCCCTCTCCAGCTTCACCGAGTTCCTGCATGGCAAGGGGCTGTCGGGGCTGAACCAGATCTCGCGCAGCCTGGAGCAACAGACGCTCGTCCTGCTCGACATCGGCCCCGATGCCACCATCGCGCCGGGCACCCTGGCCGACCTGGACCAGCGCGTACAGGAACTCGGGGCACGGGTGACAGACTTCATCGACGGTCAGCGCCGGCCGGTGATGGAGCGCCGTACCCAGACCGTCGCGACCCCGCTGCTGGACGTCGCCCCACGCCACCGCATCTGGCTGGTCGGCAGCAGCGGCGCAGCCTGGCAGGAGCTGGCGCTGCAACTGGGCTACTTCAACATCGACGCCGAGTTCCACCAGATCCGCAACCTGCCCGGACATGGCGACGAGCCGGCCATCGTCCTGCTCAACGCCGGCGGCCTGAGCAACCGGCAGACGGTCGAACAGGTCCAGCAACTGCGCGAGCGCTTTGCCGCCAGTACCCTGCTGGTGCACGAACTCGCGGGCGACTTCGACAGCCTGCGCGCGGCGCTGTCGGCGGGCAGCGACTTCTGTTTCCCGACAGGAACCGCCCAGCCGCTGATACTGGCCAAGCTCATCGAACTATGCAGCGGCAAGCAGGAAGCCCCCTATCGTGCGCTGGTGGTGGAAGACTCCATCACCGCCAGCAAATCCATCCAGCGCACCCTGGCGATGTGCGACATCGAGACCCATGCCATCGCCCATCCTCATGAGGTGCTGGACTGCCTGGCCCAGTTCCAGCCCGACCTGATCCTGATGGACATGTTCATGCCGGGCTGCACCGGGGTCGAGGCGGCCCGGGTGATACGCCAGCACCCGGAGTTCCTCTCCATCCCCATCGTCTACCTGTCGGGCGACACGAATGTGCCGCTGCAGATCGAGGCGCTGCGGCTCGGGGGCGACCATTTCCTCACCAAGCCCTACAACCCGGTGGTGCTCAACGCCATCGTGCAGAGCAAGATCGAACGTTACCGGGCCCTGCGCCGGGCCATGGAGCGCGACAGCCTCACGGGCCTGTACAACCACCGCACGTCCAAGGACAAACTGGCCACGGCCATCCAGCAGGCGCGCAGCGCACAACAAGCCCTGGCGGTGGCGATGATCGACATCGATCATTTCAAGAAGATCAACGACGGCTACGGCCACCCCATGGGCGACCAGGTGATCCGCAGCCTGTCCTGGTTCCTCAGCCAGCGCCTGCGCAAGAGCGACATCATCGGCCGCTACGGCGGCGAAGAGTTCCTGGTGGTGCTGCCGGCAGCGGACGCAGTGCAGGCCGTGGAAGTGCTGGACCGCATCCGGCACGACTTCGGCCAGATCAAGCATCCCTTCAATGAAACGTGGTGCACCGCCACGCTTTCAGCCGGCGTGACCCAGCTGCACGAAGCGGACGACGTGCAGGCGCTGATCAAGCAGGCCGACGAGGCGCTTTATTCCGCCAAGCGCGCCGGTCGCAACCGCATCGTCAGCTGGGAGTGAGCAGGGGACCTGCATCACTCGCACCGTGCGCGGCGCAAGTTATGCAGAGGGCCCCAAGGTCACGGGCCGGGCCAGCACCTTGTCGATGCGCCGACCGTCCAGGTCCACCACCTCGAACTCCCAGCCGGCGCAGACGATGCGCTCGCCCGTGTGCGGCAGGTGGCCGCTGACGGACAGCAGCAGGCCGGCCACCGTGTTGTAACGCCCGCGCTCCTCATCCGGCAGGTCCCGGATCTCCAGGCGGCTCTTGAGTTCGTCCACCGGGATCATGCCGTCGAGCAGCCAGGTGCCGTCATCGCGCTCGGTGGCCCAGGCGTCGACCTGCGCCACCGGCTGCAATTCGCCGGTGATCGCTTCCAGCAGATCGCCAGGCGTCAGCAAGCCCTGCACCACGCCGTACTCGTCGACCACGAAGACCATGCGCCCGGAACGTTGCCGGAACTGCTCCAGCAGCTCCATGCCCGAGAGCGTCTCGGGCACGAAGACGGCAGGCTGTGCATGCGCCTCGATCGTGCCCTCGGCCGCCGGCCCCAGCGCCAGCAGCTTGCCCACGCTGATCACGCCCACCACGTCTTCAAGCGACCAGCGGCACACCGGGTACCAGGAATGCGCGCCGCTCTGGCCGGCCTGGCCCACGTGCTGCAGGCTCTGCGCCACGCTGTGCGAGGCGTCCAGCCAGTCGATGTCGGCACGCGGCACCATCAGCGAGGTCAGCGGGCGGTCGTCCAGGCGGAAGACGTTGCGCACCATCTGGTGCTCCTGCTGCTCGATCACGCCCGCGTCCACGCCCTCCTCCAGGTTGTGGCGGATTTCCTCCTCCGTCATGCTGCGCGTGACATTCGTAGGGATGCCCAACAAGCGCAGCACGCCTTGCGTGGTGGCCGCCAGCAGCTTGACGAAGGGCTTGGCGCCGATGGCCAGCCAGTGCATGGGGCGCGACATCCAGCGCGCCACCGTCTCGGGATAGAGCTGGCCGATGCGCTTGGGCACCAGTTCGCCGAAGATGATGGTGAGGAAGGTGATGATGGCCACCACCAGCGCCGTGGCCGTGATGCCGGCTGCGCGCTCGGTCGCGCCCAGCTCCTCCAGCCAGACCGCCAGGTCGATGCTGAAGGCGGCCTCGCCGACGATGCCGTTGAGCACGCCGATGGAGGTGATGCCCACCTGCACGGTGGACAGGAACTGGTTGGGGTTGTCCAGCAGTTCCAGCGCCTTCTGGGCACCGCCGTCCCCGGCCTCGGCCATGGCCAGCAGGCGGGCCTTGCGGCTGGCCGCCAGCGCCAGCTCCGACATGGCGAACAGGCCGTTGAGGACGATCAGCAGCGCAATCAGCAGGAATTCCATGGATCCCGTAACAAAGTGGTGATCACCGGACTTTACCTTCCCCTGCTACGGCGCCCCCGGCACCGTGTCGGACCAGTCCTTGCCCGCACCCGGAGCCGCCGGCACCGTCGCCTCCCAGACCGGCTTGGGCAAGGTGGCCGCGCACTGGCGCAGCACCTCGGCCAGCTCGGCCCCGCTGGCGTAACGCCCCTCGGGCGTCTTGGCCAGGGCCTTGCCCAGGATGGCCACCAGGCAAGGCGGCAGATCGGCGCGCACGGTCAGGATGTCCGCCGGTGCCTCGTTGGCGATGCGGTACATCAGCTGGGCCATGGAGTCGCCATCGAAAGGCAGCCGTCCGCAGGCCAGCTGGTAAAGCATGACCCCCAGCGAAAAAAGATCGGAAGCGCCGCTCACCTTGTGCCCGGCCAGCTGCTCGGGCGACATATAGGACGGCGTGCCCATGACCATGCCGGTGCGGGTCTTGCTCGAATCGGTGATGCGCGCGATGCCGAAGTCGGCCACCTTGACCGTGTCGGTCTCGGGGTCGTACATGATGTTGCCGGGTTTGATGTCGCGGTGCACCACGTTCTGCTTGTGCGCATAGTCCAGCGCCTCGGCCACGCGCGCCACGATGCCCATCACCACCGGCAGGGGCAGCAGGGCCCCGGGTTTGATGTAGCCCACGAGGTCGCGGCCCTTGAGGTACTCCATGGCGATGTAGGCCAGGTCGTGCTCCTCACCGGCGTCGTACATGGTGACGATGTTCGGGTGGCTCAGGCGCCCGGCGGATTCCGCCTCGCTGAAGAAGCGCTGCTTGACCTCCTGCAGCACATCCGCATCGAACTCCTGCGCCAGGGCCAGGGTCTTGATGGCCACCAGTCGGCCGATCTTCGGATCCTTGCCCAGGTAGACCACGCCCATGGCGCCCTTGCCCAGTTCCTTCTCGATCTCGTAACGGCCCAGCATGGGCTTGGCCACACCCGGGCGGTCGAGCACCAGGGTGCTGTCGTTGCCACGCGTGGCGCCCCCCAGGATCACGGTCTCGGCCATGGCCTTGGACTGGGCCAGCCGAGCTTCCAGGTCGCGGAACTTCGGCTTGTATTCGGCCATGCGCCGGAACACGGCCTCGGCCTTGTTGAACTGTCGCTTGCGCTCGAAGTCCAGCGCAAGGTTGTAGAGCAGCTCCATCAGGCCGTCGTCCATCGGCACCTTGCTGAACTTCTCGAAAGCCATGTCCAGCTGGCCCTGCCCCTGAAAAGCCAGGCCCAGCATGCGGTTGCTTTCGGCGGACTCGGCATCGGACTTCTGCTTGCCCTCCTCGGCCAGCAGGAAGTGCTTGGTGGTCAGCAAGAGGTGGCCCACCAGCAGCAGCACCGCCGGCAGCATCAGCGGCAACCAGGTGGCGTACATCGTCATCAAGCCGAAGTGCGCAAGCAGCAGGGCGACAAAGACCGCACCCGTCACCAGCGCACCGGTGGCGGCGCTCAGGCGCGGCAGCAGCAGGATGAGGTAAAGCGCCACGGCCAGGAAGATGCCCAGCTGCGCCAGCGTGCCCCAGATCGGTGTGAGGAAATAGTCGCCGTTGAGGATGCTGGAGACCGTGTGCGCCAGCGTCACCACCGAAGGCATGCTGGCCGCGATGGGTGTGACCTGCAGCGTGCCCACGCCCGCCGCCGAGGCGCCGATGAGCACGATCTTGTCGCGGTACTTGGTCGCCGGGATCTTGCCGCTGAGCACGTCGTAGAAGGAATCGACCTGGAAGGCCGGCCGGCCGCCGGCGTCCTTGTAGAAGAAGGTCTGCATGCGCAGGGTCGGGTCGGTGCCGATGAAACGCTGGCCCAGTTGCACGCCGCTGCCCAGCTGCACCCGGATGTCCTCGGCCTTGAGGTTCAGGCTGCGCGCCGCCAGCATCAGCGACAGCGCCGGGTAGTAATCGCCATAGTGGCCCATGACCAGCGGCTCGCTGCGCACGGCGCCGTCGACATCACGCGAGACGTTCAGGTGCCCGATGGCCTGGGCCTGGCTGCCCAGCACGGGAATCGGCAGCAGCACGCCCACCGAGGGATCGGGTTGGGCGCCGGAAGCCGCGGCCTGCACCTGGGTCAACCGGTTGCGCAACACGAAGTCGGGCAGGGGCTTGTCGGGCTTGCCCTGCGGTTCGCCGGGCTCGAAGTACATGGCCAGCTCCACCTTGCCGCTGCGTCCCAGGCTCTCGCCGAGCTTGCGGTCGTTGTCGAGCTTGCGGCCGGCCTCCTCCAGCAGCGCCTCCAGGCGTGCCACGTCGGCGCGGTGCGCCGGGTTGCCCGAACTGCGGATCGAAGACGCATCGAGCCAGCCGCTGACCTGGCCGACATATGCCAGCCCGGCCTCGACCTGGGGCTCGGTGAACAGCACGGTATGGCCTACCACCTTGGCCTGCCCTTCGGCCAGCAGGTCGATCAGGCGCGCGTGGATCTCGCGCGGCCAGGGCCAGCGCCCCAGGTTGGCGATGCTCTGGTCGTCGATGGCGATGATGGCGACCTTGTCACTGGGCACGCGCGTGCTGGCCAGGACACCCAGGTCATAGGCCTTGCGCTCCAGGCTCTGCATCAGGTCCGTGCCGGCGCCCAGGAAAAGCATCACGGAGACCAGCAGGCCGACCAGCCAGTCCTTACGCCAAAACGACGCGTGTTTCATGTCGTCCTCTGTGTTGTCTTTTTACATGCAAGCGCACGGCAGGCCTGAGGCTCAGGCAGCAGCGCACACCCTTGAGTCGACCCAGTCTAATGCAGCCGCCGGGCCCGGGACAAGGACCGCACACGGAATGCGAAAATTCCTGTAACTCCACAGAAACACCCCATGCCCCATTACCTGATCGGCGACGTCCAAGGCTGCGACGCCGCCCTGCAGCGCCTGCTGGAGACGATCGACTTCTCGCCCAGCCGCGACACGCTCTGGTTGCTGGGCGACCTGGTCAACCGCGGGCCGGATTCGGCCGGCGTGCTGCGCCGCCTCATGGGCTATGGCCAGGCCGCGCACTGCCTGCTGGGCAACCATGACCTGCACCTGCTGGCCATCGCCCACGGCGTGCGGCCGCCGCACCGCAGCGACACCATCGCCGACGTGCTGAACGCCCCCGACCGCCCCGCCCTGCTGGACTGGCTGCGTCGCCAGCCCCTGGCGTTGCGGGAGACCTTCGACGGCGAGGAGATCCTGATGGTGCACGCCGGTGTACTGCCCTCCTGGTGCGCTACCAAAACAATAGCGCTCGCAGCGGAGCTGGAAGCCGTGCTGCGCGGCCCCGATCTGCCGGCTTTCCTGCACCGCATGTACGGCAACGAACCGGCGCGCTGGGACGACAGCCTGCAGGGCGACGCGCGGCTGCGCGTGATCGTCAACGCGCTGACACGCCTGCGCTTCTGCTCAGACGCAGGGGAGATGGAATTTGCCACCACGGAAGGCGCGGCTGACGCGCCACCGGGTTATCGGCCCTGGTTCGAGGTGCCGGGACGACAGACGGCGGGCATCACCGTGGCCTTCGGCCACTGGTCCAGGCTGGGCTGGCTGGACCGGCCCGACGTGCTGGCCCTGGACACGGGCTGTGTCTGGGGCGGTTGCCTCAGTGCCGTGCGCCTGGGGCCTGCCCACGCTCACGAACTGATCCAGGTGAAATGCGAGGCCGCGCAGAAGCCCGGCCCGCGCGCCGATTAGCTCGACGTTTCTTCGGTCTTGTTGAACAGCGCCGCTACCTTGCGCTTGGGCCGGATATTGGCCGACACCACACGGCCGGCCGGCTTGGCCACCGCTTCCCACGGCGCCGGTTCGGCCGCAGCCTCCGTGCTCTCGTAGGGCTGATTGAAGAAGGGGTCTTGCGGCGGGGCCGACGGGCGACGGCTCTCGCGCGGGGCCGTGCGGCGTTCACCGCGCGGCTCGATGCGTTCTTCGGTCTGCTCGTAGAGGCGACGGCCTTCGTTGAAACGGCCCTGGCGGCGGATGTCGGGTTTGTCCTCGTCGTACTCGACGGGCTCCAGCTCGATCTTGGTCTTGATCAGCTTCTCGATGTCGGCCACCAGGCGGGCATCCTTGGGCGAGACGAAACTCACCGCCAGGCCCGAGGCGCCGGCACGGCCGGTGCGGCCGATGCGGTGCACGTAGTCTTCAGCATTGAAGGGCACGTCGAAGTTGAACACCGCCGGCACGTCCTTGATGTCCAGGCCGCGTGCGGCCACATCGGTGCAGACCAGCAGATCGACTTCGCCCTTCTTGAAGGACTCCAGCGCCTTGAGGCGCTCGTCCTGGCTCTTGTCGCCGTGCAGCGCCGTGGTCTTGAGGCCTTCGCGCTCCAGCGAACGCGCCAAGCGGGCGCAGCCCAGCTTGCTGTTCACGAACACAAAAGCCTGTTTCATGCCACGCTGGCGCAAGATCTGGTGCAGGGCATGGCGCTTGTCGTCGTCGCCCACGCTGTAGAAATGCTGTTCCACGGTGGAGGCCGTGGCGTTGGAGCGCGCCACCTCGATGGTCACCGGGTCCTGCAGGTAGCTGTTGGCCAGGCGCTTGATCTCGGGCGAGAAGGTGGCGGAAAACAGCAGCGTGGTGCGCTGTTTGGGCAGGTAGGACAGGATGCGCTGCAGGTCCGGCAGGAAACCGATATCCAGCATGCGATCGGCCTCGTCCAGCACTACGTACTCGACCTGGTTGAGCACGGCGTTCTTGGCCTCGATGTGGTCCAGCAGGCGGCCCGGCGTGGCTACCAGCACTTCCACACCCTTTTTCAGCTCCAGGGTCTGGGGTTTCATGTCCATGCCACCGAACACCACCGCACTGCGCAGGTTGGTGTACTTGGCATAGAGCTTGACCTGCTGCGCGACCTGGTCGGCCAGCTCGCGTGTGGGCAGCAGCACCAGGGCGCGCACGGGGTGGCGGGCCGGTGAGGTGGAGCTGTTCTCGTGCTTCAGCATGCGCTGCAGCAGGGGCAGCGAGAAAGCGGCGGTCTTGCCGGTGCCGGTCTGGGCGGCGCCCATGACGTCGCGGCCCTGCAGCACCACGGGGATGGCCTGGGCCTGGATCGGGGTCATGGACTCGTAACCCATCTCCGACACAGCGCGGGCCAGCGGAGCGGCCAGTTGCAGCTGGGCAAAGGCCATGATGGGGGTGTCAGCGGTGAGTTCGTTCGAAGTCACGGGAGCGGTGGGCAGTTCAGTATTCAAATCGGTCTGGCATAGCCATCTGGTTGCTATCTAACCGATAGCGGGCCACCCCTGCATCCAAGGGCAAACCCCGATTATCCCTGATATCCCGTTTTCGGGCCATCGGCCCCGGCTACAGTGCCCCCTTATGCCCGAGACCCTGCTCAGCCCGACCCGGACCGCCGAACGCCTGCCCTACCCGGCCCTGGCGGCCGAAATCGCCGCGCTCCTGCAGGATCCGGCCGTCCAGGTCCCCTCCCGCCTTGTGCAGCCCCTGCCCGGAGGCGGCAGTCTCTTCGTGATGCCGGCCCTGGACGGCCGCCTGGCCATCACCAAGCTCATCACCTTTACCCCCGCCAATGCCGGCACCGGCCGCCCCGCCATCCAGGGCGACGTGGTGGTGTTCGACATCGCCACCGGCGAACGCCGCTTGGTGCTGGACGGCCCCACAGTCACCGCCCGGCGCACCGCCGCGGTCTCGCTGCTGGCGGCGCAGACCCTGGCGCCGAATCCGGACGGGCCGCTGCTGATCGTGGGCGCCGGCGTGCAAGGCCTTGCCCATCTGGAAGCCTTTGCGGCCGGCCTGGGCGTGCGAGAGGTGCGCATCGCCTCGCGCAGCACCGCGAGCGCCGAGGCCCTGGCCGCACATGCCCGCACGCTGGGACTGCAAGCCGAAGTGATCGCCAACCCCAACGCCGCCCTGGCCACCTGCCCGCTGGTCGTCACCTGCACCCCGGCCAGCCGCGTGGTGCTGCGGGCTGAGCCGCGGCCCGATGCTTTCATCGCGGCGGTCGGCGCCTTCACGCCGCGCATGGTGGAACTTGCGCCCGAACTGTGCCGCCACCTGGCGGAACTCGGAACGGTGGTGGTGGACACCCGCGACGCCGACCACGAGGCCGGCGACCTGCTGCAGGCCCGGCTGGACGTGAGCCGCTTTGCCAGCCTGCAGGATGTGCTGCGGATAAAGAAAAACCGGCCGCCGGGGCCGGTTCTGTTCAAGAGC
>Ga0208633_100157_pt1 | contig 21337 bp, 17 predicted proteins | sample LakWasMet63_LOW9_2_FD_183895 | JGI IMG/M metagenome (GOLD analysis project Ga0208633, IMG submission 183895) | Freshwater sediment methanotrophic microbial communities from Lake Washington under simulated oxygen tension - Sediment Metagenome... | ecosystem: Environmental > Aquatic > Freshwater >...
TCATGCTGCTGCCCGATCTGGGCCGCCAGACCATGATGCAGGTCATCGACAAGGACCATGCCGCCGTCAACCTGCCCCTGTACCTGCGCGCTGTCGATGCGTTGGTCGACTGGCAAAAGGCCTCGCGGCCCGACGTGCTGCCTCCCTACGATGCGGCATTGCTGCGGCGCGAACTCGAACTTTTCCCCGAGTGGTACCTTGCACGCCATCGCGGCGTGGCCGTCGAAGGCAAGCTGCGCGAGACGCTGGACCGGATGTTCGCCCTTATCGTCGAGCGCAACCTGGCCTGGTCGAGTGTCTATGTACACCGCGACTTCATGCCACGCAACCTGATGATCCCCGGCGACGCGGCTGAACCGCGGCTGGGTGTGCTGGATTTCCAGGACGCCGTGTATGGCCCCGTCACCTACGATATCGCCAGCCTCATGCGCGACGCCTTCCTGAGCTGGGAGGAGGACTTCGTGCTCGACGTGACCATCCGCTACTGGCAAAAGGCGCGCGCTGCCGGCCTGCCCGTGGGCGACGATTTCGGCGAGTTCTATCGCGGGGTCGAGTGGATGGGCCTGCAGCGCCACCTCAAGGTGGCCGGCATCTTCGCGCGCCTGACCCTGCGCGACGGCAAACCGCAATACCTGGCCGACGCACCGCGTTTCATCGCCTATATCCGCGCCACCTGCTCGCGCTACATCGAACTCAAGCCCCTGCTGCGCCTGGTGGATGAGGTCGAAGGCATCAGCGAAGCCGGCGGTTACGCCTTCGGCCGCGTCTGACAATATGGCCCCCACGCTTGTCACTTCGTGTACTGCGCTGCCCCCCGCGGGGGCCGTAGTCGCCTTGGGGCGGCCCGGCGGCGACTGAACCTCCCATGCCCCGATTTCACTGTCCCACGCCGCTGCCCATCGGCGCCACGCTGGAGCTGCCTGAGAGCGCCGCGCGCCATGTGCAGGTCCTGCGCCTGCAACCGGGCCAGACCATCACCCTGTTTAATGGCGAAGGCGGTGAAAGCGAGGCTCGGGTCACCCGCATGGGCCGCAGCGACGTGCTGGTGGAGATCGTCTCGCACGCCGCCATCGAACGGGAAGCCCCGCGCGAAGTGCACCTGGCCCTGGGCATGCCCGCCAACGAACGCATGGACTGGCTGATCGAGAAGGCCACCGAGCTGGGCGTGACCAGCCTGCAGCCGCTGCTGGCCGAGCGCAGCGTGCTGCGCCTGGCCGGTGAGCGCGCCGACAAGAAACGCGCCCACTGGCAAGCGGTAGCGATTGCCGCCTGCGAGCAGAGTGGCCGCAACCGCGTGCCAGCCGTGCATGTCATCCAGGCGCTGCTGCCCTGGCTGCCGGCGGCGCCTGCTGGCCACCGCCTGCTGTTGTCCCTGCAGCCCGACAGCCGGCTGCTGGCACAGCATATGGCCACGCTGGACAACGGGCCGGTCATTTTTCTCTCCGGCCCAGAGGGTGGCCTCAGTGCGCCCGAAGAGAAGGCCGCACGCAGCCAGGGTTTTGTGCCGGTCAGCCTGGGGCCCCGCACGCTGCGCGCCGAAACCGCCCCGCTGGCCGCCCTCGCCGCCCTTACACTGGGTCCATGAATCGCCCTCTGCTGCTGCTGGCCGTCTGCCAAGGCCTGTTCCTCACCAACAACGTCGTCTTCATCGCCATCAATGGCCTGGTCGGCCTGAGTCTGGCCCCGCTGGGCTGGATGGCCACGCTGCCCGTCATGGGTTATGTGGTCGGTGGCGCCCTGAGCACGGGTCTGGTGGCCCGCTCCCAGGCACGCTACGGTCGCCAGGTCTCCTTCCAGATCGGCCTGGGGGTGGCGTTGCTGTCGGCCCTGCTGTGCGCCTATGCCGCCTGGACCCACAACTTCTGGCTGTTGGTGGCGGCCACCGTGGTGGCCGGCTATTACAGCGCCAACGGCCAGCTCTACCGCTTTGCCGCCGCCGAGCTGGCGGCCCCCGACTACCGCGAAAAAGCGGTATCACTCGTGCTGGCCGGCGGCCTGATCGGCGCCATCGTCGGCCCGAACCTGGCCAAGCACACCAAGGGCCTGCTGGCCACGCCTTTTGCCGGGGCCTATCTGGCGCTGGCGTTTGTCGCCGTGCTCGGCATGGGCCTCATGACCTTGGTGCGGTTTCCGGCCGTGCCGCGCGCGGCGCCTGGCGCGTCCGGCGGCCGACCGATCTGGGAGATCGTGCGCCAGCCCCTGTTTTTGGTGGCCATCGTCGGCGCGGCGCTGGGCTACGGCGTGATGAACCTGCTCATGGCGGCCACCCCGCTGGCCATGCAGGTCTGCGGTTATCCCTTCGACGACATGGCCCTGGTACTGGAGTGGCACGTGATCGGCATGTTCGCCCCCGGGTTTTTCACCGGCCATCTGATCAAGCGCTTCGGCACGCTGAACATCATGGGCGTGGGCGTGCTGCTCAACTTCCTGTGCATCGCGATCGCGCTCACAGGCGTGGACCTGCACCAGTTCCTGATCGCGCTGTTCCTGCTCGGTGTGGGCTGGAACTTCCTGTTCACGGGCAGCACCACGCTGGCGCTGCAGGCTTACCGGCCTGAGGAAAAGGACCGTGCCCAGGCCGCCATCAATTTCTGCGTGTTCGCCGTCATGGCCCTGACCTCGTTTGCCTCCGGCGCGCTGGTCACCACGCAGGGCTGGCAATGGCTCAACATCGGTTCGCTGGTGCCGGTCTCGTTGACCGGCTTCGCCCTGCTGTGGCTGGCGCTGCGCCGCCGGGCCGCCCCACCGGCCTGAGCGACGTCAAAACCAGCGGTCCAGCCACTGCTGCAGCCGGGCATAAACCGGCTCGCGCTCCAGCTCGTTGAATATCTCGTGGTAAAGGCCCTCGAAGCAGTGGGCCGTCACCACGCGGGCCGGTGCGGCCTGGGCAAAGGCCGCGCTGCCGCGCGGGCTGACAAGCTTGTCCGTTCCCGCATAGAGCAGCAGCGTGGGCACCTGCCATAGCGGTGCTGCTCTGAGCGTCGCTGCACCGCCATCGGCGATGAAGCGCGCCAGCCGACCGGAAATGCGGTCGTGGACCAGCTTGTCATGCTGATAAGCCTGCACCACCTGCGGGTCATGCGAGATCCATGTCGGATCGAGGCCATTGCGTACGCGCAGATTCGGCGCGATCGACGGCAGCACGGCCAGCAGTAGTTTCTGGAAGGCGTTGAGCCCGGGGTCAAAAGCCGGTGAAGACAACACCAGGCCGTCGACCTGCGCCAGGCCCAGGGCCACCAGACGGGCTGCGACCAGGCCGCCCATGCTGTGCCCCAGCAGGATCAGCGGCGTGCCGGCCTCCATGCGCTTGCGCGTGCTGCTCAGCACGTCCGCCAGGTCTTCCACCAGGCGGTTGTCCGAGGGCAGGCCCCCGCGCGCGCCACCGGACTCGCCGTGGCCGTACTGGTCATAACCGCGCACGGCGAAACCCCAGCTGTTGAGCCGCTGCGCCAGTTCGTCGTAACGGCCGGCGTGTTCGCCCAGGCCATGCACCAGCAGCACCACACCGCGCAGCGGTGCGGAGGGGTCGAGTGGCCAATCCTGGATGGCCAGGTTGTCGCCATCCACCGCGACAAAGGTGGTGAGGGTGGACTCAGGCATGCGTTTTTCCTCAGGCCATTTGGGCGATGACCTGCGCCACCGCCGCCGTCAGCTTGCGCGCATAGGGCACGTGCAGGAATTCATTGGGGCCGTGGGCGTTGCTCTTCGGGCCCAGCACGCCGCAAACCATCATCTGGGCTTTCGGAAAACCACGCGACAGCATGTTCATCAGCGGGATGGTGCCGCCCTGGCCGATGTAGCCGCAAGGTGCGCCGTAGAAGTTGCGCGAGGCCTCGTCCAGCGCCTGCGCGAACCAAGGCGCCGTCGCTGGTGCGTTCCAGCCGGTGGCCGAACTCAGGCCCTCGAAGGTCACGCGCGCCTGGTAGGGCGCGTTGTCTTCCAGCAGGGCCTTGAGCTCCTGCACGGCCGAAGCCGCCTCCACCAGGGGCGGCAGGCGCAGCGAGAGCTTGAAGGCGGTGTGGGGGCGCAGCACATTGCCGGCGTTCTGCAAGTCCGGCAGGCCTTCGGCACCGGTGACGCTGAGCGTGGGCACCCAGGTACGGTTGAGCAGGGCCTGCAAGGGATCGGTGGTCATCGGCAGGGCGACACGGCTCTCGCCCTCGCAGTCGTAATGCACCCAGGGGAAACGTTTGTACAGTTCCTCGCCCAGGATGGCGGCCGTGGCGCGGGCCTGCGCCAGGCGCTCGACTGGCACTTCGCAATGGAAACTCTGTGGCAGCAGGCGGCCGGTCTTGCTGTCCTCCAGCCGGTCCAGCACCTGGCGCAGGATGCGAAAGCTTGAGGGCACGACACCGCTGGCGTCGCCCGAGTGCACGCCTTCGGTCAGGATTTCCACTTTCAGCACACCGCTGGCCATGCCGCGCAGGCTGGTGGTGAGCCAGAGCTGGTCGTAGTTGCCGGCGCCGGAGTCCAAGCAAACGACCAGGCCCACGTCGCCCAGGCGCGTACGCAGGGCATCCACATAAGGCAAGAGGTCGTAGGAGCCGCTTTCCTCGCAGGTCTCGATCAGGCCGACGATGCGCGGATGCGCGAGCTTCTGGCTTTTCAGCGCAGCGATGGCCGCCATGCTGGCGTAGACGGCGTAACCGTCGTCGGCGCCGCCGCGGCCGTAGAGCTTGCCGTCTTCGTATTTGGGTGTCCAGGGCCCCAGATCCTTGCGCCAGCCGCTGAACTCGGGTTGTTTGTCCAGATGGCCATACATGAGCACCGTCTGTGATGACACCGGGGCGTCGCGCTCGCCGCGACTGGCCGGCAGCTCGAAGAACAGCACGGGCGTACGATCTTCCAGACGGATGACTTCCAGCTTCAGGCCTTCGACCTTCTGCGCCTCGACCCAGGCGGCGGCATTGCGCACCACGGTGTCGATATAGCCATGTTGGGCCCACAAGGGGTCGAACATGGGCGACTTGGCCGGAATGGCGATGTAGTCGCTGAGCTGACGCACGATGTCCCCGTCCCAGGCGCGGCTGATCTCCTCCAGCGCCTGGGCGGTGTCGAGCACGGTTTGGGGGGCACGGGTGTTCATGCGCATCCTTGTCGAAATGCTGGGCCGCTGTCAGTATATTCACCCCCGGCCTGCTTACACTCTCGACACCAGAATATCAGGAGACCTCCCTGTGAATACAGCCTCCCACCTGCGCCTTGGCCTGCTGCTCGCCTGCGCCGCGGCTTTTTGCGGCCTGGCCCAGCCGGCCCTGGCCCAGGCCAAGATTCCCCTGCGGATTTCCAGCCCCGCCGTGCCCGACGACTGGCACGCAAAAATGTGGACCGTGTTCAAGGACGCGCTGGAGAAATCCGCGCCTCAGCAGTTCGACGTGCAGATCAACCTCAACGCCTCGCTGTTCAAGCAGGGCACCGAACCGGCCGCCATGGCGCGCGGCAATCTGGAACTGGCCTCGATCTCGGCTTTCGACATCGCCAAGCTGGTGCCCGCCTTTTCGATCTTCACCGCCGGTTATGTGGTGCGGGACCCGCAGCACCAGCAGAAGGTCTTCAACGGCCCGATCGGCACCGAACTGTTCAAGACCGTGTCCGAGAAGATGGACGTGACCGTGCTCTCCACGGTCTACTTGGGCACGCGCCAGCTCAATCTGCGCGAGGTGCGCCCGGTGCGCACACCGGCCGACCTCAAGGGCGTGAAGCTGCGCATGCCCGGTACCAAGGAGTGGCTGTTCCTAGGCGACGCGCTGGGCGCCACCGCCACCCCGCTGGCCTTCGGCGAGGTCTATCTGGGCCTGAAGACCGGCACCATCGACGGCCAGGACAACCCGCTGCCAACGGCGCGCGCCGCCAAGTTCTACGAAGTGACCAAACAGCTGGTGCTGACCCAGCACCTGGTCGACAGTCTCTTCATCACCATCTCCAACAAGAGCTGGAACGCCCTGACGCCAGCGCAGAAACAGAACGTGACGGCCGCTGCGCAGGCGGCAGCGAAGTTCAACAACGAGAACCGGATCAAGGAAGAAGGCCAGCTCGTGGACTTCTTCCGGCAACAGGGTTTGCAGATCAGCGCGCCCGACGTCGAGGCCTTCCGCAAGTCGGTCCAGGACACCTATGCCCGCTCGGACTACGCCAAGGTCTGGCCGGCCGGTCTGCTCGAGCGCATCAACGTCACCCGCTGATCCATGGGCCTGCTGCGCAAGGCCGCCCAGACCCTGGGCGGTTTGATGTTCCTGGGGCTGTTCGTGGTTTTCCTCGTGCAGATCACGGCCCGCTTCGGCTTCAACCGTCCCCTGCCCTGGACCGATGAGCTGGCCGTGGTGCTGTACCTGTGGGTCATCCTCTGGGCCTCGGCCTTCATGGTGCGCGAGCGCGAGCACGTGGTGTTCGACCTGCTCTGGAACAGCGCCAGCCGGCGCGTGCGCCGCGCGATGCGTTTCGCAGGCCATCTGATGATCGGCGGCCTGGCGGCAGTGGCCATCCCGGCCAGCTGGGACTATGTGCATTTCATGGGGCGCGAAGGCACGCCCGTGCTCGGCCTGTCTTTTGAATGGGTCTTCCTGCCCTTCGTGTTCCTGCTGCTGGCCTTGGTCGCGCGCAGTCTCCATGGCCTCTGGTTGACCTGCCGGGGCCAGGACCTGGACGACCTGGAGCACAGATCATGAGTCTGGCGCTATGGGCCCTGGTGGGTGTGGTGCTGGCCGGCATGCTGCTGCGCATGCCCATCGGTTTTTCCATGCTGATGGCCGGGGTGGCCTACCTGCTGGTCAAGGGCCAGGACCTGGGCCTGGTGGCCGAGCAGATCAGCAACGGCCTGTACAACAGCTACGTGCTGCTGGCGGTGCCGCTGTTCGTCTTCGCGGCCAACATCATGAACGCAGGCACGGTCAGCGAACGCATCTTCGACTTCTGCCGCATCCTGGTCGGTCGCATGCGCGGCGGCCTGGCGCAGGTGGACATCCTGGTCAGCGTGATCTTCTCGGGCATGAGCGGCAGCGCCATTGCCGACGCCGCCGGGCCGGGCCTGGTCACGATTAAGCAAATGCTGAAGAAACCCGGCTACAGCCGGGGCTTCGCCGGCGCCGTGGTGGTGGCCAGCGCCACCCTGGGGCCCATCATCCCGCCGTCGATCCCCATGGTGATCTACGCCCTGGTGTCGGGCGCCTCGGTCGGCGCGCTGTTTCTCGGCGGTGTCGTGCCCGGGGTCTGCATGACCCTGCTCATGATGGGTGTCGTCCACTACACCGCCCACAAGCGCCAGATGCCACGTGAAGCCCCGGTACCGCTCAAGGACTGGCCGGGCATCCTGTTTCGCGGCGCCTTGCCGCTGTCCATGCCCATCGTGCTGCTGGGCGGGATCTACTCGGGCGCCTTCACGCCCACCGAGGCCGCGGCCGTTGCGGCCCTGCACGCGCTGGTCCTGGCGGCGGTGGTCTTCCGCGCGCTCAGCTGGCGTTCCTTCTGGGGCGTGGTGCTGGAGTCCACGCGCTCCAGCGCCGTGATCACCATCATCCTGGCCGGCTCCTTCATGCTGAACTACGCGTTCACGGCCGAAGGGGTGCCCCAGGCCATGGCCGCCTGGGTCGAGGGCCTGCAGCTGAGCCGCCTGCAATTCCTGTTCATGGTGAACGCGCTGTTCCTGGTGCTGGGCTGTTTCCTGGATGTCTCCGTCCTGCTGCTGGTCTTCGTGCCCATGCTGCTGCCCGCGGCCAGGATGCTGGGCGTGGATCTGGTCCACTTCGGCGTGCTGGTGGTGCTCAACATGATGATCGGCCTGATCCATCCGCCTTTCGGCATGCTGCTTTTTGTGACCAAGGCGCTGACGGGCATTCCCATCGGCGAGATGATGCGCGAGGGCTGGCTTTTCCTGCTCATGTTGCTGGGGCTGCTGGTGGCCATCACCGTCTTCCCCGAGATCGTGCTCTGGCTGCCCCGGACCATGGGCTACGGCAGCGCGGCAGGCGCCTGAGCGACCAGCCGTCATGCGTTGTTGCCGCTAGATGTCGAGCGCCCAGATCCCGGGCAGGTTGCGCCAGTAGCCGTAGGCGTCCATGCCGTAACCCACCAGGAACTTGTTCGGCACCACCAGGCCCACATAGTCGGGCCGGGCCGGTTTGGACTTGCCGATGGCCTTGTCGGCAAACACCGCCAGCAGCACCTCGGTCGCCCCCATGGCAAGCAGGCGCTCCTTCACATGGGCCAGCGTCTCCCCCTCATCAAGGATGTCGTCGAGCACGATCACGGTGCGCCCGCGCACATCGGCGCGCGGCTCCACCTTCCACTCGATGTGTCCGCCATGGTCCTTGGCGCCGTAGCGGGTGACGTGGATGTAATCAAACTCCAGGGGGAAACTCAGGCGGGTCAGGAGCTGGCCCGCAAACACCACCGCGCCGCCCATCACGCCCAGCACCAAGGGGAAGGCGGGGGCACCCTCCTGCTCAAAACGGGCGTTGATCTGGCCCGCCATGCGCGCCAGTGCCGCCTGCACGGCAGCGGCGTCAAACACCTCGGTGGCCTGGGCCAGCAGGGCGCGGGCCCTATCGACGTGGGCCTGGGCACTGTGTTCTGGGATGGCAGACATGGTCGGGTCCCGGCAGGGATTCAACGCGAAAACTTCAACACGGCCGTGCTGGCCAGCAGATTGGGCAAGAAGCGCCGCAGGCGACCGTTGTGCAGGCCGAAGCTGTCCAGGATCTGCAGACCATTGCGTTGGGCCAGCACTTCCAGGTCGGCATGGGTGCCGACGCGGATATTGGGCGTGTCGTACCACTGGTAGGGCAGGCGGCGCGTCACCGGCATGCGTCCGCCCAGCACGCTGAGGCGATTCGGCCAGTGCGCGAAATTGGGGAAGGCCACGATGCCCATGCGGCCCACGCGCGCGGTCTCGCGCAACACGGTCTCCGCATTGCGCAGATGTTGCAAGGTATCGATCTGCAGCACCACGTCGAAGCTCTGGTCTTCGAACAGGGCCAGGCCTTCGTCCAGGTTGAGCTGGATGACGTTCACCCCGCGCTGCACACAGGCCAGCACGTTGTCGTCGGCGATCTCGATGCCATAGCCGCTGCAGCCGCGCGTGGCCTGCAGATGGGCCAGCAGGGCGCCGTCGCCGCAGCCCAGGTCCAGCACGCGGGCGCCCTGCGGCACCAGGCTGGCGATGGTTTCCAGGGTCAGGCGATCGCTCATGACACGAGCTCCCTTTCGATGCCCTGGAAATAGGAGCGCACCAGCTTCATGTAACGCGCGTCGTCCAGCAGGAAGGCGTCGTGTCCGTGCGGGGCGTCGATCTCGGCGTAGCTGAGTTCGCGCCGGTTGTCGAGCAGGGCCTTGACGATCTCGCGGCTGCGTTTGGGCGAGAAACGCCAGTCGGTGCTGAAACTCACCAGCAGGAACTTGCAACGCGCCGCTGCCAGCGCGCGGGTCAGATCACCGTCGTGCCGTCGTGCCGGATCGAAGTAGTCGAGCGCCCGCGTGATCAGCAGGTAGGTGTTGGCGTCGAAGTATTCGCTGAACTTGTCGCCCTGGTAACGCAGGTAGCTCTCGATCTGGAATTCGATGTCCTGCGTGCTGTACTGGTAAGCCTCGCGCACGGTGCCCGCCACGGCACTGCGCAGTTCGCGCCCGAACTTCTCGTTCATGACGTCGTCGCTCAGGTAGGTGATGTGGCCGATCATGCGCGCGATGCGCAGGCCGCGCTTGGGGATCACGCCGTGTTCGTAGAAATGGCCGCCATGGAAATCCGGGTCGGTCACGATGGCACGGCGCGCCACTTCGTTGAAGGCGATGTTCTCGGCGTTGAGGTTGGGCGCGCTGGCCACCACGACGGCGTGGCGCACACGCCCGGGGTACTGCAGTGTCCAGCTCAAAGCCTGCATGCCGCCCAGGCTGCCGCCCATGACAGCCGCCAGGGTCTGGATGCCCATCACATCGAGCAGGCGGGCCTGGGCATTGACCCAGTCTTCCACCGTCACCACCGGAAAGTCGGCGCCGTAGACCTTGCCCGTGTCCGGGTTGACGTGCATGGGACCGGTGGAGCCGAAGCAGGAACCCAGGTTGTTGACGCCGATGACAAAGAACTTGTCGGTATCCACCGGCTTGCCGGGACCGATCATGTTGTCCCACCAGCCCTCGCTCTTGGGCTGGCCTTCGTAGACACCGGCCACGTGGTGCGAGGCGTTGAGCGCATGGCAGATCAGCACGGCGTTGGACTTGTCGGCATTGAGCCTGCCGTAGGTCTCGTAGGCCAGGGTGTAGCCGCGGATGCTCGCGCCGCTCTGCAGGGGCAGGGTGGCATCGAAGGTCATGGCCTGGGGCTGGGCAATCAACATCGGTGGTTTCAAAAACAAAAACCCGGCATAGCGATCAGCTGGGCCGGGTCTCAGAGGGCGGAAACACCTTGCCTGTTTAGCTGAACTTCGGAACTCCAGGGTTCCGGCGCCCGCAATCGGGTTCAAATCGGCGCTGAGGATTAGTATAAGTCCAAGTCTTCACCACCCGATACCGGAGTAACCCATGTCCGAGCTGTACGGATCCGACGCCTACGCCCCGAGCGAAATCGCCCAGCGCATCGAATCGGTCGGCGTGACCAAGGCCAGGCTGGCCACACTGCCCCTGTTGATGCTGGGCGTGCTGGCCGGTGCTTTCATCGGTCTGGGGGCCATGCTGTTCGTGCTGGTGAAGTCCGATGCCACCCTGGGTTTTGCCGCGACAGCCATCGGAGGCGGCCTGGTGTTCTCGCTGGGCCTGTTACTGGTCGTCGTGGCAGGCGCCGAGCTCTTCACCGGCAACAACCTGCTGGCCATGGCCTGGGCCGATGGCCGCATCAGCAGTGCCGAGGTGCTACGCAACTGGGTGCTGGTGTGCGCGGCCAACTTTATCGGCGCGGCCGGCCTGGCGGTGCTGGTGTTTGCCAGCGGCCACACCGATCTGAACGGCGGTGCCATCGGCCAGCAGGTCGTGAAGATCGCGCTGGCCAAGCAGGACTTGTCGCCATTGCAGGCTTTCTTTCGCGGTGTGCTGTGCAATGTGCTGGTCTGCATGGCCGTGTGGATGGCCATGGCCGGGCGCAGCGTGGTGGACAAGGCGGTGGCCGTGGTGCCACCCATCATGGCCTTTGTCGCGGCCGGCTTCGAACACAGCATTGCCAATATGTACCTGATGCCGCTGGCCATGCTCCTGCAACACTTCGGCCCGCTGGGCGCCACGCCACCGGTCACCTGGAGTGGCATGCTGGGCAATCTGCTGCCGGTGATCGCGGGTAATCTGGTCGGCGGCAGTGTGCTGGTGGGCCTGGCCTATCACGTGATCTACCGGCGCAAGCCGGGCTAGGGCGCAAAGAGCCCTAGGCGCCCCAGCCGAACAGCACCGCCAGGCCCAGCACCACGAAGATCCCCGCCGAGACCAGGTGCACCAGGCGGATCGGGATGCGGCGCGTCATGCGCTCGCCCAGCCAGACCACCGGGGCGTTGGCCAGCATCATGCCCAGCGTGGTGCCAGCGACCACCCAGGCCCAGGCCTGGTATTGCGCGGCCAGCATCACGGTGGCGATCTGCGTCTTGTCGCCCATCTCGGCCAGGAAGAAAGCAATCACGGTGGTGCCGAACACCCCCCAGCGTGGCGCCTGGGACGCGTCGTCGTCATCGTCAAACTTGTCGGGGATCAGCATCCAGGCGGCCATGGCCAGGAAGGACAGGCCCAGGATCCAGCGTAGCCAGACCGGGCCCAGCACCGTGGTAACCCAGGCGCCGAGCGCACCGGCCAGGGCATGGTTGACCACGGTGGCGACCAGGATGCCGGCCACGATGGGCCAGGGTTTGCGAAAGCGAACCGCCAGGATGAGGGCCAGGAGCTGCGTCTTGTCGCCCATTTCGGCCAGCGCGACCAGGCCGGTCGAAATCAGAAAAGCTTCCATCGGTGGATTCTACCGACCCGGTTTGTGGCTCGTCCTGGAGGGCAGCAAAGAAGATGCGGCAAATCCCTCTGAAAAATCAATGACTTAGGCAACAACTTCCGAAGCGATCCGCCGAGCTCGGTCGATAAATGTTGCCATTTCTCCCGCATTTTCCAAATTAGTTGCGGGACGCACCTTTTTTCGAATCTGCCGCCTGTTCCAGCTCGCGAACAACAGTCCTGCTGTGTCTCAGCGCCCGGTCAATTGGGTCTTCTGAAGGTTCGGCACCTTGCAGTTGTGCTGCTATAGCACCGAGGCAATGATTTATGACCGTGGTTGGTGCTCCAAGCTTCTCGTTTTCGTATCTCGAAAGACAGGTGCGATCGACCTCAAGCTCCTGTGCAAACGCCGCCTGACTGCGCTTGCCCCTGGCCAGTAGCAAAAGCTCACGCTGCGTGGTCGGGAATGACTGAGAACTCACCTGTGACTTGCTGTTATTGCACTAATGTTCGATAATAGCACCATCGGCGAAACCAAACCGCCTACCATCCAATCAGGAGAGTGAAATGGCACGAGCAGAACAGATGAAGGCGCTCTTGCGGGCATATGCCGGCAATGAAGATGCGCAGTTCATCTCGGTGGCGCTACAGGTAGCCGCCGATGAGGCTCAGCGCGGCCACACAAAACTGGCCCAAGAGCTTCGCGATCTGATTGAGAGCGCCCGAGCTCCAGCCTCTCCCCGTGCAAAACCCCGCACTCTGCCGCTAGTCCAACCACGTGGCGAGCTCGCTGAACTCCTGACCGCTCAGTACCCACAGCAGCATCTCAAGCAGATGGTGCTGTCGACCGAGGTTGAAGCGAAACTGGAACGCGTCCTTCTGGAGCAACGTCAGCATGACCGTCTAAGCGGTCATGGCCTGAGCCCTCGCCGCAAGCTGTTGCTGGTCGGCCCGCCTGGTACAGGCAAGACACTCACTGCAGCCGTCCTAGCTACCGAGCTCAAGCTGCCTTTGTTCACAGCTCGCTTTGATAGCCTGCTCACGAAGTTCATGGGCGAGAGTGCGTCCAAGCTGCGGCTAGTTTTTGAAGCACTAAAGACAACCCGAGGGGTCTATCTCTTTGATGAGTTTGATTCTCTCGGTTTGCAGCGAGGCAGCCAGCATGATGTCGCTGAGATGCGGCGCACGTTGAACATGTTCCTCCAACTGATCGAGCAAGACGCATCCGACAGCCTGATCGTGGCAGCGACAAACCATGGCACGTCGCTGGACACGGCACTTTTCCGCCGATTCGATGACGTCATCAGGTACACCGCACCGGACGAAACACAGATCGAAGCGCTCTTGCGCAATCGTCTGAGTCTGAATGCGCCCCGAGATCTCAATTTTTCTGAACTCGCTCACCACGCGCGTGGTCTCTCCCACTCAGAGGTCGTCAAGGCATGTGATGACTCAATGAAAGATGCTGTCTTGGCTCATCAAGACCAGGTTAGCGCGGACAGTATCGTGCGCCATCTTCAGGAACGATCTTCCAGCCAATTGCACTCAAACCATTGATCGCTATTCAAAAGTCCGCTAAATTGGAGCGAAACATAACTCAGCTCCACAGGGATGGCAGACTTCGATCACTTATTTGCACTAGGCTTTTCCACCGGCTTACCGTTCAAATCGAACTTAAAAGTTGTACCCCAAGAACCGCCTCAACGCGAGAGACAGGCTCATGGAGAAAAGCTTCTACGGGAGCTTGCGCGACTTCGGGTTGATGCTGAAGAGCTAAATACGCGGCGTGCCCAACTTGGCTTGAATGAGGCCACAGGCATGACCATCGTGCTTGAGATTTCGCCGCCCGGATCCCTCGACCTGTCTAAGAAGCTTGAATGGCGGCGTGACGGCATTGAGGTTCTCAGTTCGAATCTTGCTGGAGGAACTGAGGTTGTTGCACTCTACGTTCCCGACGGTAAGCTGTCTGCATTCGAGCAACGCATTCGGGACTACCTCACCAAAGACAATATCCCGAAGGATCCAACGCACGAATCCAAGCCCGCCAAAGCCGCACTGGTCAATGCCATTGAGTCATTCCGGCGTGCTGCATTTGATGAACTGTGGACGGATGAATCTGCTGATCCTCCACCTTACGACCAGGAGGGGTGGGTACAAATCTGGTTGCGTCGCGGGAGTCAGCCTCCAAAGGAGGTCATCGAATCCTTCTCGGCGGCTGCGCTCCCGCTTGGTGTCAAAGTCGAGCCTGGGTATCTGACGTTTCCCGGTCGAGTAGTCGTAGCGGCTCAATGCACTCGTAGATCTCTCGAGCAAGCTCTATACCTGTTGGATCAGATCGCGGAAATGCGAAGCGTCCGACCAAGCCCAGAATTTTTTCTCTCGGACCTGAAGCCTCGAGAGCAAGCCGACTGGATCCAGGATCTCCAAGGACGGTTGACATTCAGCAGTCCTGAGTCGAGCCCCTACGTCACTCTGCTTGATACGGGAGTAAATGACGGACATGTACTTCTGTCCCCGGTACTAGACCCTGCAGATCTCCACGCTGTCCACTCTGCGTGGGGAAAAAACGATCATCACGGTCATGGCACTGAAATGGCCGGGCTTGCGATCTATGGAGATCTTACGGACTCGTTGTCGTCTTCCGCTTCGGTACACGTTCCGCATCGACTGGAGTCTGTAAAGATTCTGCCTCCGCGAGGCAGCAATCCTCCGCATCTCTATGGCTTCATAACGGCCACCGCAGTCAACAAAGTGGAGCTATCCGATGCGTCGCGGCCTCGAGTTTTTGCAACCATGACGACAGCGATTGGCAACACGTCGGGACTCCCTACGGAATGGTCGGCAACCGTTGATCAGCTTGCATTCGGCCTAGACAGTACCAATCCATATCCTGTTGGATCTGCTGCTATCGATCCAAATGAAGATGCTGGCAAGCCTAGGCTGTTCGTTGCCGCGGCGGGAAACGTTGACTCTCGGTACTGGAGCGATTATCCAAATCCGAACCTACTAACCTCCGTAGAGGATCCGGGACAAGCATGGAACATTCTGACTGTCGGGGCCTATACGGACCTGACTCAGATTGACCAAGCAAAGTGGCCGTCAGTTCAGGCCATCGCACCCCAGGGAGGGCTCGCTCCGTCATCGACCACGTCCGTACTGTGGAAGAATCCCTGGCCGCTGAAACCTGATGTCGTCGCAGAAGGAGGGAACAGTTCATTAGACCGAACCTTCACGCCCCCAGCTTTATTAGTGGGGCCGGAGAGCCTGCGACTCTTAACCACCTCGCATCAACCTAATACTTCACCTCTTGCTGAAAGTGGCGATACCAGCGGAGCTGCGGCAGAAGTAGCTCGACTTTGTGCACACATTCGATCCAGATACCCGCAATACTGGGAGGAAACGATCCGCGCTCTGGTAATCCATGGTGCCCGCCATACAAACCAGATGCTGAGCGAGCTGCCGCCCAATCCCGGCCGAAAGACACATAAAAAGAATCTCTTGCGCAAATATGGTTATGGGAGTATTTCGTTTGAGCGCTCGCTCAATTCTGGCGCGCGATCACCAACCTTGGTTGTTCAAGACACGATCAACCCGTACGCCTTGGATAAGGGAAGCATCAAACTTAATCAGTTAAAACTTCATGAGTTGCCTTGGCCTAAAGAGGAACTCCAGTCTCTTGGTGGCATCACGGTCGCGATGCGCGTTACTTTGTCATACTTTATCGAGCCAAACCCTAGTCGCCGTGGTTGGCAAAGCAAGTATCGATATCAATCGCATGGGCTTCGGTTTGCCGTTAAAAGCTCACTGGAGTCTGAATCCAGATTCAAAGCACGAATCAATCAGCTGGAGAGAGATCAGCTGCAGCTGGAAGAAGCTGAGTCCATGAGCGATCCTGATCGTGAGCGGTGGGAATTCGGAGCCAATCTCAGATCACGTGGCTCAGTGCACTCCGACGTTTGGACGGGAACTGGCGCACAGTTGGCAGAAAAATCCCATGTTGCCGTGTATCCCGTTGGCGGTTGGTGGAAGGATTGGAACGATAGCCATCGCGAGGATGTTACGGTGCGGTATTCGATGACGATTTCTATCGAGGTATTGGAGGATGTAGAGATCGACATCTACACCCCCATTAAGGCTGTAATCGAAGTCGCTAACGCCGCCGTGGTGGAAATCGAGCGCCCCTAATTCAACTTCATGGCAACCCGCAAGGCGCTTCATACCGCTCGATCGCCTCACGCATCGCCTTGCGGGTAAAACCCCCACCCTCTCTCACTTCAGCGTTTGTCTCTTTCATCGCCTCTGCTGCTGGTGTGCCGTTCCTGATGGCGGTCAGGTATTTCCAGGCGATGTCAGCGCATGCACGCTGCCAATCTGCCAGGCGCGCAAAGTTTGCCTGCGCCCTCAGGCAAGCCTGCGTCAGACCCTGGGCCGCAGCTTCCCATGACTGACTGACCAGCACCTGTTCCTCAATCCCAGCGTTTCGCTGCGGGGTTCCACAGATCGACAGGAGTTCTTCCTCCAGGAAGGCGCTGAAGCCCACCGGCAAAGCAAGCCGGTCCTGCATGCCGTCAAGGGTGGTGATGGGGTATTCGCTCGCTCGCACCAGCCTTTCCACGCGGCCGCGTACTTCCCGAGCAGACAGGCCCAGCCAGTCTGACGGGCCTGCTCGCTCGCTGAAGACCTGGCTGAACTCCACCACATACGCATCGCCCATCACGCCGTGCCGCCCTTGCGGGAAGGGTTGGCCCTGGAGCCGGCGTGACAGCCGCTCTACATCTCGCAGGAACACGTGCCAGTTTCTGAACGTAGTGGCCGCCCATGGCTGCAGAGCGCCAGCAGCGATAAAGGCCAACAAGTTGACCTTGTTATCTGCCTGCATGTGTTTCAACCAGCTCAGCTCATGAACGCACCTTAACTCCTGAGCCAGGCTGATCAACGCCGCCATACGGCGCGCTTCCACTTCGGGATTGACTCCACTTTGCTTTTTTAGCCCGTTGAAATGCGCTCTCAATTCGGTTCGAGCATGGAGTGAGATGCAGTTGTTGACCAGCAATTGAATCGAAAGCACGCGCTGCGGATCAAGGCCAAACGAATCAGCGATATGTTTAATATCGTTCGTATCTTCAAGCCCGATCACACTCTGGTGGGCACTTTGTGAAACTTCACGAAGATGCGACCAGGTAATCGCCTTCCGAATAATCTCGGGCTTCGACACGCCGGTTCCGGGGTTCGTGTTGGTGTAGACCAGCCGCATTTCGATTTCCTTGGCAACTTGAAGGAGTCGCTTCGGGTCGCCCTGCAATTTCTTGCCAATGAATTCCCACTGGTGCGCCTCATTGGAGATGTTGGGGCTCAGGTCGCCCCTGTCAGGACCCTTCTCGATGGCGCAGATGGTTGACAGATACTCCAAGGCATTTCTCAGCCTGGCCATCCTGTCTTCTGGCAGATCCACAGACAGGCTTTTCTGAGAGTCTCCGAGAGGAAGGTTTTCAAGACAGGCATTAAACAGTTCCAGCGCTTCAGGAGACACCTTGATACGTTCACTGTCTCGAAAGTCGAAGCCACATGCACACAAGTGAAGTCTTCCCACCCCCCAAAACAGGTCTCTACGGCACGCTGGACACTTCACGTAATGCGCCAGGCCATGTACTGGGCATATGGCGTAGGAGGGCTCATCCAAATGGACACTTTGTGTCACCTCTTGAACGAGACACTCGGGGCAGAACTGCCGCTTTGACGAACTCCTTTTATGCAGGCTCATGCAGCCAAGCAAAGTCCACGACCTAACTTTGCCCGCGGGGTACCCCAGTTTTTCAGTTAGTTGTTCTGCAAGCTTCAAACTGTCTACTTTGGTCAATTTTGACGTATTGCCCGCCAATATTCGTCCCAGTTGAGCTGAACTGATATGGTTTGCATCAGCAGTTCGCCGCAGGTGAGATTGAATGAGTTCTCCTTCACGGTATGGAGGCACGATAGGGAGACCCAAGATCAGCTCAGGAGAAGTCCGCATGGTTGTCTCCGTCAAACGAGCTCGGGAAGAACGGCTCGTCAATCCCCATGAGTCGATCGAAGTTGAAATCCTTGTGGAAAGGACGCCGACGCGCGGGCAAGTGTGACGTGCCGGGGAAATTCCAGGCCTGGTCCATCACGAGCAAGCTCAACTCACCAGTGTTCGCCATGACCTTCTTCACGTTCTGCATGAGCTTCACCACCAGCGCGGGCACCCCGTCCGTCGCGTACTGAATCCGGGTGATCACGTCACTTTTGTGAAAGAAGTCCGCATTGCCTTTCGAAATACTCTCTTGCATCAATGCCATGATGAATGAGGCAAGTGTTGAATTACCGTCGTCATACGAAAAAGGACGCAACGAAAAACTGGACGACCACCGATTGCGCAGCTGGGTATTTGTTTCGAAGAGCAACCGCAGACGAGGTGCGCCACACAGACCGATGCTGCACTCCACTTGATCACTGAACTCTTTCAGGCAATCGCCCAGATGGGCGTGCGACTTCATGCGCCCACGATCGATGAGGTGGTGCGCCTCATCCATGAGCAACACCTCCACCTTGAAGTGATTAACGTACCGAATAGCGCGTTGCATCAACTCCGCACTTGTTCCAGTTTCTGGACCCTTAAACGCTCTGACGACACCTTGCATCAGGGACTTGGCTGTAGGTGACGCTGGCGCTCGGAACGATATGACCGGTCGATGATCAGAATCTTTGCTGTCCTGGTCGTTGCACTTTTGCACGTACTTCCCGATCAACGTGCTTTTGCCAACGCCTGACACGCCCAGGAACATGAAGTTCTTCGCTTCGAACAGCTCTTTTTGTTCCTTGTGCAGCTTTTCTATCCCTTCCCAGCAATCTCTGAACTCTGGGTAGAAAATTGCTTTTGATATTGCAGTTTGCTTGAACATTGTGATCTTTGCCTTTACAGAACTCTGAAGGTTTCAGTTGCGATATAGCCGCCAGGGATAGGTGTCGGAGCGGTAGGTGACGCTGCGGCTGCGTCTATGAGCACAGGCTCCGCATTTGAGGCACTAGCCTTCGATGTGGCTTTGCCCTTAACGGCCTTCTGCGTCTTGGGCTTCTCCTCTTTTTCCTCTGGCTCCTCCGCGAGCGTATTTGCCAGATCGGCCGCCGTCAGCAAGCCCAGCATCTTCAGCGCCTTGCGACGTTTCGCCATGGTTTTCGCTGCGAGTAGCTCCGTACCAATGGCCCGAAGCTTCGCTTGCGCATTAGCACGAGAGATCACTGCCCCGGTCTCGTTTTTCTCCTCACGCATGATCCGCTCAACCTGCTCCTGCTGCCAGGCCGTGGTGTTACGTGTTTCAGAGTCGTAGTTTTCAACGACAAACCATGTCTGCTTATCCGGGTCCTTGACCCAGATCTTGTCCAACTTGTAGGGCTTGTACCGGACTTCTACGGTGATCGACCCCGCATGCATGTAGCGCCTCATCAGACGCTTCAGCTCATCATTCATGAAGGTCCGCAGGTAGCAAACCTCCACACCGTAGGCTTGAAGTTTCCGGGTGATCGGCAGGGTGCAGACCAGATCCAGACGCTCTCTGTTCGGAGCCAGTCGCACCGGCATCAGTGCCGTCGTCTCCATCCAGGCCTTGTACGGAGTGGTTTTCAACTCCTTGTTGACAGTCTGGTGATAGACATCGCAGATCCAGATGTGCAGCATCCTGTGCAGGCTTTCCAGCGTGTGGACGGCGTACTCTTCCGGCTTACGCTCCTTGTTTCGCTGCCAGAAATGCGACATCGTGGCTCCTGGCTGACCGGACGAGATGCCGCGATTCAATATCCCCTGCTTGTTTTCGACCAGTCCTTTGAAAAAGGGCTTGGCCCTCGGCATGTAGACCATCTCGCGCACGATGTCCATGTCCATAACTGAGCACTTGAGCGCGGTCGCGTGAAGTTCTGAGCCGTTGTCCATGGCCAGTAGCTCGATCAACCCAAACATGGGCCAGTCACTCACGACCTCAGGAAACTTCTCCTTCAGGTAGCTCTTAGGGCTCACCGCATGCTTGAGTGCCCGCAGGACGGACATGACCGACGGTCCCTCGAAGCCCAGATTGAACCCAAGGATCACTTTCGTCTTCTTGTCGACAACGACTGTCAGATATGCACGCCCCAGGGTCTCGCCCTTGACGTCGACTACAAAGATGTCTAGGGGTGTATGGTCGACCTCGACGCGTTCAAGTGCACGGTTCAGGCGCCGTCGGGTTTTCCTGGAGATCTTGAACTTCTTTTCAGCGCTCGCACGGCCAAACCTGGATGCATGGACCTCGTAGGCGTCAATTCCCAGGACATAGCGACGAAGCTGCGCATAGCTGACAAGCTTGAGCTTGTTGTTCTTGTGGCGGTGCTCATTTTCTTGAGTGATCCGCTTCACCAGCTCTTGATAGCACTCCGTGAGTGGCGTGTTCTCGCTGGAAAGGTAGACGTCCTGAACACAGGTTTCGACAATCTTCTCAACCTCTTCGGACATGCGGATCTTCCCGCGACCACCTTTGAGGTCATTCTTCGGTGCAAGGACGTATTGCAGTGGTGCGTCAATACAGCTTCGAACTTTTCCTGCCCATCGCTGAATCGTTGACCTGTCCAGCGCGCCCGCGAACCCATACTCTTTGCACAGATCATGGTAACGACGCGACCAGAACGATGTATTCCCTCGCAGGAACCCGCCTTCGTCAACGATGGCCTGGAACAGAGCTGCATTTTTCACTCCCTCCTCACGGTCGCTGTCATTGAGGTCGCTCAGGAGTTTGAGAGGGGACGTACCTCCCAGGCTCAACTGCTCGGCATCTTCCTTGACAAACTCCGCCGCACGCAGATTGCGCTTCGAGTATTGATCGAGCAGGTACTCCTGAGAATGAACATGGATAGCGCCATCTTCATCCACGACCTCCAGATTGGTTTGACCGTTGTTTCTGATGACATCTGTGATCTTCAGGATGCGATCAAACAGCCTGAAGCATGCCTTAGGTACGAATGAAATCTGGCTCATAGCCTTCTCCTTTCTTCGGGGTCCACATTAGGGTTTGCGGCGAGTACTCGACGTTGAAGTCCAGCATCAGCTCGCCACGGGCAACTGCTCGATTGATGGCGTGAGCGCCATAGAGCTCGATCAGTTCTGCAAAGGGCCGAGGCTCCTTCACCAAGGGCACGAAGTCGGCTGTTTCCTCGTACCAGGTAGAGAAGAACCTGGCATTTATCACCGCAGGAAGCTCATCCTTGAGGTAGGTTTCGTCCACGATGACAAAGCGGTCGCCGGCGGCCAGGAAGGTCAGAGCGGCCTCGGCCATCTTGGCCCGCGTCTCGTCATCGAAATCACAATCCTGCTTGCACTCGATCCACAGGCGTTTGCCGTTCGCCAGGAACGCCAATGCATCCGGCGTGTACTCGCCCGCGTTCAGACGGATGACGACTGGCTGGCTAT
>Ga0208633_100159_pt1 | contig 20851 bp, 19 predicted proteins | sample LakWasMet63_LOW9_2_FD_183895 | JGI IMG/M metagenome (GOLD analysis project Ga0208633, IMG submission 183895) | Freshwater sediment methanotrophic microbial communities from Lake Washington under simulated oxygen tension - Sediment Metagenome... | ecosystem: Environmental > Aquatic > Freshwater >...
AAATATTGTTGGTTTCGATCAAATTGGATAAAGCGACTCATAAAATCATGCCGGTGAAATTGTTGAACTCAGGGCTATTTTACAATATAGGGGGCTTAAAAAACGGATAAGTCCGACAGACTCCTAGTTGCGGTCGAGCAAGAATCCTTCACAAATGCCGCAGTTCGGCCAATTGCCGACTATCGTGCTTTTCAAATCAATGGCAGGTGAAAGCTCCTGATCAGTCATTCAACGCAAAGCTAAGCGGGCTGCGCGCTTTTTGCGCAGCTCCGCTTGAGCGTTTAGTTAGACGAATTTAAGTTTACTCTCACTCTGCTATTACTAAGCTTTGTCCCCATTTAACCCCGTTCGCTATTGGCAAACATATCCATAGGGAATTCTACTGTTTCCATAGGGAATTCCGCCGCTAAAACAACCTCCATCACAATAAGCTATCTGTACATAGGTGTTTGGACATCTCATATCATGGGCGTATGGTGTCGGATTGGAGGTTGGCCTGCATCCACACGGTTGTGTCCAAGAACCAGATTGATAAGGGTTGGACTGTTGTTGTTGTTGTTGTTGTTGTTGTTGTTGTTGTTGAATCTGTTCTAACTGAGAAATGCGATCTTTAACAAGACCCTCCATTTCGTATGCTTGCCCCTCAATTTTATTCTTTTCCTCGAATGCCGCGTGACCTCTCTTGCTTATTTGCTCGGAATAATAACACGCGAAATCGTCCCATCCCCAAGATCGTATTTGCTTTACATGAACCATTTCATGTGCAATCAATTGAGCCATTACAGATAGAGGGGCATCCCTATAGCCAAGTTGAATAAGCACTAAATTAGGCAGAGGAACCATCCCACTAGCACCATGTTTGATAAAGTCGCAGAACTTGAATGTGACACCAGAAAAATCTGACGGCGAGAAAAATCCCTGCTCTATTAAGAGATTTTCAGCCCGCACGTTCCTAAAATCTGGAGAGTTTTCAAATATGCAAGCACTTGCTACAGAAGAGGTATAAGCCTGAAATACCTTTGAACAGGCCGACCTCCATAGCGCATCCCCAGCTTTTTGTACATTTTCTGGGATACGCTTAATTTCCTGTTGCGTTGTACCAACCGGGTCTTTTATAAAACCCGTAATGTCTCCATCGAGATCACCGAGATCGGCGTGGCATACAGCTATAGATAAGGCAATGAGGATATGTAAACTAACAAGCGATTGAAAGTTAAATAATTTTATTCTCATATTAGTACCAAATTAGTCGTTGTCAGATGCCTTAGCATGATGTCAATTCTCACATTCAAATATGCTGGAATATGAACCCTTCTTAAGTTCTTCTTATTGGTCTAACGTAATATATACGACATCTTATGTCTTATAATCCAGTCCATATGTCGTATAACTCAAGTGATTAATTTTAAGTAATTGATTTGAAGCCCGTCCCTGATTTCAACACCCCAAGTGGTGTTGATAAATACGACATTTCGCCGAAAACCCAAAAACGACTATATCTTCCATGATAACCAGATTCTAGGCAATAAAGTCAGAAATATTGTTTGGTTTTTTAAGGCTATCTTGTATAGGTCTGCAATACGAAACTGAGCTGCCTATCAAAACCCCACCCGATCAGGCAACTTAGGGTCGGTTTTTGCCTGTCGATTGACTGACGAAATTCGGCCAAAAGCAGGCATTGACTGTGTAATATTTTTGACCGTATACAAAAAACACGGTAGGATTCACATGCAGTGCGGAATTATCGCTGGCATTTAATGCCCGGATTTTTCAGGAGGCTATGCGCACTGGATGGCCATCGGACCTTCTGCTGACTTGGTTACGCAGTATTGAACTAGACCCCTTTACTGGCTATATGTCTATATAAATAAATGGTCTTTACAGTTTATTAAACTAAAGCCATTTTTAAGAATTTTTTAAAGGCCTGCCAACTTTTTGGTGGGCCTTTATTATTTGGGGGCAATGAAAATGACAAAGGACAGGCTGGATTCTGCAATCGCGCAGATAACCGCAGATCTCCAAGAGCGAAATAATAACACAATTACCGGTGCACTTATTGGTGAGCTAATTCGCAAAATCACGCCAGATTTGGATCTGCGCAGGGTAATGGATATGCCTACTGGTACGGGAGTACTGAGTAGATTTATTGAACGTTATTTAAGCGATTTGTTGACTCGTAGTCATAAACAAGGCTCAGACTGGGTTTATACCATTTCTTCGGCTGAACACGCCGAAATTGACCCGGATCTTTGGCGGAATTTTGTTCGTCCCAATTCACCTAGAACACTCGTTATACGTGATTCCACCATGGTATTAGACGAATCGCCGGAATCGCCCCCCGAGCTCAACGAAAAGTTGAACAGAATTCAAAGCGCTACAGAGCCAGAGTTAGAACAAATTCAAACAGACTTCGCGAATACATTAAAAGAAAACTCAGCGAGTCTGCTAACAATACAGGATTCGTACGCTAATTGGTCTATCGCCCTAAGAAAGATGGGAGGTAATATCTACAGCAATTGGACAGAGTTTCGCTTGCGCCGCCTTGAGGAGCTTTTTAACGAAAGATTAAAAGCACTTGAAATAGCGCCAGAGCTGAGCAAGGAACTGTGTAAAGTTATGCGGAGCTCTCAATTGGCCGCGAAGGCGGCTCTTGTCACCAGAAAGACTCAAACTAGCAAAAACCGAGTTCCGAATACCGCTATAAAAAATCAATCCATTGAATTAGAGGTAAATTTGCGATCAGCCATTATTGAGGCTATACAAAACCTTTCAATCTCTGACCTTCGCGAAATTAAACTTCCCTGCGGGCCATTTTTCGACGCAATAGTTAATCAGAATAATAAGCGCTAGATAACCTTGATCTATCCGTCTAACACTTCAGCATGCTTGAAAACGCTTATATTAGTAAAGGAAAGCGAATTTCGGCGCGTTCAAACGCAAATAAATAAGGATGCCATTGTCGGCTGGCAAAACGCAATTGACATTCAACCTATCAACGATCAAAGACTGAGTCGTCCTGAATTTAGCAAACTAAGGGAAGAGAATACGCAATACATTATTTCCAAATATGATGATGAATCATTTGGAGATCTCATTGTTCAGGATGGTTTACCTCTGAATATTGATTACCTCAAATCCGAGATAACTTCTTTGATACCCGTGAATAGCATCAAAATGCTTCTCAAGGAGGTAGTGAACAAGCTCAAAGACCACAATTTGCATTGGCATGACTATGCTATAAGTGAGTGGAAAAAATCCAGTATTGGGTGTATTTATCCTGATGAATGGGCTCGGCAATTCCAGGATCTTGGGTATCCGCAGATTGGAAAGCATCTCTTAAAAAGTCTGCGCGTCGTGACTGAGGCAGAGCTTCGAGAAGCGTTTAAAACATCAGAAACGGATAAAATAGGCTTAAATGTCGCCCATGCTTTTTTCCACGATGATGAGGCAGGGAGTAGTTCTATCGCTATTCAAAATGTCTTGGAGCATATGTATTCTTCACCAGACAAAGTTATTAAAATTAACTTAGCCTCTGAGAATTGTTTGGCTGATATTAAAGCTGACGTGCTATTTGTTTATGAAGATGGTCTCTGGAGTGGGGTGGAGCTTGTGAACCGGCTAAATGCTATTTGCAAAACCGGGCACTTCACTCACTCGAACCTGCAATTACATTTTAAATATGGCACAACCAGCGATGTGGGTCTTTCAGCTGCAAGACTATTCGCAAAACGTGAAGGACTTAGTCATCTCCAATTCCGCCCCGCTAAATCGAGTCATCATTTCAAGTTTTTGAAAGACGGTTTTGATACCCGCCTTGAGCACTTAGATGATCGAAATGATGAGGCCATCCGAAAAGCACTTGATATGGAAATAGAGCCATACGCGTTTAGGTCAGTTGAAATGTGGGGTGAGGAACAGAAAGAGGCGATTTCAATGTGTACAGAGATTGGCAGGCAACTCGTCCGACCATTTTTAGAGAGAAAAGAACAAGCAAAAAACATCAAGAGTGAAATAGGCGAACATACTAAACACATTGATATAACCGATGAAATGATTGCAAAATGGGAACTTGGCGCACACGGCTTCGCTTCTACTATCGTATTCGCTTCCAGCATTCCAAAGCCCGTTTTGCCTTTGATGTGGCTACAGGGACCTGTTAGGCTTGGTAATAAGAGCGTGAATTGGCGTCCTTTATTTTGGGATGCTAGAAGGACTGGACAAGCTGACGCCTAGCTGTATATCAAAATTTCCATACTTTTACCGGCATAACCCCAAAATTTCTGGATGACCGCATTGGGTCGAAAACCGACTGTCGCGAATAGCAGCAGTCGGCCAAAACCGGTCATTGAGAGGTCGGTAAACTTTATGAGTTGTTTGCATCTTTATAAATGGGAACCGGCTTTGGAATATAAAAAAACGCTGATTTTTTGAGCTAGTGCATAAATAGGTATTCCTACATATTGTGTATTTAGCTCGAAATATGTATTGTCGATTAATGGTCGGGGAGATTGATTGCCTGATAGTGCATGGGCATTTTGCGGCCAATTGCAGACGGTCATATCGTTTTTTCTAATGTTTGGTTATTGGGAAGTGCTGGTAGTCGCGCCTATGACAGTGCGTGGTTTTGAACCATTATACATAATGATTCATTTTGTTTAGTTGCGCGATTTAACGCTTGTGCCTGAGGAAAAAAATGACTGAGGATAAGTTAATCCAAATAGCAAAAGACTGAGGGAGAGAATTATGGCAAATCCAGACCATGTTGCGTTTTTTAAGAAGGGTACCGACGAATGGAATGAATGGAGGGGGAGATCGGGTTTTATAACAGTCGATCTCGAAGGAGCTCATCTCGAAGGAGCTCACCTTGAGGGAGGCGAACTCAGGGGATTCGACCCTACGGGAGCCCATAGCCATGAAGCGCACCTGCAAAAAACAAACCTTAAGAAAGCTCACCTCGAAGGAGCCCACCTTGAGGGAGCTCACCTTGAGGGGTCCGACCTCGAAGGAGCCCACCTCGAGAGAGCCAACCTCGATGGAGCCAACCTCAAGAAAACCCACCTCCAGGGAGCACACCTCACGGAAGCCTACTTCACGAGAGCCCATCTTGAAAGAGCCCATCTTGAAGGAACACACCTTACAGGAGCTCACCTCACGGAAGCCCACCTCACGGAAGCCCACCTTGAGGGAGTCAACCTTACTGGGGCCAACCTTACGGGAGCTCGCCTCAAGGGAGCTCATCTCAAGAGAGCTGACCTCACGGGGGCCAACCTCACGGAAGCCGACCTCACCGAAGCCGACCTTCAGGAAGCCAATCTTGAGGAAGCCTGGTTCGAGGAAGCCAGATTACAGGGTGTAAAGAACTTAACCATCAACCAGCTATCCACTGTGAAAACGCTTTACAACGTCGTTGGCCTAGATTCAAATTTGCTGAAGCAAGTCCAAGATAATTACCCTCATCTTCTGGGAAAGCCATAATAAAGATGATAAATGACAGTGCATGTTCGTAAAGGACTCATTACGGACTAGAGCACTGATGGAGCATTAGACGGCACGGACTGTCTAATATTTTCGATCAAACATTCATTTGAAGATTATCTTGCTTAAAAAATAATTTTGACTGACTATTTTGGGTCGATAGTAGACTACCAATGCTAGGTCTAGTGGGGGCAGCTTATCGGCCCTACGCATTACTTGCTTCCTTTCGAGAAACTAGAACTTCGTCTGCGCTATTGAGCCTGTTTTTAATTTTTAAGTGCAATTTATTAATTATTTAAAGTGCTTATATCATTTTGTTGCTTATAATCAGTTCAAAAATATAACCTCACTATAAGCCGCAACACATTAAGCGTTTTTCTCTGAAAAACTCGCTTACCTCCCCTCACTGACAAAATCGACAAAAACCGGAGCCGATTGCCGGCGAAGCCGGTCTAAAAAATAGCAAATTCGAGCCGTTTTTAATTTCAATTGTCCCTTGAGTGTCCCTTGGTAACTATACTTCTTATTTATTTATTAATAATCAATATATATAAGTAATAGATCAAGGGATTTTATATCACCTATTGCTGTTTTTTATGCTTTGTCGTAGTATGTTATCGGAATAAAAAAACGGGCTTGGAAGTGCTACTAACACCGCCAAACCCTAACCACCACTTAACATACAGGGTTAAGCAATGGCTACTGAATATTATACCGCCATTGCCCCAAGGGGTTCACATGGCAAGCATTGAAAAACGCATCACCGACACCGGCGAAACATCCTACCGGGTAAAAATCAGGCTCAAGGGCTATCCCACACAAACCGCAACCTTCAAACGACTTACTGACGCAAAGAAGTGGACGCAAGACACTGAAAGCGCAATCAGGGAAGGTCGACATTTCAAAACCGTTGAATCCAAAAAGCATACTTTCGCCGATTTGGTGGATAGATACATCAAAGACGTATTGCCCACCAAGCCCAAGCAAGCGGTACGGCAACAAATGCAGCTTGAATGGTGGAAGGAAAAAATGGGCGTTTACTTGCTGGCCGATGTAACCCCTGCGTTAATTGTTCAATATCGGGATGAATTGGCAAGCGGTGAAACTTACCGGCACACCCAGCGGAGCTCGGCCACCGTGGTTCGATATATGGCCGCTTTAAGCCATGCTTTTACTATTGCTGTAAATGAATGGCAGTGGTTGGATGATTCCCCTGTGCGAAAGGTTAAAAAACCCACAGAATCAAGAGGGCGAGTTCGCTATTTGGATGATGACGAACGCGCCAAGCTATTAATTGCTTGCAAGGAATCATCAAACGCGTGGCTTTATACTTGCGTGATTCTGGCGCTGTCCACTGGTATGAGGCACGGCGAATTAATGGGCTTGAAGTGGCCGGATGTGAACATTAAGGACGGTTTTTTAATACTGCATGAGACCAAGAACGGCGAACGGCGGCGCGTACCCTTAGCAGGGCATGGGCTAGAACTGTTACATGAACACGCTAAGGTTCGACGGCTTGATACCAATTTGCTGTTTCCTGGCACTATCCACAAAGATAAGCCGATAGATTTACGCAAGCCCTTCGAGACAGCCCTTAAAGCGGCTGAAATAAACGACTTTCACTGGCACGATCTCCGTCATTGCACAGCATCTTATCTTGCCATGAATGGTGCGTCATTGGCCGAAATTGCCGAAATTCTGGGACACAAAACCTTACAGATGGTTCGTCGGTACGCCCACCTTTCAGACGGCCATGTAAGCAACGTGGTGGCTTCGATGAATGAAAAGATTTTCGGGGGCGTGTGATGATGATATTTTATTCAGGTCTCGGTCATTGGCTACGTCCTGATATTTTAAATCCTGAAAACCTTCGGGGTATCGCTTTGACCGGACTGGTTAGGGAGACTGGTTTGTTTGAACTGGGAATTATCAATTCCGATGAAATTGAGTTTTCAAAGAAAGCCACTGTTTACTATCTCAAGCCGACCGATGAGCATGAAAAGGGGGTTGAACCCCCATTTATACCTAATCTTGGTGTATTAGATATTCCATATTTTGAGCTAAACGAACCAATAAACATAACAGATAAAGATATTTTTAAAGAAAACATTGAGGTTAAAAACAGCGAGTCTCAGAAAAAAAGAAAAGTGTTGATTGAAAACCAGCGAGCGACCACTGAACTGTTATTGTTAATTTATCAAATATTTAATGAGTACAAGTTAAAAGCTGGTGTTGATGATGAAACAAAGTTACCTGCAATAAAAGCTTGGGGACTTATCCTTTCACGTGATTTTAAGAGTGATTTAATTCAAAGTATTGTTGGCGCGCGAGATGCTGCCCTCATCACATTGAATGGGGGCGATATAATAAACGAAGCTGATTTTAAGAGAACATATACCAGAAGATTTAAGTAATACCGAATACCAAAAGCCCGCAAAAGCGGGCTTTTTTTTGCCCTAAATTTAACACTAAGCGCAACTAAGCGACACTAACAACATAATAAAAATCAACACCATAAAATCACACCATCGAAGGCAATAACAGCTAACGACAAAATTTATTATTCAATAAACGGTGATGAAATTTATGAATGCACAAAACAATCAAACGGCCGAACGGCAAGTAACTGCGTATTGCTACTTAACTGTAAATCAACTGTGCGATAAGCATAAAGCTTTCAAAATTGGAGGCGTCAGGTCTCAAATTTTTAACGAGGAAGAAAACGGATTGAAAGAATCCGGCGCAATTGTTCGCAGCGGCAGAAAAATTCTAATTAATGAATCGAAATGGTTTGCTTGGTTGGAAGCCGGAAACCAAGGTGGCGCGTAATGGCTGCCCCAATAATAAGAACCTCACGGCAGCGCCGAGCAATAGAAGCCCTGGTCAAGTATGGAAAGCTTTCATCACGCGATTTAGGCAAGTTGGCTGGCGTTTTAAATCCGCCCGAACTCATGGCGGCACTTAACAGAAATGGCTGGAAATGGACGTGTTGCTTAATTGAAGTGTTAGACCGTGATGGTCGGGTTTGCCGACCAGGTATGTATAGCTTGCTCCCTGAAAGTCTCGAAATAGCAAGAAATATGGTAGAGGCGGACGGTCATGGCTAGGTCGAGAAATATTAAGCCAGGCTTCTTTAAAAACTACGATTTAGCTGATGCAGGCCCACATGTTCAATTGCTGTTTGCTGGGCTTTGGTGCCTTGCGGACAGAGAAGGCAGGTTAGAGGATAAGCCAAGATTTATTAAAGCGGAATTATTTCCTTACTACGACTTCGACGTTAACGGTGGGTTAACGGAACTTGAACGGTTAAAGTTTATCTGTCGTTACTTGGCTGATGATTTGGCAGTTATTCAGGTTCTGAACTTCAAAAAACACCAGTCGCCGCACAAAACGGAAAAGGCGGCAGTTCTTCCGTCTATTGAGCTTGTAACAAAAGAAAATAATTCAAAAACAAATGGTTATATTGATAACGGTGATTCTACCGTTAACCCACCGTTAGATAACGATGGAAAACCCCCTGATTCTCTGATTCCTGATTTACTGATTCCTGATTCATTGATTCCTGAAAAAAAGGAAGTCGCTGTCGCTCCATGCCTTCCCGACAAACCCAAAAATACGATTGTCGATCCTGAAAAGCAACAAGTAAAAAAAAAGCAGCCGGTACAAGCAACGATTCCTGATGATTTCATTGTATCGGCAGGAGTTATGGCTTGGTACAGGGAAAATGATTACAAGGAGGACATTAACAAGCACTTGGAAAACTTCAAGGACCAGTGCCGGGCAAAAGGCTACACCTACGCCAGCTTCGATGCAGCATTTAAAAACGCCATTCGCAAAGACTGGGCGGCAATAAGAAATCAACAAATTCAAGGCAATTACAATGCAAACAACACAAGAAACAATGAAACCAGTTCTGGATTTGGTAGAAAACTATCGCTTGCAGAACAAGCCGAGCGAGACATTGAGCTGCTCGAACAGCGAGAACAGCCCGAACAAGGCAGGCGAGAGCGAGTCATCAACTGACGTTTTAAGCGACACATGGATCGCCCATATTTGGCGGCGCATGGTCGGCCTGTACGGGCACAAGTGGGGTTCTCAGTACGGCAGAGCAATAAGCGAAAATAAACAGTTGTCAGGATTGGCGAGGGATTGGCAGCGTGGATTGACAGGCGTAACGGCTGAACAGCTCAAGGTTGGTTTTGCGGCGTTGGAAAAGGCCATATTTGCCGAATCTGGCGAATCATGGCCTCCTGCATGGCCTGAGTTCAGAAAACTGTGCCTATCGAGCGGCAGGGACAATATTCCGACGATAGATGAAGTCGTTTCAATGCTGGTCATGGCTAAATCACGTCAAGGATCGCTGGCAGTGCGCTATCGGCATCCGTTGGTATTGGCAATAGCGCAGGCTGATGGAATGGATATGCTTTTCTTGCATTCAGCCAAAACGCCCGAGGCTAGGGCGTATATCAGGCCCGTCTATGAAAAACTGCTTGGCGCTGGCTGGGCCGATTGGCCTGAACATGCGTATGAGAACACCAAGGGAGTTGGCAGGGATTTGCCGGTACCGGATAAAGAACTTGGGCGGAAAGCTTTTAGCGGCTTTCGTGCATCCCTGGGCATGAAACAAATCGCCGATAAATTGCAGGGTAACGATGGATAAGGTGTGTCGATGGTTTTTACCGATGGGTCTTAAAGAGGTATTAAAGACCCGGAAAATATCACAAATTAGCCATTGAACCCGGCTTAATATATTCAAAACCCAAGTTATTAATTTGTAATCAAAGGAAAAAACAATGACCAAAGTTACCATGAATGACCTTAAAAACGCCCATCAGTCCAAGCAACAGCTTGTTCCGGCTATTGAGGCTTTACAAAAAATCAACGCTCAGTCGGTAGGCAGTGTCGAGGCGCAGGAAAAAATAAAATCCTTTAGCTCCTGGTTGCAAGAGTTATCTTCAAAAGCAACCGATGTAATCAGCCAAGGTAACTCGCAGTATGATTCACGCCCAAAAGAACTCATTCAAGCGGCCAATACTCGGCTTCATAAAATACCGGATGAGATATTGCTCCGCCAGAAAAAGAGCCAGTTTGCAACCGAAGCGTACGAGGCACAGGTATTCGATTTGAAGCATAAAGGCTTCAGCTCCGAACAGATAGCCAAGATTGTTGATGATCCTGGCTCAGAAATTGAGCGCAATAAGACTGAAATCATTGAACTTGAAACGGAACATAAACAGATCCTGGCCTTCTTGGCCGACGCACCACGATTTCAACTTGGCTTACTCAAGGGGACGACCCTTGAAACGTTTTTAATTCAAGAACTGACGGTGTAATCCCATGTCAATGCCGAAATTGGGAGCATTGATTACCGCTGTAATCAAATCAAGAAACGAAAAGCTTGAAACGGTTGCAGAGCGTCAAAAGCTAACTAAGCAGATGAGATTAGATTTGCGGGGGCATGAACGCCAATTGGAGGTATTGAAGAATAGCCTATTGCCGAGCGTCCATGGTCGAAAGCCTGCGGCAATTGACCTGGGCCACGCCTCGAATGATAAGCGCGAAGCCAAGGAGGTCAGGATTTTGGCTGGCCGACTCAAAGAAGCCAGGGAGCTGTGCGCTCATACTGTAGCTGTTGCCAGTCAGTTACTTGCGGTAAGTCGCGAGGATTTACTAAAGGTCGAATCAGGGGTTGATATTGGCAGAATCCCCCTGTGGCTGATAAGGCGCGCAGCAGAGGTCTATACCGTACCGTCAGACTATCTGTTTGGACTTTGCGAAAACTTCGATGGGGACGACCCAGAGGCATTTAGAGAAAGAGATTCAATCGCTATCATGCAGCGCTTGCACGTTGAGAATTACAGCCGGGTCATCGCCGAACAAATCAAGCAGGACAACCGACTGAAAGCATTGAATACTGCGGTTGCATCATTCGGAATTGCTGTCCAGAACATTAATGAGGTGTTCGCACGATTCGTCTCACTTAGCCCAGAATTTGAAAATATGCCCGGAGGCTCGCCAGTGTTACGCCAAATTAAGATAGCGGAAAAACTAGGACAGAACGCTACCTGTGTATTGGCCAGATACCGAGCTCTTCCCGAGAGCTTAGTGGCACATGGCGAAAAAATGAATGAATTATTTTTCAACAACGTCAAGAGGTTGACTTGAAATGACTTTTAAAACGAGCCCATCAAGAATACCAGCTGAAAAGCTTCTGAATGCGCGTAAAAAATACGAAACGGATGGAAACACAACCTTTACGATCCTCGCAGAAGAATTGACAGTTTGCCGACAGTCCTTATCGAAATTTGCCTTACGGCAAGGTTGGATTAAGGCACCTTCAAATTCAAATCGCAAGGACTCCGAAAAAGTCACTCAGCGCAACCAAAAAAGTCACTCAAAAGTTGCGGAAAAAGTTGCTCAACTTGAAGCTAAAGAAGCTGCTATCTCTGCACTGGTTCGTTTGGTTAAAAGTCCAGATACGCCGTCAGTAGTGGTTTTGGTCGCGTGTGTTCAACTACTGAGTCTGTAAGGACGAAGGCCCAAGCTTGGAAAAAAACAGTAAATCCAAGCTTGGAAAAAAAACAGTAAATCCAAGCTTGGAAAACGCAATTAATCCAAGCTTGGAAAAAAGCAGTAACCGAAGCCAAAAGCCAGTAAATACAAACAATTACCCAGCAAAATCTCATGAGTTTCTTTAGTCCATAAAGGAATTAATGTCACTCCATAAAGGGATTTATTTCAGTCCATAAAGAAAGGTATTTCTGCAAGTCCATAAAGGCAATAATTATGAAAACAGAAACAACAAGCATCAAATCTACAAGGGGCAGACCGGTCGGTTTTAAGATGCCGTCAACTATTAAAAAGGAGGCCTTGAAAACACTTGCGCAAATCATGATGGACACCTCAGCGTCAGCGGAAGCACGTGCAATAGCCGCTTCCAAGCTTGTTGATGAGATTAAAGGATGAGCGGCGTGGAATATGAGCCAAAAACGCTAACAGGCGAGCCGTTAATTAACAGCAACACACTCGGCTACGCACTAAAATAGGCTTTAACAATGGCACAACTTCAAGCAGACCAGCATGGCTTTCTTCTCGGCGACCCTATTGATTTAGGACGGATGCCCAGGTATTTACTGGATATTAAAAGCGATGTTGCGGCAATTAAGAGAGCGGTCGTGGGGGGCGCTTCCGATCCAGCTAGACAGCAGTCGGTTAATCCTATTGTTAGTAGGCCAAACACGGTTATTAATGTTCCGGTACAATCGAGGACATCAGATCACCAACGAACAGTTGTCGAACGGATTGGGGCAGTATCGAATGCTACTCCTATTGCGTTGCCAAATAGGGGCGCTTCTGGAAGATTTGTTTCCGGGCATAATGATCATGCGCCTTCCAACCGAGATGCTTCCGGGAGATTTACTAGGGGCGGCGAGAGTGATGGAGCAGTTACGACATTGGCTAACCGGTTATCGGCACTATCCGGCATAGGTTCTGGGCTTGAAGAAGCCGATCCTACCGTTAAAGCCTTCCAGGAAATAGCCGAGCCAATGAAGCGCGGCCTTGAGTTATTTGGCGGCGGTGACAAAAAAGAGAGATGGTTTCGTAAAATATTTGGCGAATTAAAGCTGTTTCATAGGGATGAGACTGTATTTAGTCGCGCCTCAAGTCGGAGCCTACACAACATTGAGGGTAATCCTGGCGGTAATGGGGGCGGCGACAATAGTGGAATTATGGCGATTCTTGCCGCCCGTTTAGGCCCGGCTTTGTTGGCTGGCATAACGGCGGTATTGGGTTTTATTTTCTCGCCTATCGGCTTGGCGATTGGTGCGGCTTCGGCGGTTGCCTGGGGATTATTTACCGAAAGCGGGCAAAAATTCTTTGGCGAAGTTGGCGCAAAGATTATCGCCGGATGGGATAGCGTAGTTTCCGCCTTCGCCCCTGTAACGGAATCGATAAGCAAGGGCTGGGACACCGTAAAAGGGGGATTTGATAGTCTGATTGGCGGCATGGTGTCATCGTGGGACGCTTTCACCGGGTTCCTAAAAGATAAGTTCGGTATCGATATTCCGGCTATTTTTAAGCCTGTTGTTGATGTCAGCAAAAAAGTAGTTGAAACCGCTACCGAGGCAGTTAAGGGCGGGGCCAATATAGCCAGCAAAGCGGTTGATGCCGTTGCCAAGAGTTCGCCAAAAACCACCGAAGCGCTGGGTAAAGGATGGGACAAGGTAACAGAGGGAGCGGGTAAGATAGCATCCCATGCTACGGGAAGAACGGCCGCAAACAAGGCAGCGATGCTTAATGAAATGGCCGCTCAAGGCATTACCGACCCAAATGAGCAAGCAATGTTAATGGCGGAAGTTGACCATGAATCAGGCGGTTTTACCTCGACCAGAGAGAAATCGCATACAAGGGCATCAACGGTAATGGCCGTCAGCAAAACAGCCAGAGAAGCGGGATTGCCCGCCGTTGAAACCGCCGTAGCGCAAGGTGGCGATGCCGTGGCCGAATTGATGTACGGCGGGCGCATGGGAAATACCGAAAAAGGCGATGGGGCAAAATATAAAGGACGAGGATTAATACAGCTGACCGGAAAAGACAATTATGCCGCAGCCAGTAAAGGCCTTGGCATTGACTTAGTTAATCACCCTGAGCTGGCAGAAACGCCAGAGGTTGCCGCCAAAACTGCCATGTGGTTTTGGAAGAAAAATAAACTGGGTGATTCTGCTAAAAAAGGCGATGTTAGGACTAACAGACATGGAGTAAATGGCGGCGAAATTGGATTGGCAGAGGTAGAAAAGAAGCGTGATAAATATCTGGAAGCAGCTAATAATGGTGAGTTAAACGCAAGCCCCGCCGAAACTAAGCCAGCTGTTGCGTCCATAAGCGATGATCCGACACAAGGCGGTCGATACAAATACGAAACCCTTGAGGGCGGCAAGGTTCAGGTCACTGATAATGAAAGCGACGCCATAGAGCTTGCCAGTGATGAACAGGTCAACGCCTACCGTAAACAACAGGGCAAGCCATACCTAGATCAGGTAGCGGCTATCAATTCTGGCGACATGTCCATGTATAACCGGCTGGCGGCGGGGCCAAGTAATACCGCGGCAATGGTTTCTGCACCGGTACCGTCGGCCCCGGTTATGCCGACATCGCCTAAAATCGCCGATGCGCCACAAGTCGTCCAGCCTCTATCGAGCCCTGAGCAACGCCCGATTATGGTCAGTGTTGCTGCTATGGATGCTACTCAGAATATTTCAGATAGGCGTGTTGCCCATATTGTTCTTGGAGGTCTAAGTGGTTGATATTATTAAGTTAGACATTATGATAAGCGCTAAAAAATAGGGTGGGTGAATCGCCTCTATATCGATCAACACAAGTGGCGCTATAGCTAAAAGCATTCCAAAAAAATTTTCGTGTACTCTATGGTACATGACATTCTCACTTGTTTACTGAATAATTCAATCGCTGCTTTCGTCCAGTCCGGCACCTGATTAAATTCATGTGTCGGTTATATTTTTTTATACCGGAGATTAAACCATGAACACTAAATCAAGCACCGTAGATTTATCCCACCGCCTTTCAGTAGCCAAAATAGCCGATAAAGCTGACCTCAGCGATACTCTTGGTCCTATGCTCGAAAGAGCACTAGGCGTTCTGCATTCACTGTCCATCCCCCTTGAGAGTCCGAGCGCTGGCCGCCTTTCTGACGCACTTATGGTTGGAGCAATCAACTCAGCAATATTTGAAGTCATGGACATACGGGCCACGGTTGACTCCTATTGTGATAATGAACAGGTCAAAGAGCCGGTGTAACTGACAAGCAAATTTGATTTCATCAAAGTCGACTTCCTTAACGGGTTATCGGCTTTTTATTGCTTGGTAAGAAATACGGCAGGAAGCACTATTATTTTTTAAGGATTGAAAAACACGTTTTATTTCCATTTTAATCTGCTCCTTATGTTAATCCCTCGCATTCAACTGAGGGATTAACACATTTGATCGGAAAATAATGCCCTACATTTGTAAGGCGTATGCCATACATTTCTTGAACATTAGTTCTCGATATACACCGCCCCGCTAGTTGTTTTTTCAATCGCTGATGCTTTTGCCCGCTAGGTGCTTGATACAGGGCACTGTATCGCAACTTTTAAAATGTGCTGCAGGTGGCATGTATTGATATATTATATAAGTCAATAATCTATATGCCTTGTAACTACTGGATTACAGTGCATTGTTTTCTATTCCTCATCAGTGTCAAAGAGATGATTTTTCAGTCATTAATTAAGAAGCGTTCGATGGTGTTTTACGCTACACTTCTCCTAATATTTTAATTTAGCAAACCAAAATGGCACTTTCACAAGTAAGTATTAAATCTTTTAAATCGATTGTTGATCAAACGGTCGACTTAGGACAGTTAAATGTATTTATAGGGACTAATGGTGCAGGCAAAAGCAATTTACTTGAAGCTATTGGTGTCTTGTCATGCGCTGTAGATGGGCGGGTTGATTACACTAAATTAGCAGATAGAGGAGCTCGCTTATCCGCCCCCGAAGTATTTAAAAGCTCGTTTAAAAACTTAGCGCGGCAGAAAAGTTTTTCGCTAGAGGCTAAATTTGGTGATTTAAGCTATCACGCCAACATCAACGCCAATAACGAGGCCGAATTTAATTTCAAGTCTGAACAAATTGACAATGTAAAGGGGAAATTAGCAGGACGCAGCAATGCTGGTTTTACCATTCCCAATTTGGATAAGACATTGTTTAGTAGACTACCTCTTCAGCAAAGTATAGTAGCAATGCTAGAGGTACTGGGTCATTTTAACGATGACGAGATTAAAGAGATTGAAGCGCTGAAACGATATGCAATTTATGCGTTATCTACACCCATTCTACGTGGCGTTTCCCCCGATGGTAGCAATAAAGAACCACTTGGTTTATATGGCGGCAGCTTGTCGAGCGCATTGGCAGAAGTTATTCATGAAACAAAAAAAACTCAGGATAATTCTGATTTGCAGCGTTTTTTCAAATTATTAGATTGGTTTAAGACTATCGGAACAACCAACAACATTTCTGCTCAGCTGCAATCCAATCACTTGCATACTGGCAAAAGTGTTGTTAGTTTTATTGATAAATACATGGGACTTAAATTTAACAATCTTTATGCCTACGATGTTAGCGAAGGTGCTTTGTACATTCTGTTTATTCTGACGTTGTTATTACATAAAAAAGCTCCGTCTTTATTTGCGCTGGATAATATCGATAGTGCGTTAAATCCTGGCATGGTACGAGAAATGATGGGGCATATCATTGCGCTTCTTGAAACCATGCCGGAAAAACAAATTTTGATGACTACACATAATCCTACTACGCTTGATGCAGTGGACTTATTCAATGAAAAGCATCGTTTATTTGTGGTAAAGCGGAATCAACAAGGTCATACCGAAATTAAACGCATTGAACCGCCCGCTGGTTTTACCAGAGAATCGTGGATAGATAAATATCATGGCATGCGCTTGTCAGAGATTTGGCTGTCAGGTGTTATCGGCGGTTTAGCGAAAGGTTTTTAAATGGCGGAGAAAACTTTTTTGTTGGTGTGCGAAGGTGAAACTGACTCATATATTTTTGAAGCTCTAGCCGAGCATTTTTCGAAACCAGAAGAACAGATCAAAATTGATTTGCTTGCACCTCAGTGGGATGCTACTAGTGGAACGTGTCCAGGTTTTGGCTTTGGCAGTGTGCTTAACTGGTGTGCTGCAAATCCAGTGGAAAAAATACAAATGCTGATTGACTTCGGTAGTGCTAGGGCTTTATTTCTACAAATGGACACGGATATTGCTAAACAAGTAAATTGCGGTTGTATTGATAGAGGCCATTCTGCCAGGCACTGTTGTGAGGAAAGGATTAATCAACAATTAAAGATAATGGAAGAACCGGATTGCTGCCATTATATTCTCCCTACAGAAAATACAGAAACGTGGATATTGGCTAGTCATGAATTGCCTCAAGAAGATGAAAGACGTATGCCAATTAATAATTACGAGGTTATTACCAATACTGAGCAGCGGCTTATTGACCTTGGCTATGCAAGTAGAAAAAGCAAAAATGGAATCAAAAGAAAACTGAGTAAATCACCAGCTACAAGATACAAAAATCATGGTGAACAACTCGTTGCCAATTTAACGCTTGCAAGGCAGCGATGTAATGAGTTGGACCGCCTTTGCACTCTAATGGAGTCATAGAAAATATCTCGTACCTTACTCATCAAAACCAAGGCCGGGTAACACCGGCTTTTTACGTTTGCAATTCTGGCAAGTGTTGCGGCATTTTGCATTTGCCCCGTGGGGCACTAGCGGGACACTTGGGTATAAAAATGGGCAATAAATGGCAATACACGGCAAGCATTGAAGTAGACCAACAAATTGATTTTATTGTTATTGTTTGTTGTTATTTGTTATGTTATTTTGAAAAAAGGAGACTTAAAATCCCTCGTTCGTAAGGACGTGCCGGTTCGACTCCGGCCCGAGGCACCATAAAAATCAAGGGCTTAGTCAATCTGACAAGCTCTTTTTTATTGCCTGTCGTTTTCTATGCGGCATTGGCCGGGCAGCTCAAAGTAAAAATCCGCATATAAGAAGCTGTGTTAGCAGCGTAAACGTCTTTTCCGGCTGTCGTCGTTATTTAAGTATCTGATGCTCGCCGCCGTCTGTATCTGTAATAAGCCCGATCCGCTAATCTGTACTGCCTATCCATGCAGTCTATTGAAAAATCCGAGATGAGCTCGGCGTTTAATATTTTTAGATAAAGAATCCATGCTTCCATTGTTAGTTTTCTAAGCATCATTTTATCCCTCAATCTAAGCCGAAAATGGCGTAATAAATCGCTTTAGTTGAATGAAAATTCAAATCTAACGCGCATAAACCTAAAACAAAGTTAGTTTTGGATAGGTTTCTGTAGGATAGAGAGTTCAATTTTTTCAATCAATAGGTGCTATTACCTATCGGCTGATCGTGGTATTACGTTGGGAGAATATTGTAAGGTTGCTGGGAGTGACTTTGCATTCGGCAGGTAATGTCATGTCCTTTGCTACTGAAAAGGTAAAATTTAGGCGATGCAGTTTGAAATAATTGGGGGTAGAGAGTATCTGATGATGGAAAATGCCGGGTTACGTCAATCTATCATTCATCGAGTCGCTTGAGGTCTCGATAAAAATTTTCGTGTGGACCGAAAATTAGCCGCTTCAGGTTGTCTTCGTCGAGGGGGCGGTAAACCCCTGTAGGTAGGTTCGATAGGCGAAACTTGTAAACGCGCACACCGGACAAGTCTCCAGCCTTCGCTCTTCATCGATTTCAGGATCAGCGCTAATTGCGCGCACTGCGAGTGCCGTTATTACCTAATCGATTTACAACCCCAATCCCTAACAACAAAACCAACGCCCCCCACAATAAACCCGGTACCAGCCAGAACCAGTTTTGGTAGAAAGTGGCAGGCGGGTTTTTCAAATAAGGCACTTCGTATAGGCCTGCCCAAGTCTGATGTATCGGCGAGCGTTCCAGGATTTCTCCCGATGCCAGCGATACCGTGGAAATGCCGGTGTTGGTGACGCGCAATACCGGACGGCGAAATTCCACGCCGCGCGCCAAGGTCATGTACATGTGTTGGTAGGGTTCCTGCCATGCGCCGTACCAGGAGTCGTTGGTGACGTTGACGATGAATTGTGCGCCGAGTTCCGCCAGTGAGCGGGTGAATCCGGGGAACAGGCTTTCGTAGCAGATTTGCGCGCCCATTTTATAGCCGTTCCAGTGCAGCAAATCGGTCGGGCCGTGGCCTCGGGCAAAATGGCCGGTGGGCGGCAGCCATTTGCGGATTTCGGGGAATATCTGTTCGCCGGGGATGTATTCGCCAAACGCCAGCAAGATCGATTTGCTGTAATGCGGCGGTACTATCTCGCCGTCCTTATTCAGTACAAACAAGGAATTGGTAATCAGGCGGGATTCTTCCTCGACACTATATGCGCCGGTGATCAGTGGCAGTTGTCGGGCATGGAGAAATTCCGCCAGCGCTACGGGGTAGGGATCGAATTTAAATTGCTCGCCCAGCAATGCCGGGAATGCGGTTTCAGGCCACAGTGCGAAATCGATTTTGGCGTCTTGATGGTTTTTGAGTGCGTTATCGGTCAGCGTGATGTAGCGATTGAATATTTCCTTGCCGTAGCCTTTGCCTAATTCCGCGGCCAGTTTTTCCGCGTTTTCGATATAGGCCTGAATCATCAGCGTTTTAAACGACGCATCCGGTTGCGGCAGTCTGTTTTTAAGCCACAGGCCGCCGATATTCAGCAGGATAAAGCCTGTCACGACAGTCGCCAGTATGATTTTACCGGCGTTCTGTTTGCGCTGTTCCCAAGCCATATAAAGCGGCAGGTTGCAAAGCAGTGTCGCGGCGCTGAGTCCGCTAAAACCGATCACTTCCGCCCAATGGTAAACGGGAACATTTGCACCATACCAGGAATAACCGAAGTTCCAGTCGAACAGGGTCAGCGAGTAGGCTTCGCAGAGAATAGTGATCAGCACCATCAGCCACAGCGAAAGTCGCTTTGACCATTGGAATTTGTTTCTCCCCCAGAACCACAGGACACCGGCCAACGGCACAAACAGGTGGGCTATCAAGCCATAAACCACCATGCCGATAACCGCTACAGGCCAGTCCAGATGGGCAAATTCATGTAACAGGTAAGTGACCCAGTTAAAACCGATCAGCGTGAACACGAACGATGTGATCATGCCGCCGAGAAAAATGTTTTTTAAGCGGGTTTGCTGATTCCAGAATATCCATAAAGGAACGAAACAGAATAGCGAAGCCCAGGGCGGGAAGGGGATGTAACTGGTGCCGATCAGGACGCCGGATAGGATGGGCAGTAGCCAGGGCTTTAAGTTGCCGGGTGTAGCGCTGTTCATAGTGTTAAGGGTCGTGGTGTGATTGTGCGGGGGAAGGCGCGGGTTCCCAATCTCCAGTTTCGTGGGATGGGAAGCTGGAGCTTGGGAATCAGCCCAAACCGGCAATTTTCTTGGGTTGTTATATTTTCCGCCTAATCTGCTTCCTCACCGCTGGAGCGGTACTGGATGCATTCCCACGCCGGAGCGCGGGAACGATGAATGCGCTTACAGCTTAACTGCCATGAATCTCCGCATGTAACGCACGGTATTCGTCAGTCAGTTTATGATTGGGAACATAATGCACCAGCGGTTTTGATTCTGAGTGCGACTCCCTGACTTTGACCGATGGCGAGATCATTGCGGCCAATACCGGCAGCCCTTCGGCAATAAGCTCTTCGACTATCTGACGGGGCATATTGGCTTGTTTTTGATATTGGTTGACGA
>Ga0208633_100176_pt1 | contig 19765 bp, 22 predicted proteins | sample LakWasMet63_LOW9_2_FD_183895 | JGI IMG/M metagenome (GOLD analysis project Ga0208633, IMG submission 183895) | Freshwater sediment methanotrophic microbial communities from Lake Washington under simulated oxygen tension - Sediment Metagenome... | ecosystem: Environmental > Aquatic > Freshwater >...
CGGACCGCTGGCACAGCTTGCCACCGCAGGACAAGCATCGCCTGCGCGCGGTCGCCATCGTGGCGGGTGCGCTGGTGCTCTGGTTCCTGCTGCTGGCACCGGCCTGGCACACGCTGCAGGACGCACCGCGCCGCCACCAGGTGCTGGACCGCCAGTTCGAAAAAATGCAGCGCCTGCAGGCCACGCTCGTGCGGCTGCGGGACCAGCCGCCCGCCAGTCCCGCGTCGCGGGTGCAGGCGCTGGAGGGCACGCTCAAGAGCCTGGGGCCTGGCGTGCGGCTGAGCGTCTCGGGCGCACAGCTCACGCTCACGCTCAAGCAGGTGCCGGCCGGCGTGCTGGCGGACTGGCTGGTCCAGTCACGCGCGCAGACCGGCATGGAGGCGATGGAGGCACGGCTGACCCGCCGGGCCCAGGGACCCCTCGTGGTCTGGGACGGTGTGCTGGTCTACCGCCTTCCGGTCCAGGAGCCGGCGAGGGGATGAATACCATGACACACAGGCCGGCAAGAACGGGCCGCGGTCTCTGGCTCTGGGTCTGCACGGGCGCATGCATCGGTGCGGGTGCGGCCTTGCTGGTGCTGGCGCCGGCGCGCTGGTTGGCGGCGGGCCTGGAGCAGCTCAGCGACGGGCATCTGCAACTCAGGCAGGTGCAAGGCACGGTCTGGGCCGGTTCGGCCGAGCTGGTGCTGGCCGGCCCGGCAGGCAGCCAGGGTGCCACCCGCCTGCCGGGGCGGGTGCAGTGGCGTGTGCGTGCGGCCTGGGACCACCTGGCCATGGCCTTGCAGGCTGATTGCTGTTTGCCGCAGGCCCTGACCCTGCGCGTGACACCGCGCCGCGATCGCCTGGCGTTCACGGTGGACGACAGCCAGTCCACCTGGCCCATGGCGCTCTTCAGCGGCCTGGGCACCCCCTGGAACACCGTGCAGCTCGAAGGCGAACTGCAACTGCGCAGCCGTGGCCTGCGCGCCGAGTGGTCCGTGGGCCACCTGCAGATCGATGGCGAGCTGGCGCTCGAAGCCCGTGACCTGCGCTCACCCCTGTCCACGCTCAAACCCGTGGGCAGCTACCGCGTCACGCTCGATGGCGGGGCCCGCCCGCGCCTGCAACTCGAAACCCTGAGCGGCAGCCTGCAGCTCAGCGGCCAGGGGCACTGGTCGGGTGGCCGTCTGCACTTCAACGGGGTCGCCAGTGCCGCTCCGGTCCACGAAGCCGAGCTGTCCAACCTGCTCAACCTGATCGGGCGGCGCGAAGGCCTGCTCTCCATCCTGAAAGCCGGCTAGCCTCATGCATCCTTCCCATGTCCTTCGACTCGGCCGCGCCTGGACCGTGGGCTGCCTGCTGCTCACATCTGCGGCGCTGCTGCACGCCCAGCAGCCTGCAACAGGGCGTGATGTGCCGGTGACGCTGAACTTCGTCAACGCCGAGATCGAGGCCGTGGCGCGCGCCATGGCCAGCATCACGGGGCGCCAGCTGGTGGTGGACCCGCGGGTCAAGGGCACCATGAACCTGAGCAGCGAACAGCCGCTGGCGCCGATGGTGGCTTACAACCAGTTCCTCGCCACCCTGCGCCTGCAGGGTTACACCGTGGTCGAATCGGCCGGGCTCTACAAGGTGGTGCCCGAGTCCGAAGCCAAGCTGCAGGGCAGTGTGGTGACGGCCGGGCCGGTGGCGCCTGCGGGCAACCAGATCGTCACGCAGATCTTCAAGCTCAACCACGAACTGGCCGCCAACCTGGTGCCGGTGCTGCGCCCGCTGATCAGCCCCAACAACACGATCAACGTCAACCCGGGCACCAACGCGCTCATCATCACCGACTACGCCGACAACCTGCAGCGCCTGGGTCGCATCATCGCGGCCAACGACGTGGCCGGCGCTGCGCAGATCGAAATGCTGGTGCTGCGCCATGCCACCGCCACCGACCTGGCGCCGCTGGTCACGCGTCTGCTCGAATCGGGCACCAGCGCCACCGCCGGCCAGGGCCAGGTGGACACCCTGTACAAAACGGTGGTGCTGGCCGAGCCGCGCAGCAACGCGCTGATCGTGCGCGCCGCCAACCCGGCGCGCGTGCAGCTGGTCAAGGCGCTGGTCGACAAGCTGGACCAGCCCACGCAGCAGGAGAATGGCGGCAGCGGCAACATCTACGTGGTCTACCTGCGTAATGCCGACGCCGGCAAGCTGGCCGTCACCCTGCGCGCCGTGCTCGCGGGCGAGGTCCGCGCGCCGGCCAGCGGCACCCCAGCGGCCACGCCCGCGGGTTCCCCGCTGTCCGCCCAGGCCAGCGCGGCCACGGGTGGCCAGGTCCAGGCCGATCTGGCCACCAACTCGCTCATCATCACCGCGCCGGAGCCGCAGTACCGGCAGCTGCGCGCCGTGATCGACAAGCTCGACGCGCGCCGGGCCCAGGTCTTCGTGGAGAGCCTGATCGCCGAGGTCAACGCCGACAAGGCGGCCGAGTTCGGCATCCAGTGGCAGGGCCCGATCGGGCGCGTGGGCGACGCCAGCGTGGGGTTGATCGGCACCAACTTCGGCGCCGGCGGCAACAACATCATCGCGCTGTCCACCCAGGCCGGCGGCCCGGTGGTGCCCGGGCGCGGGCTGAATGTGGGCGTGGCGCAGCAGCACAACGGCATCTACGTGCTGGGTTTCCTGGCCCGTTTCCTGGAGCAGAACGGCGACGGCAACATCCTGTCCACGCCCAACCTGCTGACGCTGGACAACGAGGAGGCCAAGATCGTGATCGGGCAGAACGTGCCCTTCATCACCGGCCAGTACACCAACAACAATGTCGGCGCAACCGGCACCGTCAACCCCTTCCAGACCATCGAGCGCAAGGATGTCGGCCTGACGCTGCGTGTCAAGCCGCAGATCAGCGAGAACGGCACCATCCGGCTGTCGATCTTCCAGGAGGTCTCCAGCGTGCAGGCCAGTTCGCTGAATTCGCCCAGCGGCCTGATCACCAACAAGCGCTCGATCGAATCGAACGTGCTGGTCGACGACGGCGCTATCGTGGTGCTCGGTGGCCTGCTGCAGGACGAATACGCCAGCAACCAGGAGAAGGTGCCGGGCCTGGCCGACCTGCCGCTCATCGGCGGCCTGTTCAAGAGCGAGTCACGTGCGCGCAAGAAGACCAACCTCATGGTCTTCCTGCGCCCGGTGGTGATCCGTGATGCCGCCGCCGCCGAGACCCTGTCCATGGGGCGTTACGACCAGATGCGCGCGGCGCAGCAGGCGGCGCAGCCGGCGCCCAGCGTGGTGGTCCCCATCAACGCCAGCCCGGTGCTGCCCGTCCGCGAGGACGCGACGCTCTATCCCGGCGAGTCGCTGTCCGCGCCGGCCCCCACGCGCTGAAGAGGCCGCCATGCGTTATCCCCTGCCTTACGCCTTTGCGCGCAACCAGCAGTTGCTGCTGCAAGAGGACGGGCCGTTGCTCACGCTCTACCTGCACGCAGATTCGTCCCCTGGTGGCATCGGCGAGGTGATGCGCCGCCATGCGGTGCAGCAGCTGAGCCTGCAGGCGCCGCAGGAACTGATGCAGCGCATCAGCGAGGCCTATGCGCGCGGTGAATCGAGCGCCGCCACCATCGTGGGCGAGGTGGAGAACCATGCCGACCTGCAACGCATGATGCAGGAGCTGCCGGCGGTGGAAGACCTGCTGGAGACCTCGGACGACGCGCCCATCATCCGCATGCTCAATGCGCTGCTCACGCAGGCCGCGCGCGACGGCGCCAGCGACATCCACATCGAACCCTACGAACGCCATTCGAGCGTGCGCTTTCGCGTGGACGGCACGCTGCGCGAAGTCGTGCAGCCCAACCGGGCCCTGCACGCGGCCCTGATCTCGCGCCTGAAGATCATGGCCGAGCTCGACATCTCCGAGAAGCGCCTGCCGCAGGACGGCCGCATCAGCCTGCGCATCGGCACCCGCGCCATGGACGTGCGCGTCAGCACCCTGCCCAGCGCGCACGGTGAGCGCGCCGTGCTGCGCCTGCTGGACAAGGGTGAGAACCGCCTGAGCCTGCAGGCCGTGGGTTTGCAGGGCGGGGCGCTGGAACGCCTGCAGCAACTGATCGCCCAGCCGCACGGCATCATCCTGGTCACCGGCCCCACCGGCTCCGGCAAGACCACCACGCTGTACGCGGCACTGAGCCGGCTGGACGCGGGTGCCTGCAACATCATGACGGTGGAAGATCCGATCGAGTACGAGCTGCCGGGCATCGGGCAGACCCAGGTCAACGCGCGCATCGACCTCAGCTTCGCCAAGGCGCTGCGCGCCATCCTGCGGCAGGACCCGGACGTCATCATGATCGGCGAGATCCGCGATTTCGAGACCGCGCAGATCGCCATCCAGGCCTCGCTCACGGGCCACCTGGTGCTGGCCACCCTGCACACCAACGACGCCGCCAGCGCGGTGACGCGCCTGATCGACATGGGCGTGGAGCCTTTCCTGCTGAGCTCCAGCCTGCTCGGGGTGCTGGCGCAGCGCCTGGTGCGCAAGCTGTGCACGGCCTGCCGCGGCGAGGGCTGCGCGGACTGCGGTCAGACCGGCTACCAGGGCCGCACTGGCGTGTTCGAGCTGCTGGTGACCGACGACGCCATCCGCGCGCAGATCCACAACCGCGCTTCGGAGGCCGAGATCCGCGCGGCCGCGCTGCGGGCGGGCATGGTGCTGATGCGCGACGACGGCGAGCGCCTGGTGCAAGGCGGCATCACCTCGCGCGCCGAACTCGTGCGCGTGACGCGCGACTGACGCTTCCTTGCCAAGGCCCGATTCCCATGCCCGCCTATGTCTTCGAAGCGCTGGACGCCCAGGGCCACACCCGCAAGGGCCAGGTGGAGGCCGACAGCGCCAAGTCTGCACGCAGTCTGCTGCGTGCGCAGACGCTGGTGCCCCTGCGCGTCGAGCCCGTGCAGGGGTCGGCAGCGCAGCAGCCGGGCCGCCCCGCACGGCGCGCGCTCTTCGCACGCCGTGTCTTCAGCGCCACCCAGCTGGCGATCTGGACGCGCCAGATCGCCGGGCTGGTGGCGGCCGGCCTGCCGCTGGAGCGGGCCCTGGCGTCCCTGGGCGAGGAGGCCGAGGACCCGGCCCAGGGCCGGCTGGTAGCCGTGCTGCGCGCCGAGGTCAACGGGGGCTCGACCTTCGCCAAGGCCCTGGGCCAGCACCCGCGGGAGTTCTCCACCATCTACACCGCCGTCATCGGCGCGGGCGAACAGAGCGGCCACCTGGGCCTGGTGCTGGAGCGCCTGGCCGACGACCTGGAGGAGCGCATGGCCTTGCGCGCGCGGCTGATCGGCGCTGCGCTCTACCCCTTCATCGTGACGCTGGTCGCGATTGCGATCGTGCTGTTCCTGGTGAGTTATGTGGTCCCGCAAGTGGCTACGGTGTTTGCCGGCAGCCACCGTACCTTGCCCTGGCTCACGCTGGCCATGCTGGCGCTGAGCAGTGCGGTGCGCAGTTATGGATGGTTCGCCTTGTTGCTGCTGGCCGTGTGCGCACTGGGTCTGCGTTACCTGCTGACCCAGGCGGCTTTCCGGCACGCCTTCGATGCGGCCTGGCTCGGACTGCCGCTGATCGGCCGGCTCGCACGCGGCTACAACGCGGCGCGTTTTGCCAACACGCTGGCGATGCTGACCGCGGCCGGCGTGCCCATCCTCAAGGCGCTGCTGGCGGCGGCCGGCACGCTGAACAACCATGCGATGCGCGCCGACGCGATGGAGGCCATCGTGCTGGTACGCGAGGGCGCGCCGCTGGCGGCCGCGCTGGCGCGCAAGAAGCGTTTTCCGGGCCTGCTGGCCATGTTCGCGCGCCTGGGCGAACAGACCGGGCAGTTGCCGCTGATGCTGGGGCGGGCCGCCCAGCAGCTCAGCACCGAAGTGCAGCGCCGCGCCATGCACCTGGCGACCTTGCTGGAGCCGCTGCTGATCGTGACCATGGGCGCCGTCGTGATGCTGATCGTGCTGGCGGTGCTCCTGCCCATCATCCAGCTCAACCAGTGGGTGCGCTAGGTGTCGGCCCCACGTGAAAGAACCATGCCATGACCCGATCGTTTTGCTCCGTCTGCCGGCCTGGCCTGCAAGGTCTGTTGATCTGCGGGATGTTGCTGTCGGGCCTCTCTGGGCAGGCCGCAGAACCCGAAACCTCTGCCGACTCCGTGACCTGGCAGGTCGTGGCCAGTCCTTGGACCCACCACTACCGCGACAGTCCGGAGTACCGGCCGGTGTGGGCCCTGGGGCTGGAACGCGAGACCGCCGATCACGATCTCTCCGGTCTGGCCCTGTTCTCCAATTCCTACGGGCAGTCCAGTGCCTATCTCTACTACGGCCACGTCTTCAACAACGTCACCAGCTGGACCGATGCACTCTACGTGAAGCTGACCGCCGGCGTGATCTACGGCTACGTCCATCCCTACGAAGACAAGATGCTGCTGAGCTACCACGGCTTCTCACCGGCCATCATCCCGGCCCTGGGCTGGCGCCTGGACCCTGACTGGAGCATCCAGCTGAATTTTCTCGGCACGGCGGCCGTCATGTTCACCGTGGGTCGGCAGCTCTAGACCGGACCTCTCACGTCTTCTTCGGCGCGAGCCGTTCGCCGAGTGCCGCATCGATGGCCTTGGCCGCCAGGTAGGCCGGGCGCTGCGTGAGCCGCGCGGCGTAGTCCTCGAATTCGGCGCGTTTGACGATGGTGCCGAACTGCATGCCCCAGATGAGCTGGGCGCCCACGTAGAGATCGGCGGCGCTGAAGGTCGGGCCGCCGAGCCACGTCGTACGTGCCAGTGTGCCGGCCAGCGTATCCATGACCTTGTCGTAGTTGCCGTAGCCGACCATGCGCTCCTGCTTCTCCTCGATCTTCACGCCCAGGGTGCGGTCCACCACCGAGGCTTCCAGCGGGCCGGCGGCGAAGAACAGCCAGCGGTAGTAGGCGGCGCGTTGTGCCGGCGCAGGCGCCAGGCCGGCCGCCGGGAAGGCGTCGGCCAGGTAGGCGCAGATGGCGGCGCATTCGGTCACGACCTGCTGGCCGTGCACGACGGTCGGCACCTTGCCCATGGGATTGATCGCCAGGTAGTCCGGGGCCTTCATGGTGGTGCCGAAGTCGAGCACGATCTGGCGATAGGGGGCACCGGTTTCCTCCAGCATCCAGCGTGCGATCTGGCCGCGGGACCAGGGGTGCGTGTAGAGCACCAGGTCGCAGTTCGGGGTGTCGGTCATGGGCATGGGCAGCCTCTCTTTCTGGGGTGTGACAGGGTAGGCCGGATTCTAGGATGGCAGTTGCCTCAGCAGCAGCATGAGCAGCACGCCGTTGAGCAGCACCGTGAGCCAGAACACCAGCAGGAAAGCGGTCTTGCCCGATTTGTGGCGCAATCGCTGCTGCGCCAGCAGCGCGCCCGGCCAGCCGCCCAGCAAGGCCAGCAGGTGCAGCGTGCGTTCGGGCACGCGCCGGCGCTTGCGGCGCGCGGCCGATTTGTCCAGCGCATAGACGGCATAGGTGGCGAGGCTCATGAAGCCACCCACCAAGCTGATGAGGAGGAGGGCGTTCACGGGCCGTTCCGTTTCTCTAGCCGCAGTTCAGCTTCCTCCTGCCAGTACGCCACCGCCACATAAAACCCCTCCCACACGCAGCCGTTGCAGCCGCGCCCGCAGCAGCCCGTGGGCAGGGGCGGCGGGCTGCGCAGGGTCACGTCGGCGACCTGGGCGCGCTGCTGCAGCGCGGCGACCCGGGCCTGGGTGTCGGCCAGCGGGCCTTGGGTGACGAGGGTGCTGGGTTGGTCGCTCATTCGGGAAAAGGGTCGGGTCTAGGCCCCGCGCAGCAGGGTTTATCCCGGCATGGTAACTTCCGGGTCCGATTACAAATAGAACAGTCGCAGGATCTTCCGCATGAGCAGCCCCGTCGCCCATCCTCTCCTGGCCTCCGAGCGCCTGCTGGGCATCCGGCGTGGCATCGAGAAGGAGAGCCTGCGCGCGCTGCCCGACGGCAAGCTGGCGCTCACGCCCCATCCCCTGGCGCTGGGCTCGGCGCTCACGCACCCGCACATCACCACCGACTATTCCGAGTCCCAGCTGGAACTCATCACCGGCGTGCATGCCGGTGTGCAGGCCTGCCTGGACGAGCTCATCGAAACCCACCAGTACACCTACCGCACCCTGCGGGAGGCCGGTCAGGAGATGCTCTGGGTCTCCAGCATGCCCTGCGGCCTGCCCACCGACGAGACGATTCCCCTGGGGCGCTACGGCTCTTCGAATATCGGGCGCGCCAAGAGCGTCTACCGCATGGGCCTGGGCCACCGTTATGGCCGGCGCATGCAGACCATCTCGGGCATCCACTACAACTGGTCGTTGCCCGGTGTGAGCAACGCGGAGTACTTCGCGCTGATCCGCAACTTCCGCCGCCACGCCTTCCTGCTGCTGTATCTCTTCGGCGCCTCGCCCGCCCTGTGCCCCACCTTCGTCGAAGGCCGTCAGCACGAGCTGCAGTCCCTGAACGGCCAGGCACTGTACATGCCGCACGGCACCTCGCTGCGCATGGGGCGTCTCGGGTACCAGAGCGACGCGCAGGCTTCGCTGGCCGTCAGCTACAACAGCCTGGAAGGCTACGCCGCCTCGCTGCACGACGCGCTCACACGCCCCTGGCCGGCCTACGAGGCCCTGGGCGTGCTGAACCCCGGCGGCGACTACATCCAGCTCGCCACCAGCCTGCTGCAGATCGAGAACGAGTTCTACGGCACCATCCGCCCCAAACGTACCATCTTCCAGGGCGAGCGCCCCCTGCACGCCCTGCGCGAGCGCGGCGTGGAGTACGTGGAAGTGCGCCTGATGGACCTGGACCCCTTCGAGCCCGTGGGCATCAACGCGCAGACCATGCGCTTTCTGGACGTTTTCCTGCTGCACTGCCTGCAGAGCGAGAGCCCGCCCGACACGCCGCAGGAGATCACCGAACTCGCACGCAACCAGCACCTCACGGCGGCACGCGGGCGCGAGCCGGGCCTGCAACTGCTGCGTGGTGGCCAGGCGGTCACGTTGAAGGACTGGGGCAGCGAACTGGTGCAGGCCTGCGAACCCATCGCGCACGCGCTGGACGCCGCGCATGGGTGCACCGACTACAGCGCGGCGCTGGCCTCGGCCCGCGCCGGCCTGGACTATCCCTCGACCCTGCCTTCGGCACGCGTGCTGGCCGAGATGGCCAGCGGGCACGACAACTCTTTCCTGCGTTTTGTGCGCGCCCGTTCGCAGCAGACGCGCGAGCACCTGCTGGCCCGCCCGTGGACACCGCAGCAGCAGTTGCGTTACGAGCTGATGGCACGCAAGTCCCTCGAAGACCAGAAGGCCATCGAGGCGGCCGACACCATGCCTTTCGAGATCTTCCGCCAGCAGTACGTTTCGCCGGCGCGGCTCGGCTTACCTTCTCGCGCGGCGACGCAGGAAGTACTGGCCTAGAAAGGCCAGGCCCAGGACGAGGGCGAACCAGCCCACGATCTGGCCACCGGTCAGCAACTCCTGTACCGCTGGCGAACGCGCGAAGTACGGGCCCAGAAGGATGACCACGCCGATCAACGCGATGGCGATGCCTTTGAAGAGGAGTTCCTGGTCGGCTTTACGGGCCTGGGCTTCTTGTTGGGCTGGGCTTGTCATGGCGCGATTATCGTCCCCGGCTCTTCTGTCTCGTTTCCTTTTTGCTTTCGTGGCATTGCCGGGATGTGCCCCCGGCAGGGCAGTAACTTTCTTTTGCTTCGCCAAAAGAAAGTCACCAAAGAAAAGGCGAGCCGAAGTCAGGGCCGCTGCGCGGTTCCTTGCGCTGCTCGCATCGTGCGGGGTCGGGCTAAACTCGCTGCGCTCAGACAACGCCCGCCCTGATCCGCCCGCTGCTGCGCTGCTCAGCCCTGCCACACGGCATGAGGAACCGGACAGCCGGGAACCAACAGCCGAACCCCACAAGGACGCGCCATGGCGCGTCCTTGTTGTCTTGGTATTCGGTATTCGGTCCCCCCGCCGTCATGAGGAGGCGAGTAGCGCAGGGCTGAGCGGAAAAAGGGGCGCGCATGTTTGAGCGCAGCGAGTTTGCGCGCACCCCGCTCAGACCGAGCAACGCAGCGTGCCCGCAGCGCAGCGGAGGGTCGACGAATCCGGCTCGCCTTTCTTTGCTTACTTTCTTTGGCGAAGCAAAGAAAGTGAGTGCGCTGTCGGGCGCATCACCCGACACCAAGCCAACCGCCGGGGCGCGACCCGGCCTGCCACGAAAGCAGTTCCCAATCCAGAGAATGAGCCGTCTCGGCGACAATCTCCCCTGTCCAGAACACAGAACACGAAATCCATGGCCGTCCAGTGGTTCCCAGGTCATATGCACCTGACCAAGAAGACCATCGAGGAGCGCATCAAGCACATTGATGTGGTCATCGAGATGGTCGACGCGCGCCTGCCGGGCTCCAGTGCCAATCCCATGCTGGCCTCGCTGACCGCCAAGCGTCCCAGCCTCAAGGTTCTGAACAAGCAGGACCTGGCCGACCCGAGCTGTACCGCCCTCTGGCTGGCGCATTACAACGGCCGCGAGGGCACGCGCGCCATCGCGCTGGACACCACCGATGGCAACGCCGCCAAGCGGCTGATCGCGCCCTGCCGCGAACTGGCGCCGACACGCGGCAACAGCATGGCGCGCCCGCTGCGCGTGATGATCTGCGGCATCCCCAACGTGGGCAAGTCCACGCTGATCAACCGGCTGGTGGGCAAGAGTGCGGCCAAGGCGGCCGACGAGGCTGGCGTCACGCGCAACGAACAACGCATCGTGCTCGAAGACGGCTTCTACCTGTTCGATACACCGGGCATGCTGTGGCCGCGCATCATCGTCGCGCAAAGCGGCTACAACCTGGCCGCCAGCGGTGCCGTGGGCCGCAACGCCTTCGACGACCAGGAGGTGGCACTGGAACTGCTGGACTACCTCAAGCCCCACTACGCCACCGAGCTGGCCGCGCGTTACGCGCTCAAGGACATCGCGACCCAGGAAAGTGACGCCCTGCTCGAAGCCATCGGCCGCAACCGCGGCGCGCTGCAGGCTGGCAACAAGGTCAACCTGCAGAAGGCGGCCGAACTGCTGATCCACGACTTTCGCGTCGGCGCGCTGGGCCGCATCTCGCTGGAGACGCCGCAGGAATACGCGCGCTGGCTGGCCGAAGGCAAACAGCTCGACGCCGAGCGCCAGCTGCGCAAGGAAGAGCTCCAGAGCGCCGGCCATATCCGTAGCAAACCCGCCGTCAAGAAATCTGTGCCTCCCAAGGCCGCCCCCCGTCCCAGGAAACCCGCCCGATGAAAACCCTGCTGCCCCAGCAACTGCTGGTCCACCCCGACCGCCACGACCCCTCGCCGCTGATCCTCTACCACGCACGCTGTGCCGACGGTTTCGGTGCCGCGCTGGCGGCCTGGCTGTATTACGAAGGTCGCGCCGAGTTCCGCCCCTGCGACCATGGTGACGTGAAGAGCGTGGACGACCTGCCTGCTCTGGACGGCCGCGCGGTCTACATCCTCGATTTTTCCTTCGCGCCGGAGATCATGTCGGCCATCGAGCAGCGCGCGAGCAAGCTGGTTCTGCTGGACCACCACAAGAGCGCCGCCGAGAAGCTCACGGGCTTTGCCTGCCGCTGCGGTGTGGTGCATTTCGACATGAGCAAGTCCGGCGCGCGCCTGGCCTGGGAGTTCTTCCAGTCCGACCGTGCCTTGCCTGCCCTGGTGCGCTACATCGAAGACCGCGACATCTGGGCCTGGAAATTCCCCGAGAGCGCGGGTTTTCTCGCCGCGCTCGACATGGAGACCATGGACTTCGAACGGTGGGCGCAGATCGCGTCCTATGACGAAGACGAACTGGCGAACTTCATGCTGCGCGGCCAGGCCATGGACGAGAAGTTCCGCAAGCTCTGCGAGGACATTGCCGCGGGCGCCGAGCCCGTGGTCTTCAACGGGCAGGCCGGCCTCATGGTCAATGCCCCCGGCATGTTCCACAGCCTCGTGGGCGAAATGCTTTCGAAGAAGAGCGGCACCTTTGCCCTGATGTGGAGCGCCAGCAAGGGCGGGCTCATCAAGGCGGGCCTGCGTTCGCAGCGCAGCTTCGACTGCATCCCCCTGGCCGAGAGCATGGGCGGCGGGGGCCATGCCCAGGCCTGCGGTTTCCGCATGGGAGCCGAGCGCCTGCCCGAGCTGCTGCGCGGCACGCTCAACGCCTGAGTGCCGGCTCCGCGCTCAAGTTCCCGGCGGGCCTGCCGATAAAGGGTTGAACCACCCGAATCGACCATGGACGGCATCAGCAACCAGATCATCGCCATCGCCGGCCAATTGCAGTCGGCGCGGCTGGCGCAGAACGTGCAGGTCTACGTCTTGCGCCAGGCCGTGGACATGCAGCAGAGCAGCATGCAGATCCTGCTGCAGCCGGCCACCGGCCCGCAGCCTCTGGCCACCTCGGGCAGCCTGGGCACGCGGCTCAACGTGCTGGCTTGAGGCCGGTTTCAGTAGCCCTCTTTTAGCACCACGTCCGAGCAGGGGTGGGCCACGCAGGGCAGCACATACCCTTCTTCCTTCTCTTCCGCCGTCAGGCCCGGCCAGTCCATCTCGTAGCGCACCGTGCCGCTGACGAGCTGGCCGATGCAGGTGCGGCAGGTGCCGTTGCGACAGGAGCTGGGCCAGTCCACCCCACCTTCTTCCATGGAGCGCAGCAGCGGCCGGTCGGCCCAGGCGTCGAAGGTCTGGTCGAAAGCCTCGGTGCGGCCGGTGTAAAAGAGGGGGGTATCGTTCGGGTTCATGGGGCGTGGAGAGTCTGCCCTCATTCTAGGCAAGACCCGATAGGACCGTTGCGGCACAGGGCAAGTTCTTTTTGCTATCAAAAACAGAGCATTTGCGCCAGATCAGGGAAGCTTGTAGGCTGTCGTGTCAGTATCAAGCGAGCGCATCGCAGGAGCCTTCCATGAACAGCCGCCGCATCCTCATCCTCCAGGGCCATCCCGACGCCTCGGCCCCGCACCTCTGTCACGCCCTGGCCGCAGCCTATGCCGAGGGCGCACGCAGCGCCGGCCACGAGGTGCACATCGTCGAAATCGCGAAGCTGGATTTTCCCCTGCTGCGCAGCCAGCAGGAGTGGGAACACACGGCCTTGCCCGCCGGCCTGCAGGCCGCGCAGGACGAGATCGCCTGGGCCCAGCACCTCGTCATTCTCTTCCCGCTCTGGCTGGGCGACATGCCGGCCCTGCTCAAGGGTTTCCTGGAGCAGGTGACCCGCCCGGGTTTTGCCTTCAAGGGCGACTCGGCCGAGCGCAGCAGCAACCCCTTCATGTTCAAAGGCCTCAAGGGGCGCAGCGCGCGCATCATCGTCACCATGGGCATGCCGGCCCTGGTCTATCGCTGGTATTTCCGCGCCCGCGGTGTGGGCCTGCTCAAGCGCAACATCCTGGGTTTCGTCGGCATCTCGCCGGTGCGCGACACGCTGGTCGGCATGGTGGACCGGCTGGGCGAAGCCGGTGTGCGCAAGTGGCAGGACAAGTTGCGCGCGCTGGGTGCGCGGGCCGTCTGAGGCATCCGGATCAGGCGGGCGCGCCGAAGTGCTCCGCCACCAGTTCGCGCAGCGCCTTGGCGACGAAGCGGCTCAGGCGCGTGGCCGGGCGGGCGGTGGGCACGGCCAGCACCAGCTGGTTGCGCATGGCCGGCGTATGGATGGTCGCCACGTTCAGGGCCTGCGGGTAGTTCCAGGCGCGGATGGCGCCCAGCGGCAGCACGGTGTCGGCCACGCCGCGTGCCACCAGGCTCAGCACCGTCTGCACCGAATCCACCTCGGCCACCAGCTGCAGCGGCAGGCCGCGCGGTCGGGTGTGCTCTTCCAGCAGCTGGCGCAATGCATTGGGCCCGCTGGGCATGACCAGCGGACGCAGCGCTACGTCGGCCAGGCGCATGCGCTTCGGCACGGGCTGCACGCTGATGAGCACCAGCGGTTCGCGCAGCAGCGTCTCCTGCTGCATCTGGGGTGAGGCCGGTGGGTCAAACATCAGCGCCACGTCGATGCGGCCGGCCACCAGCCATTCGCGCAGGCGGATGCTCAGCCCTTCCACCACCGTCATGGTGGCCTCGGGAAACTGCGCGTGGAAGCGTTCGACCAGGTCGGCCGTCAGCACGTGGGCCAGGCGCGGCGGCAGGCCCACGGTCAGGCGCCCGCGCGGGCTGGACTGGCGCTCGCGCATGTCCACACGGGCACGCTCGGCCAGATCGAAGATGCTGCGTGCATGCGCCAGCAGGGCCGTGCCGGATTCGGTGGCCTGCGTGCCGCGGCCGGTGCGCTCGAACAGGCGCTGCCCCAATTCTTCCTCCAGCAGTAGGATCTGGCGGCTCAGCGCAGGTTGCGACATGTGCAGGGCGGCCGCGGCGCGGCTGACGCTGCCGGCTTCCGCCACGGCCACGAAATACTGCAGGCGGGTGAGGTCCATGTCATGCATTCTACGGATAGCTGGTATTCGTAAAAGAATGAACCTAAGGCGGACATGTCGCACCACAATCAGCCACATGCCTGATCTCCAGACGCCCGTCCAGACCTACCAGACCCCGCCCAGCCGGCCCACGCTGCAACTCCCCCCCGGCGCCTGCGATGCCCATGTGCACGTGTTCGGCCCGGGCGCCCGCTTCCCCTATGCGCCGGGCCGCAACTTCACGCCAGTGGATGCGCCCAAGGAGACGCTGTTTGCGCTGCACCGGCAACTGGGCATCAGCCGCTGCGTGATCGTGCAGTCGGCCGTGCATGGTTTTGACAACCGCGTGGTCGAAGACGCGATCCAGGCCGGGCAGGGGGCCTACCTGGGCGTGGCCCTGGTGCCCGCCAACGTCGCCGATGCCGAACTGCAGCGCCTGGCCGCCGCGGGTTTTCGTGGTGTGCGTTTCAACTTCATGAAACACCTGAGTGCTGCGGCCAGCGTGGACGAAGTGGTGGCGCTCACCCTCAGGCTCAAGGCCGCCGGCCTGCACCTGCAGGTGCATTTCGAGAGCAGCCTGGTGCACGCCCTGGGGCCTGTGCTGGCGCGCAGTGCCGTGCCCGTGGTGATCGACCACATGGGCCGGGTCGATGCCACGCTCGGCGCCGAGCATGCCGACTTCGCAGCCCTGCATGCGCTGCTGGCGAACCCACTGTTCCATGTGAAGCTCAGCGGCATCGACCGCATCGATTCGAAACCGGCCGCCGCACCGGCCTATGCGCAGGGCGTGGCCCTGGCGCGTTTGCTGCTGGAAAGTTATCCCGAGCGCTGCCTCTGGGGCACGGACTGGCCGCACCCCAACCATACGCACGTGCCCGACGACGGCGCGCTGGTCGATGCGCTCGCACGCATCGCCCCCGACACCGCGCAGCGCGAGTTACTTCTTGTGCGCAATCCCCAGAATTTCTACCGCTTCGAGCACTGAATCCATGAACAAGACTGCCACCTCTCCCAGCGGCCGCCTCGCCGGCAAGGTCGCCTTCGTCACCGGCGCCGGCTCGGTCGGCCCCGGCTGGGGCAATGGCCGCGCCATCGCCGTGCGTTTTGCCGAAGAGGGCGCCAGCATCTTCGGCCTGGACCGCGACCTGGAGCGCATGGCCGAGACCGAGCGCCTGGTCAACGCTGCGGGCGGACGTTTCATCGGCGTCAGCTGCGACGTCACCCGCGGCGAGGCCATGGCCGATGCCGTGGCGCGTTGTTTGAGCGCGTTCGGCCGCATTGACGTGCTGGTCAACAACGTGGGCGGCTCGGCCAAGGGCGGCCCCGTGGAGATGAGCGAAGAGGTCTGGGACGCGCAGATCGACCACAACCTCAAGAGCGTGTTCCTGAGCTGCAAGCACGTGCTGCCGCACATGCTGGCGCAGGGGGCGGGCGCCATCGTCAACATCTCGTCCACCTCGGGCCTGCGCTGGACGGGTGCCGCGCAGATTGCCTACGCGGCCACCAAGGCCGGCGTGATCCAGTTCTCGCGTGTGCTGGCCGTGCAGTACGCCAAGCAGGGCATCCGCGTGAACACCGTGGTGCCCGGGCAATTGCACACGCCCATGGTCGAGGTACGGCTGGCCGGCCAGCGCGCCGGCGGTGATGTCGAGGCCCTGCTGCAGCAGCGCCAGTCGCGCATCCCGCTGCCTTTCATGGGCGACGGGCGCGACACGGCCAACGCGGCGCTTTTCCTGGCCTGTGATGAATCGCGTTTTGTCACCGGCACCGAGATCGTGGTCGACGGCGGCATGTCCGTGCGCTGCGACTGATACCGACAACAAGGAGACTGACATGACGACCCATAAGCTCATCCGCCGCGCCAGCCTGCTCGTCCTGGCCTGCGCGTCCCTGCTGCTGGCCACGACGGCGCTGGCCCAGCAAGCCAAGATCACCCGCATCATCGTGGCCTTCCCGCCCGGCGGCCCGGTGGATTTCGTCGCGCGCACGCTCGGTGAGCAGCTGGGCAAGGAGCTGGGCCACCAGGTCATCATCGAGAACAAGGCCGGCGCCAACGGGGCCATCGCGGCCGAATACGTGGCGCGCTCGGCCCCCGACGCCCAGACCCTGTGGCTGACCAGCGTGGGCGCGGTGGCCATCAACCCGGCGCTCTACGGCAAGCTTTCCTACGACCCGCAGCGCGACCTGACGCCGGTGTCCGGGGTGGTCAACAACGTCGAGGTGCTGGTCGTGGGGGCCAACGCGCCCTACAACAAGGGTGCCGAGTTCGTTGCCGCCAGCCGTCAGAACCCGGGCCAGCCGCTGACCATGGCGTCCTCCGGCACCGGCAGCGTGCCGCACCTGGCCATGGAGCTGCTGAACGACGCTGCGAAGATCAACCTCACGCACATCCCCTACAAGGGGGCCGCACCGGCCATCACCGATGTGATCGCCGGCCACGTCAACGGTTTCTTCGGCGACATCCCCGGCCTCATCTCGCACATCAAGTCGGGCCGCCTCAAGGCCATCGGCCTGGCCGCGACCCGGCGCCATCCGCTGCTGCCCGAGGTCAAGACCTTCGAGGAGATGGGGGTGAGCGGCGTGGACTCCGACAACTGGTACGCTCTGTTCGCCGCCAAGGGCACCCCCGCGGCCGAGATCGACCGCGTGAACCAGGCGGTGCGACGCACGCTGGGCAACGAAGCCGTGAAAGCCAGGCTGCAGGCCTCCGGCGCCGAAGTCGCGCCGTCCACACCGGCCGCACTGGCCACGCTGCTGAAGAACGACACGGCCAAGTGGACCCGCGTGGTCAAGGCCAAGAACATCCAACCCGACTGAGATTTCAAAGACCCATGCGCATCACCCCCATCACGCCCGGCACCCGGCCCGAACTCGCCGCCCAGGAGGCGCAGATCCAGGCTGAACGCGGCCGCATCTCGCCGCTGTACCAGGTGCTGCTCAACAGCCCGCCCATCGCCCACGGCTGGGAGCAGATGCTCTCGGCCGTGCGCAACCGCAACAGCATCCCTGCCGGCCTGCGCGAGATGGTCATCCTGCGGGTGGCCGTGCTCAACCGCGCGCCCTACGAGTTCGACGCCCATGTGCCGCACGCGCTGAAAGCCGGTGTCTCGCAGGCCGTCATCGACGGCTTGCGCGCCGTGCCGCTGGCGGCCGAGCTGCCCCTGTCGCCGGCCGAGCGGGTGGCGCTGCGCCTGACCGATGCGATGACCCGCGACATCGATGTCCCCGAAGCGCTTTATGACGAGGTGAAACAGCACTTCGATGCCCAGGGCCAGATCGACCTGGTGGCCACCGCGGCCGCCTACAACATGGTGTCGCGTTTCCTGGTGGCACTGCAGATCGGGCACTGAGCGTGGAGCAGCCTACCGACTTTCTGCTGCTGCAGTTCGGCGTGGATCCGGCGGCGGTGCCGGAACCGGGGCCGGCCGTGGCGCGCCTGTGCGCCGACAGCCGGGTGCCACTGCAACTGCACCGCCTGGCCGGTACGCCGTCGGGTGAGTTCTATCTCTACCTGCGCGCGCCGGCTGGCAGCCGGCTGCCCGCGCAGGCATTGCCGCCGCTGGCCGCACTGCTGCAACGCCATGTCGCGGCGGCGCGCGATGTCCGCGTCTCGCGGCTGCAACTGATCTTCGAGGCGCCGGGCCATTCGTCCGCGCAGGTGCCGAGCTGCCACTACGTGGTCGAGACGGATCCTGAAGAGGGCTGGATGGACGAGATCGCGCGCTGGTACGACACCGAGCACATGCCGGGCCTGGCGGCGGTGCCCGGTTGCATCCTGGCGCTGCGCTGTCTGAATCACGACCATGGCCCGGTCTCGCTGGCCTGCTACGACCTGGTGAGCGACGAGGTGCTGGGCTCACCACCCTGGCTGGCCGTGCGCCACACCGCCTGGAGCAACATCGCGCGCCCGCACTTCACCAACACCAAGCGCACCATGTTCCGTGCGCTGGGCTGATCGGGGTCGTTCCTAGCGCGCCCGGCGCAGGCAGTCCGCGCGGGCATCCAGGATACGGTCCTCCGCCTCACGGTAGGCGCGTTGTTGCTCCATGGTCGGCCGGCCCTGTGCCTGCATGCTCGCCTTGGCCTGATCAATCTCCCGGTTCGCCGTATCCGTGCACTGCTGTGCGCGGGCTGCGGCGGCCTGTGCGGCCGGGCTGCCGGGTTTGGGCCGGCTGGCTGCTTCGCAGGCCTCGGCGCGGTCCGCGGCGGCTTTCAGTTGCGTGTGGATGCCCTGCATGAACTGCCGTTGTGTCGCCTGATCGCTGCCGGGGGCCGGGGCGCGGGCCATGGCCTCGCGCTGGATACGCTCAGCCTCGGCATCGTATTGGCTCATGCAGCGCGGATCCTTGGCCTGGGCTGTCGAGGCCAGCAGTAGAAAACAGCAGAGCGTCAGCAGGTGCTTCATCGTCCAGGCTCCCGTGGGGGTGGTTCTGTTGGCATTGTGCAGCATGCGTACCCTCCCACATTCAGGGGATGACGGCCCGGGCTCGAGCGGCTAAGCTCGCGTGAACTCGAAACAGGGAGACACCATGAAACGACTCGGACCCGTCCTGCAATTTCTCGGCTGCGAACAAGGCCAGTGGCGCATCAGCGCCCTGTGGGTGCAGGACAGCGCCGACGCTGCGCCTGTTCTCACGGTCGGTGGACGCCCCGTGCAGGTGGCGCAGGCGAGTGTGCCCGGCAGCACCTGCACGGCCTGGCGTTTCGAGTTCGCCGTCGCGCAGACGGCCGCCGCGCAGGACGTGGCCTACAGCATCGGCGGCGAGCAGCACGGTTTCTGCGTGCCGGCGCGCGACACCATGCCCTCGATGGCCTACGCCTCGTGCAACGGTTTTTCCGATCCGACCCTGATGAAGAAGGTCAAGGAGCCCAACGCGCTGTGGGCGCGCCTGGGCCGGCTGCACGCGGGCACGGACCGTGTCGACAACCAGGCCTACGGGCCCCTGCACCTGCTGCTGCTCGGTGGCGACCAGGTCTACAGCGACGCCATGTGGGCCGTGATCCCCGAGCTCAAGGCCTGGTGCGCGCTGCCGCGCGACAAGCGTTTCAAGGCCGCTTTCACCGCCACCTTGCGCCGCAAGGTCGAGGCCCATTTCAGCAGCATCTACCTGGACCGCTGGTCCCAGCCCGAAGTGGCCACCATGCTGGCCCGCCTGCCCACCGTGATGATGTGGGACGACCACGACATCATGGACGGCTGGGGCTCCTACCCGGCAGAACAACACCAGTGCCCCGTCTACCAGGGCATCTTCGAGGTGGCGCGCAATGCCTTCGCCCTGTTCCAGCGGCAGGCCATGGGCGCGCTGCCGCCGGCCACGCTGTCGGGGCAGGACCAGCACAACAGCG
>Ga0208633_100178_pt1 | contig 19681 bp, 18 predicted proteins | sample LakWasMet63_LOW9_2_FD_183895 | JGI IMG/M metagenome (GOLD analysis project Ga0208633, IMG submission 183895) | Freshwater sediment methanotrophic microbial communities from Lake Washington under simulated oxygen tension - Sediment Metagenome... | ecosystem: Environmental > Aquatic > Freshwater >...
CTGTCGACGATGCCGGTGCTCGGCGACTGGACGGCCGCCACGCATTCCAGCGCCGGCTCCAGGGCGCAGGCCTGCTCGCGGGTCAGCAGCACCAGATCATCGACGCCGTTGGCCGCAGCCTTGGCCAGGATGCCCTGCAATGCGGGGACCTGCTGCTCGGACGTGGCGACGATCAACTTGCCGCAGCGCCGGTGCCCGATGCCGCGCTCGGCGCAGTAGTCGTAGAGCATCTGCTTGCCCTGCACGCACAGCAGCGCCTTGAGCGAGCCCTGGGGGTAATAGATGCCGGCGTGGATGACCTCGCTGTTGCGCGAGCTGGTCTGTGTGCCTATGGCTTCGGCCGCTTCCAGCACCAGCACCTCGCGTCCGTTCAGCGCCAGCGCGCGCGCCACCGCCAGGCCGACCACACCCGCACCGATCACCACACAATCGATCTGCTCCACTGCCCTGCTCCACTTGTATCAACCAAGCCGCAAGCATAAAGCAGCGTTCAGGTGATGAAGCCTTAGCTGTTTTCTCCGCCCAGTGCCTTGTAGAGCTGGGCCGCGGCCGACCACATGGTGCGGCGCACCTGGATCAGGCTCTGCTGCACGGTGAAGAGCTGGCGCTGCGCATCCAGCACCTCGAGGAAGCTGCCCACGCCCTGGCGGTAACGCGCCTGGGCAATGTCGGCCGCACGTTGCTGCGAACGTTCCTGCGCCTCCACGGCTTTGAGCTGCTCGGCCAGCTGATCGCGCGCGACCAGCAGATCGGCCACTTCGCGGAAGGCCTGTTGCACGGTGCGCTCGTAGTCGGCCACCGCGATGTTCTTGCGGACCGTGGCCAGGTCCAGGTTGGAGCTGTTGCGGCCGTAGTCGAAGATGGGCAGGCTGATGCTGGGCGTGAAGCTCCAGGCATCGGATCCGCTCTTGAACAGGCCGTCGATCTCACGGCTGGCCGTGCCGGCCGAAGCCGTCAGCGCGATGCGCGGGAAGAAGGCCGCGCGCGCTGCGCCGATGTTCGCGTTGGCCGCCAGCAGACGCTGCTCGGCCGCCAGCACATCCGGGCGACGCACCAGGACCTGAGACGGTAGATCGGCCTGCTGGTCCAGGGCGATGCCCTGCTCGGCCAGGGCCTTGCCCGCGGGCAGATCCTTGGGCTCGGTCCCAACCAGTGCGCGCAGATAGTTGCGTGCCGCCGACTGCTGGCGCAACAAGGCGGCCACTTCGGCACGCGCGCCCTCGAAGGCTGCATCGGCCTGCAGGTAGTCCAGGTCGCCGGCCAGTCCCGCCTGGCGCCGGCGGTCCACCAGCTCACGGGTCTGGGCCCGGGTCTCCAGCGAAGACTGAGCCAGCGCCAGACGCTCCTGCGCTTCGCTCAGGGAGAGGTAGGCATCGGCCACGCTGGACACCAGCGTGAGCCGGAAGGAGCGCTCGGCCTGCTCGGTCGCCAGGTAGGAGGCCTTGGCGGCTTCGCTGAGGCTGGCCACGCGTCCCCAGAAGTCCAGCTCGAAAGACGACAGGCCCACATTGACATCGGCCCGCTGACCGATGACAGCGGCACCGGTGCTCGACAGGTCGGCCGGCGTGCGGCTACGCGCCAGCGAGGCGCCCACATTCACGGTAGGCAGACGGTCGGCCCGCTGGATGCCGTAGAGCGCCTGCGCCTCGGCCACGCGGGCCGTGGCGATGCGCAGGTCGCGGTTGTGCTCCAGCGCCAGCTTGATCAGGGCGCGCAGGCGCTCGTCGGGGAAGAAACTGGCCCAGTCCACCGGCTTGCCCGGCGCCGCAGTTGCCTTGACGTCATCGGGCCAGGCCTCCGGCACGGCAAGCGCAGGGCGCTCGTACGTGGGCGCAAAGGAACAGCCGGCCAGCGCCAGCAATGCGAGCAGTGCCGCGTAACGAATGTGCTTAGGCGCCATGGTGGCCCTCCTCACCTGCGGCTGCACCGCGCTGACGGCTGTGACCCGGGAAGAAGCGGCTCACGACCAGGTAAAACACCGGCACCAGGAAAATGGCCAGCACGGTGGCGGCGATCATGCCGCCCATCACGCCGGTGCCGATGGCGTGCCGGCTTTGCGCGCCGGCGCCGCTGGAAATGGCCAGGGGCAGCACACCCACGATGAAAGCAATCGAGGTCATCAGAATGGGGCGCAGACGCAATCGGCAGGCCTCCAGGATGGCCCCCTTGAGCTCCATGCCCTTGTCCTGCAGGCTGCGCGCGAATTCGATGATCAGGATGGCGTTCTTCGACGACAGGCCGATGGTCGCGATCAAGCCGACCTTGAAGTAGACGTCATTGGGCAAGCCGCGCATATAAACCGCCAGCAGCGCCCCGAAGATACCCAGCGGCACCACCAGCATGACCGAGAGCGGGATGGACCAGCTCTCGTAAAGCGCGGCCAGACACAGGAAGACCACGATCAGCGACACGGCAAACAGCAGCGGCGCTTGCGATCCGGACAGGCTTTCCTCAAAAGAGGTGCCGGACCAGGCGTAACCGATGCCCGGTGGCAACTGCCCCGCCACGTCCGCCATGGACTGCATGGCTTCGCCCGTGCTGCGGCCCGGCCCCGGATTGCCCGAAAGCTTGACCGAAGGCACGCCGTTGTAACGATCGAGTTTGGGCGCGCCCACCATCCACAGCGGTTTGACCACTTCGGACAGCGAGACCATGCCACCGTTGCGGTTGCGCACCTGCACCCGCAGCATGGCTTCGGGGGTGGTGCGCACCTGCGGCTCGGCCTGCAGCTGCACGCGCAGGATACGGCCCTGGCGCTCGAAGTCGTTGATGTAGGACACCCCGAACAGGGTCTGCAGCGTCTCGTTGAGCGTCGCGATGTCCACGCCCAGGGTCTGGGCCTTTTCGCGGTCGATCTGCAGCAGCAGCTGCGGACCCGGCGCCATGCCCTCCATGCGCACACCGGCCAGGCCAGGGTTGCTGCTGGCCAGCTGCACGGCCAGGGCCTGCGCCTCGGCCAGCTTGTCCCGGCCCAGGCCACCGCGGTCCTGCAGGCGGAAGTCGAAACCGCCGACGGCCGCCAGTTCAGGAATGGGCGGGGGATTGACGCTGAAGATGAAGGCCTGCTTGATGCCGAACAGGGCCATGTTGGCGCGCTGCACCACCGCAGTCGCGCTGCTTTCCTTGGCCTTGCGCTCGTCCCAGTTCTTCAGGCGCGTGAAGATCAGGCCCGCATTCTGGCCACGGCCGAAAAAGGAGAAACCGACCACACCGATGGTGTGCTCCACCTCGGGCTGCTGCAGGAAGAACTGCTCGGCCTGGTGTATCACCTCCACCGTACGCTCCTGGGTCGCGCCCGGCGGCAGCATCACCATGCTGATGAAATAACCCTGGTCTTCTTCAGGCAGGAAGCTGCCTGGCAGCTTGGCGAACATCCAGACCGTGGCCGCCAGGATGGCGCCGTAGACGATGAGCCAGCGGCCCGGGCGGCCCAGCATGCGGGTGACGTTGCGCACGTAGCCGCGTGTGGCGGCCGCAAAACCACGGTTGAACCAGCCAAAGAAGCCCGTCGTGGGCAGCACACCCGCCTCACCTGGCTTGTGCGGTTTGAGCAGCGTGGCACACAGGGCCGGCGTCAGCGTCAGGGCCATCAGGGCCGAGAACAGCATGGTCAGCACCAGGGTCACGGCGAACTGGCGGTAGATCGCGCCCACCGAGCCCGAGAAAAAGGCCATGGGAATAAACACCGCAGACAGCACCACGGTGATACCGATGATGGCGCCCACGATCTGGTCCATGGCCTTGGCCGTGGCGTCGCGTGGCGAGAGATGCTCCTCGCTCATGATGCGCTCGACGTTCTCCACCACCACGATGGCATCGTCCACCACGATGCCGATGGCCAACACCATGGCGAACAGTGTGAGCACGTTGATCGAATAGCCCAGCACGTACAGGCCCAGGGCTGCACCGATCAGCGAGATCGGCACCACGATGGTCGGGATCAGCGTGGCACGGAAGTTCTCGAGGAAGAGGTACATCACGATGAAGACCAGGAACACCGCTTCGAACAGGGTCTTGATCACTTCATTGATCGAAATGTCGATGAAAGGCGTGGTGTCGTAGGGCACTTCCCAGGCCACGCCCTTGGGGAAATAACGCTCGAGCTCATGCATGCGGGCGCGCACCGCCTTGGCGGTGTCCAAGGCGTTGGCGCCCGGCGACACCTTGATGCCGACCGCTGCCGTGGGCTGGCTGTCCATGCGGGCGAAGATGGAGTAGTCCTGCGCCCCCAGCTCCACACGCGCCACGTCGCGCACACGCACCAGCGAGCCATCCGCCTGGGCCCGCACGACCACGTTGCCGAACTCTTCGGGCGAGGTCAGGCGCCCGCGCGTGATCACGGTGGCTGCGTATTCCATGCCCTTGGGCGAAGGGGGCTGGTTGATCTCGCCCACGGCCAACAGCACGTTTTGCGTGCGCACGGCTGCGATCACCTCACCCGGGGTCAGGCGGTAGGCGGTGAGCTTGTCGGGGTCGACCCACAGGCGCATGGCGTACTCGGAACCGAAGAGCTGCGCCTCGCCCACGCCGGGCACACGCCGCAACTCGTCGATCACGCTGGCGGCCATGTAACTCGCCAGGTCCACGCCCTTGAGACTCTGGTCCGGCGAGTACAAGGTGATGAACATCAGGAAGTTGCGCCGCGTCTTGGTCACGTTGATACCGAGACGCTTGACCTCGTCAGGCAGGCGCGCCTCGACGCGCTTGATGCGGTTCTGCGTCTCGACCGAGGCGATCTCGACATTGGTGCCGGTCTTGAAGGTCAGGTTGATGGTGCCGGTGCTCTGCTCGGAGGATGAATCCATGTAGAGCAGGTTCTCGATGCCGTTCATCTCCTGCTCGATCAGGGCCACCACCGTGTCCTCGACCACCTTGGCCGAAGCCCCGGGGTAGGTCACGTTGATGGCCAGGGCGGGCGGCGCCACCTCGGGATACTGGGCCACAGGAAGCTGGCGCAGGGCGAGTGCGCCGGCCAGGATGATGACCAGGGCAATCACCCAGGCAAAAACCGGGCGGTCTATGAAAAATTTAGCCATGGTGTTTTACTTCCCTTGCGTCGCGGGTGCGCCGGCGGGCGGTGCCGGCGTCCACGGCACGGGCTTGACAACGCTGCCCGGGCGGGCCTTCATATGACCTTCGACGATCACCTGCTCGCCGCCGGCAAGGCCACCCGTGATGGTCCAGGTGCTGCCGCTCATGCCACCGAGCTTGACCGGGCGCGGCGCGACCTTGCCCTCGGCGTCCACGATCAGCACCGCGGCACCGCCCTGGGACAACATGACCGCGCGCTGCGGCAGCGTGATCAGCTTGTCGGCCTGGGCCTGCGCGTAGCGCACGCGCACGAACATGCCGGGCAGCAGTTCCTTCTTCGGGTTCGGGAACTCGGCGCGCAGCGAGACGGCGCCCGTGCCCGGATCCACCGCCAGGTCCGAGAACAGCAGCTTGCCGGTCAGCGGATAGACGCTCTCGTCCTCCAGCACCAGCTCCATGCGCGCCTTGGTGGCACTGCGCCAGCGGCCGCTCTTGATGGCATCACGCAGGGCCAGCAGTTCGGCGCTGCTCTGTGTGAAGTTCACATAGATCGGGTCGATCTGCTCGATGGTGGCCAGCTGGGTGGCTTCGCCGCGGCCGACCAGGGCACCTTCGGTCACCAGGGTGCGGCCGATGCGGCCCGAGATGGGTGCCGGCACGGTGGTGTTCTCCAGGTCCAGTTCGGCGCGCGACAAGGCGGCCTCGGTCTGGCGCAGCCGCGCTTCGGCGGTATCGAGCTCCTGCTGGCTCACGGCCTTCATCTCGACCAGGGGGCGGTAGCGGTTCACCACGGCCCGCGCCGCGGCGGTATCGGCCTTGGCGGCCTCGTAGCTGGTACGGTAGGTCCGCGCATCAATCCGGTACAGGGGTGCCCCGGCCTTCACGTCCGAGCCTTCGACGAACAGACGCTTCTCGACGATGCCTTCCACGCGTGCCCGCACCTGGGCGGTGCGCCACGCTTGCAGGCGACCCGGCAGGTCCTTGGTCAGCAGGGCCTCGCCCTGGCGCGCGATCACCACGGCCACTTCAGACGGCGGCGGCGCAGCGCCGGGGCCCGCCGCGGCCGGCTTGGGTGCATCGGATTTGCCGCAGCCACTGAGGAGCAAGACGACGGCTGTCGAAGCCAGGAGAGAGCGGTAGACAAACGGTTTCATTCTGGGTTCCCTTCAATACGCATGGGCGTGCGCTGGGGCGCGTACGCCTGTAAAAAACATTCGATGATCTGAGCCGTCCTGGCGGCCTGCTGCGGCGCTGTCGGCGCCATGCCGAAGAGGTGCAGATCGCGCTGCGTGCCGGTCAACATGCTCAGCAGCATGTCGGCCGCAAAATCGACGTCGCCCTCGCGCAGTTCGCCACGTGCCATGGCCTCATGCAACAAGCGGGCCAATTCGACCGCAGCGACCTGCCAGGCCTCACAAACCGCACGCGCCAGTTCGGGGAAACGCGGCGACTCGGCCACGAGCATGCGGTGCAGGGCCAGACCCTGCTCGCTCATGGTCTTGGTCTGGAAAGACTCGGCAAAACGCAGCAAGTCCTGGCGCACCGAACCCGAGCGGGCGACCAGATCGACCAGCAGCTCATCGACCAGTCCGGTCAGCGCCTCGCGAAACAGGCTGTCCTTGCTGCCGTAGTGATGGTAAAGCGTCTGTTTGACAACGCCAGCCCGGCGCGCAATGTCGTCCACGCAGGCGCCATAGCCCTTCTCGCAAAAAATGCTGAGGGCTGCATCGAGAATGCGCGCGCGCGTGTCCGCTGTCATGGTGGCTGGGCTGGGAATCCGGCTTGACGAACATCAAGTCTGGAAGGGACCCGATCATACTAGACTGATGAGTCTAGTGCTTGTCGCGACCGTAAAGTACGGTGAAGCCCACAAAGCAAAAAGGGCCACGGCATGTGCGTGACCCTTTGCAAAGATGGTGGGCGATACATGGATCGAACATGTGACCCCTGCAGTGTGAATGCAGTGCTCTACCGCTGAGCTAATCGCCCTGAATTCGTGCTGAAAGCGCGTGTCTCTTCAGGAAAACGAAGATTATGCCACAAGTTGCATGGCGCTTTTCAGGCCTGCAGACGCCAGACCGTCTTGCCGCCACTGGCCTTGTCGAGCTGGGCCAGCAGATCCTCGTGCGCCGAAAGCTCCTGCTCGGACGCTGCCAGCACCGGCAGTTCAAAGCGGCTCAGATCCACCCGTTCGAAGCTCCCGGTCGTGCCAGACGTTTCGGCCACGTCGATCAGCAGCGCGTCCTGGCCCCGTGTGAGGTTGATGTAGACGTCGGCCAGCAGCTCGGCATCCAGCAGCGCACCGTGCAGGGTGCGCCCGGAGTTGTCCACCCCAAGACGGTCGCACAAGGCATCCAGGGAGTTGCGCTTGCCCGGGTACATCTCCTTGGCCATGACCAGGGTGTCGGTCACGCTGGCGACAAACTCCGCGAAGCGCGGCTTGCCGATGAGCTCCAGTTCCTTGTTGAGGAAACCGACGTCGAAGGCCGCGTTGTGGATGATGATTTCGGCGCCCTGCAGATAGGCCAGGATCTCCTCGGCCACTTCGGCGAACCTGGGTTTGTCGCGCAGGAACTCGTTGCTGATGCCGTGCACACGCAGCGCGTCCTCGTGGCTGTCGCGCCCAGGGTTCAGGTAGAAGTGCAGGTTGTTGCCGGTGAGCTTGCGGTTGAGCAGCTCCACACAGCCGATTTCGATGATGCGGTCGCCGCCTTCGGCGGACAGGCCCGTGGTTTCCGTGTCGAGAAAGATCTGGCGCATGGGTCAGATGATAGCCGTGACGGATATCAAATTCTGGCCAGCGAAAACCGTGTCAGGCTAGGCGCCGCGCACAACCGGGTTGAACACCCGGTGAGCACGGTAACGACGCATGGCGCGGTTTCTCGCTGGATCAGTGGTTTTCCTTGGCGTGATTGATCGAGTACTTGGGTATCTCGACTTCCACGTCCTGCTGCGCCAGGATGGCCTGGCAGCTCAAGCGCGACTGGGGCTCCAGGCCCCAGGCACGGTCCAGCAGGTCTTCTTCGTTCTCGTCAGGCTCGTTGAGCGAGCTGTACCCCTTGCGCACGATGACGTGGCAGGTCGTGCAGGCGCAACTCATGTCGCAGGCGTGCTCGATGTTGATGTGGTTGTCCAGCATGGCCTCGCAGATCGAGGTGCCGGCAGGCGCCTTGATCTCGGCGCCCTGCGGGCAGTACTCGGGATGGGGCAGGATCTTGATGACGGGCATGCGGATTCTCGAAAAAATTTGTCTCAGACGGCGGCGATGTTCTTGCCAGCCAGCGCCTGCTGGATGCCACGGTTCATGCGCATGGCGGCGAAGGCTTCAGTCCCCTTGGCCAGGGCTTCGGTGGCGGCGTCGATGACAGCCGCCTCGTCCTGCGTACGGATGGTCTCCAACGCAGCCATCAAGCCGTCGAGTGCATTGCGCTCTTCGGTCGACAGCAGGTCGCCGTCGGCCGCCAGTGCCGTGCGCGTGGCCATCAGCATGCGATCGGCCTCGACCCGGGCCTCCACCAGTGCGCGGGCGCGCATGTCTTCCTGCGCGGTGCTGAAACTTTCCTGCAGCATCCTGGCAATCTGCTCATCGCCGAGACCGTAGGACGGTTTGACGGTGATGCTGGCCTCCACGCCGCTGCCCTGCTCGCGCGCACCCACCTGCAGCAGGCCATCGGCGTCGATGGTGAAGGTCACGCGGATGCGCGCCGCACCGGCCGCCATGGGCGGGATGCCACGCAGCTCGAAGCGCGCCAGGCTGCGGCAGTCGGCCACCAGGTCACGCTCGCCCTGCACCACGTGCAGAGCCAGGGCGGTCTGGCCGTCCTTGTAGGTGGTGAAGTCCTGGGCCATCGCGGTCGGGATGGTCTGGTTGCGCGGCACGATGCGCTCCACCAGGCCACCCATGGTCTCGATACCCAAGGACAGAGGGATCACGTCCAGCAGCAGCAGGTCGCCGCTGGGGTTGTTGCCGGCCAGCTGGTTGGCCTGGATGGCAGCGCCCAGCGCCACCACCTCATCCGGGTTCAGGTTGGTCAGCGGCGCGCGGCCGAAGAACTCGCCCACCGTGCGCCGGATCACCGGCATGCGGGTAGAGCCGCCCACCATGACCACGCCCTGCACTTCGTCCACCGTCAGCCTGGCGTCACGCAATACCTTGCGCACGGCCGTCATGGTGCGCACAGTCAATGTGGCGGTCCAGGCCTCGAACTGGTCACGGTTCAGGGACAGGTCCACCGCACCGCTGGAGAGCTCCAGCTCGGCCGTGACGATCTCTTCAATCGACAGGGCTTCCTTCGCCTCACGCGCCTCGGCCATGATGCGGGCCTGGTCTTCGGGGGTGTCGGCGGTGAGTCCCGCTTCCGTCAGCATCCACTCGGCCAGGGCCCGGTCATAGTCGTCGCCGCCCAGGGCCGAATCGCCACCGGTGGCGATCACCTCGAACACGCCCTTGGACAGGCGCAGGATGGAGATGTCGAAAGTGCCGCCGCCCAGGTCGTACACGGCGTAAATGCCTTCGCTGGCATTGTCCAGGCCGTAGGCGATGGCAGCGGCCGTGGGTTCGTTGATCAGGCGCAGCACGTTCAGACCAGCCAGTTGGGCCGCGTCCTTGGTGGCCTGGCGCTGCGCGTCGTCGAAATAGGCCGGCACCGTGATGACGGCACCATACAGGTCATCGTTGAAGGTGTCTTCGGCGCGATAACGCAGCGTGGCCAGGATCTCGGCACTCACCTCCACCGGCGTCTTCTCGCCATCGATGGTACGCACGCGCACCATGCCGGGCGCATCGACCAGTGCATAGGGCAGCTTGCCAGGCTGGCTCACATCGGCCAGGCCACGTCCCATCAGACGTTTGACCGAGGCGATGGTGTTGCCCGGATCGTTGATCTGCTGTGCCAGCGCCTCATGACCGATCTGCCGGCCGCCTTGCGGCAGGTAACGTACCACCGAGGGCAGGATCACGCGGCCCTCGGTGTCGGGCAGACACTCGGCCACGCCGTTGCGCACGGCGGCCACCAGGGAATGGGTGGTGCCCAGGTCGATGCCCACCGCGATGCGCCGCTGGTGCGGGTCGGGTGCCTGGCCGGGTTCGGAAATCTGCAGGAGTGCCATCGTTGTTCTATTGAGGTTCAGCGCGAATTGTCACCCGAGCCGGCTTTCCATCTTGTCGTAACGGGCTTCGATGTCGCGGGCAAAGCGCTCGATGAACATCAGTGCCCTCACCTGCGCGACGGCGCCGGTGTAATCCTTGGCCTGGTCCAGCAGCAGCTCGCAGCGCTGCAGCAAACCCTTGCGACTGCGGCCGACCTCGTCGTTCAGGGTATCGAGTGCCGGAATGTCCTGGGCATCGTCCAGCGCCTCGCGCCATTCCATCTGCTGCATCAGGAACTCGGCCGGCATGGCCGTGTTGTTCTCGGCGTTCACCGGCGCCCCGTGCAGTTCGCAGAGGTAGGCAGCCCGTCGGAGCGGGTCCTTCAAACGCTGGTAGGCCTCGTTGATGCGCACCGACCACTGCATGGCCACGCGCTGGGCCGCTGCGCCCTGCGCGGCAAACTTGTCCGGATGGGCCTCGCGCTGCAGGTCTTTCCACCGCGCGTCGATGGCAGCGCGGTCCTGGGTGAACTGCTGCGGCAGGCCGAAGAGTTCGAAGTCGTCGGACTGGAGATTCACACCCGGAACGATTCACCACAACCGCAACGATCCCGCTCGTTCGGATTGTTGAAACGGAAACCCTCGTTCAGGCCCTCGCGCACATAGTCAAGCTGGGTGCCATCGATGTAGGACAGGCTCTTGGGATCGATCAGCACCTTGACACCATGGTCTTCGAAGACGATGTCTTCCGAGGCGATCTCGTCCACGTACTCCAGCTTGTAGGCCAGGCCCGAGCAGCCCGTGGTCTTGACACCCAGACGCACGCCCACACCCTTGCCGCGTTTGGAAAGGTAGCGGGTCACATGCCGTGCTGCGGCTTCAGTCAGGGAAACAGCCATTTCAATCTCTCGTTCTCATCATCCACACCTCAAACCCAGGGAACCCGTGGAACCAGCTTGGCCGGTCCACCGGGTGCGCCCCCTTGAGAGGGAGGCGCCACAGGCGCCTCGGGGGTGGGCTTAATGTGCGTGTTTCTTGCGGTAGTCGTCCACCGCAGCCTTGATGGCATCTTCAGCCAGGATGGAGCAGTGGATCTTGACCGGCGGCAGCGCCAGTTCTTCGGCGATCTCGCTGTTCTTCAGCGCAGCGGCCTGGTCCAGGGTCTTGCCTTTGACCCATTCGGTCACGAGCGAACTGGAAGCAATGGCCGAACCGCAGCCGTAGGTCTTGAAGCGCGCATCCTCGATGACCCCGGTGCTCGGGTTCACCTTGATCTGCAGCTTCATCACGTCACCGCAGGCGGGCGCGCCCACCATGCCGGTGCCTACCGTGTCATCGCCCTTGTCGAAGGAGCCGACGTTGCGCGGGTTTTCATAGTGATCAACGACTTTTTCAGAATATGCCATGGTCTTGCCTCTTTAATCAGTCAATCTCAATGGGCGGCCCACTGGATGGTGCTCAGATCCACGCCGTCCTGGAACATCTCCCACAAGGGGCTGAGCTCGCGCAGCTTGGCCACGTTGTGCTTGATGGTCGTGATGGCGTAATCGATTTCTTCTTCGGTCGTGAAACGGCCGATGGTCATGCGCAGGCTGCTGTGGGCCAGCTCGTCGCTGCGACCCAGGGCGCGCAGCACGTAGCTGGGCTCCAGGCTGGCCGAGGTGCAGGCCGAACCGGACGACACCGCCAGGCCCTTGATGCCCATGATCAGCGACTCGCCTTCGACGAAGTTGAAGCTCATGTTCAGGTTCTGCGGCACACGCTTCTCCAGGCTGCCGTTCACGTAGACCTGTTCGATGTCCTTCAAACCGTCGAGCAGGCGCTGCTGCAGCTTGCGGGCCTTGGCCAAGTCCTGGGCCATCTCGGCCTTGGCAATACGGAAGGCCTCGCCCATGCCGACACACTGGTGGGTGGGCAGGGTACCCGAACGCATGCCACGCTCATGGCCGCCACCGTGGATCTGCGCCTCGATGCGCACGCGCGGCTTGCGCCGCACGTAGAGCGCGCCGATGCCCTTGGGTCCGTAGGTCTTGTGGGCCGTCATGCTCATCAGGTCGATGGGCAGCTTGTTCATGTCGATCTCGACCCGGCCCGTCGCCTGGGCCGCGTCCACATGCAGCAGGATGCCCTTTTCGCGGCAGAACGCGCCGATGGCAGGGATGTCCTGGATCACGCCGATCTCGTTGTTCACGAAGAGGATGCTGATCAGGATGGTGTCGGGACGGACGGCTGCCTTCAGTGCATCCAGATTCACCAGTCCGTCTTCCTGCACGTCCAGATAGGTCACCTCGAAACCCTGGCGCTCCAGCTCGCGCATGGTGTCCAGCACCGCCTTGTGCTCGGTCTTGAGGGTGATGAGGTGCTTGCCCTTGCCTTTGTAGAACTGCGCCGCGCCCTTGAGGGCCAGGTTGATGGATTCGGTGGCACCGGAAGTCCAGACGATCTCGCGCGGGTCGGCGCCAATCAGGTCGGCCACCTGCGCACGCGCCTTCTCCACGGCCTCCTCGGCTTCCCAGCCCCAGGCATGGCTGCGGGAAGCCGGGTTGCCGAAGTGCTCGCGCAACCAGGGAATCATGGCATCGACCACACGCGGGTCGCAAGGTGTGGTGGCACCGTAATCCATGTAAATGGGAAAGTGGGGCGTCATGTCCATACAGCTCTAGAAAAACGAACAGTCAATAAAGTGAAGTGGCGCAGGCACGGCCGATCAGGACTTGGAAAAGGCGTTGCCCAGCGCAAACACCGAATTGGGGGCGTTCACACGCACCGGCTTGACCACCGGAGCGCTGGAAATGGCCCGCTTGACCATGGGCTTGTCTTCGATGGTGATGCCCTTGGCCAGCTGGTCGTCGACCAGCTTCTGCAAGGTGACCGAGTCCAGGAACTCGACCATGCGGGTGTTCAGGGAGGCCCAGAGCTCGTGCGTCATGCAACGGCCGCCGTCGCCCAGGCAGTTTTCCTTGCCGCCGCACTGGGTGGCGTCGATGGGCTCGTCCACCGACAGGATGATGTCGGCCACGGTGATCTCGGCCGCCTTGCGCGCCAACGTATAGCCGCCGCCCGGACCGCGGGTGGATTCGACCAGTTCGTGACGACGCAGCTTGCCGAAGAGTTGTTCCAGGTAGGACAGGGAAATCTGCTGCCGCTGGCTGATGGCGGCCAGGGTCACAGGGCCGTTGCTCTGGCGCAAGGCCAGATCAATCATGGCGGTGACCGCAAAGCGGCCTTTGGTCGTGAGGCGCATGGCAAGCTCCTATTCCGAGTAATGGACTCAAGTTTACCAAAAAACCCAGCTGCGCGCTCGGGATAGCGGCAATGCAGCGCAAGTGCTTGTCAACAAAGGGATTTCTCCAGCCTAGCGGGAAGCCGGCAGGCCGTCCGGGTGGTCCGGGACGGCCGCCCCGAAGGCCCGGGCCTTGAGCAAACCCAGCTGGTCGCGCACCCGAGCGGCCAACTCGAACTCCAGGTTGCGGGCGTGTTCCAGCATCAGCTTTTCCAGCCGCTTGATCTCGCGCGCAATGTCCTTCTCGCTCATTTCCTCCACCTGGGCGCGGGCCATGGCCTCCTGCTCCAGACGTTCGGCCTCGCGGCCGGCCTTCTCGCTATAGACCCCGTCGATCAGGTCACGCACCTGCTTGACGATGGCACGCGGCGTGATGCCATGCGCCGTGTTGTGCGTCACCTGCTTGGCCCGGCGGCGTTCGGTCTCACCGATGGCGCGCGACATGGAGTCGGTGATGCGGTCCGCATAAAGGATGGCGCGGCCGTTGAGGTTGCGCGCCGCACGGCCTATGGTCTGGATCAGGGAGCGCTCGGACCGCAGGAAACCTTCCTTGTCGGCGTCCAGGATGGCCACCAGGGACACCTCGGGAATGTCCAGGCCTTCGCGCAGCAGGTTGATACCCACCAGCACATCGAAAGTCCCCAGGCGCAGGTCGCGCAGGATCTCCACCCGCTCCACCGTGTCCACATCGCTGTGCAGGTAACGCACCTTGACGCCGTTGTCGGTCAGGTAGTCGGTCAGCTGCTCGGCCATGCGCTTGGTCAGGGTGGTGATGAGCACACGCTCGTGCTTCTCCACACGGATGCGGATTTCCTGCAGCACATCGTCCACCTGGTGCGTGGCCGGGCGCACCTCCACCTGCGGGTCGACCAGGCCGGTGGGGCGCACCAGCTGCTCCACCACCTGGCCGGTGTGCTCGTTTTCCCAGTTGCCCGGGGTGGCCGAGACAAACACCGCTTGGCGCATCTTGGTCTCGAACTCCTCGAACTTCAGGGGCCGGTTGTCCAGCGCGCTGGGCAGGCGGAAACCGTACTCCACCAGTGTGGTCTTGCGCGCGCGGTCGCCGTTGTACATGCCGCCGAACTGGCCGATCAGCACGTGGCTCTCGTCCAGGAACATGAGCGCGTCCTTGGGCAAATAGTCGGTCAGCGTGGGCGGTGGCTCGCCTGGGGCGGCACCGGAGAGATGACGCGTGTAGTTCTCGATGCCCTTGCAGTGGCCCACCTCGCTCAGCATTTCCAGATCGAAACGCGTGCGCTGCTCCAGGCGCTGGGCTTCCACCAGCTTGCCCATGCCCACCAGCTCCTTGAGGCGGTCGGCCAGCTCCACCTTGATGGTCTCCACGGCGTTGAGTACCTGCTCGCGCGGGGTCACGTAGTGACTGCTGGGGTAGACGGTGAAACGCGGGATCTTCTGGCGGATGCGCCCGGTCAGCGGGTCGAAGAGCTGCAGGCTCTCGATCTCGTCGTCGAACAATTCGATGCGCAGGGCCAGCTCGGAATGCTCGGCCGGGAACACGTCGATGGTGTCGCCACGCACGCGGAACTTGCCGCGCCCGAAGTCCATGTCGTTGCGCTGGTACTGCATGCGCACCAGCTGGGCGATCACGTCGCGCTGGCCCATCTTGTCGCCGGCGCGCAGGGTCATCACCATCTGGTGGTAGGCCTCGGGCTTGCCGATGCCGTAGATGGCCGAGACCGTGGCCACGATGACCACGTCGCGCCGCTCCAGCAAGCTCTTGGTGCAGGACAGGCGCATCTGCTCGATGTGCTCGTTGATCGCGCTGTCCTTCTCGATGAACAGGTCGCGCTGCGGCACATAGGCCTCAGGCTGGTAGTAGTCGTAGTAGCTGACGAAGTACTCCACCGCGTTGCGGGGGAAGAACTCCCGGAACTCGCTATAGAGCTGGGCCGCCAGCGTCTTGTTGGGTGCGAACACGATGGCGGGCCGCCCCATGCGGGCGATCACATTGGCCATGGTGTAGGTCTTGCCCGAACCCGTCACCCCCAGCAGGGTCTGGTAGACCTCGCCGTTTTCCACCCCTTCCACCAGCTGATTGATGGCCTCGGGCTGGTCACCGGCCGGCGGGTAGGGCTGGTAGAGCTCGAAGGGCGAGCCGGGGTAGCTGACAAAACGGCCTTCGGCGGCGGGGCTGCCGGCGTCGGCGGACTCGGGGGCGGGTGCTGCTGATACGTCTTGCATGTCGACCTGATGTGGACGGTTTCCGGAGCCCGTTAAAATTAGGGCTAACCCGAAAGAATACGTCATTCCGGTGCCGGGCGCAGCCCGCTGCCGGAGTGGCATGAATCCACCCGCTTCAACACTTTTCCAAGGAACCGACATGTCCATGTTCTCCGCCGTCGAAATGGCACCGCGCGACCCCATCCTGGGTCTGAACGAGCAGTTCAACGCCGACACCAACCCCAAGAAGGTCAACCTGGGCGTGGGCGTGTATTTCGACGACAACGGCAAACTGCCCCTGCTGCAGTGCGTGCAGGCTGCCGAAAAGGCCATGATGGACAAACCCACGGCCCGCGGTTACCTGCCCATCGACGGCATTGCCGCCTATGACGCCGCCGTCAAGAGCCTGGTCTTCGGCGCCGACAGCGAGCCCGTCAAGAGCGGCCGCGTCGCCACCATCCAGGGCATCGGCGGCACCGGCGGCCTGAAGATCGGCGCCGACTTCCTCAAGAAGCTCAACCCCGGCGCCAAGGTGCTGATCTCCGACCCGAGCTGGGAAAACCACCGCGCCCTGTTCACCAGCGCCGGCTTCACGGTCGAGAGCTACCGTTATTACGACGCGGCCAAGCGCGGTGTCGATTTCGCCGGCATGCTGGCCGACATCCAGGCTGCCCCGGCCGGCACCATCGTGCTGCTGCACGCCTGCTGCCACAACCCCACCGGCTACGACATCACCGCTGCCCAGTGGGACCAGGTGATTGCCGCGATCAAGGCCAAGGGCCTGGTGTCGTTCCTGGACATGGCCTACCAGGGCTTCGGCAACGGCATCCAGGAAGACGGTGCCGTGATCGGCAAGTTCGTGGCCGCCGGCCTGGACTTCTTCGTCTCCACCAGCTTCTCCAAGAGCTTCAGCCTCTACGGCGAGCGCGTGGGTGCTCTGTCCGTTCTGTGCGCCAGCAAGGAAGAAGCCGACCGCGTGCTGAGCCAGCTCAAGATCGTGATCCGCACCAACTACAGCAACCCGCCCACCCATGGCGGCGCCGTGGTGGCCGCCGTGCTGAACAACCCCGAGCTGCGCGCCCTGTGGGAGAAGGAGCTGGGCGAGATGCGCGTGCGGATCAAGGCCATGCGCCAGAAGCTGGTCGATGGCCTGAAGGCCGCCGGCGTGAAGCAGGACATGAGCTTCATCACCAGCCAGATCGGCATGTTCAGCTACTCGGGCCTGTCCAAGGACCAGATGGTGCGCCTGCGCAGCGAGTTCGGAATCTACGGCACCGACACCGGCCGCATGTGCGTGGCCGCGCTCAACAGCAAGAACATCGACTACGTCTGCCAGGCGATTGCCAAGGTGGTGTAAGTCGATTCGGGCCGCAACAAAAAGCCGCCTTCGGGCGGCTTTTTGTTGCCTGCGACTTGAACCAGGGCTCAGCCATCGAGCTCAGGGTAACGTCGGAAGATGCCGTCCTCGTTGAAGGGTATGCGCCGTTCGCTGCGCAAGTAGACCGAGACGCGACGATGCCCGGCCACACGGTCGCGCAACGCCAGCACCAGCGGCGTCTTCTTCAGGGCGCGCCGGGTTGCCTTGGGGAAAGCGTAAAGCAGGCCCTCCACCAACTGGAACAGCGACAAGTCCGCATAGCTCAGTCGCGCACCCACCAGATGCTGGTTGCCCTTGGGGTTGCGCGCCAGGATGGCCTCAAGCCAGCCCAGAAATTTGGGGATGCGCTGGCGGCGGAACTCCTGGGCGGCGCGCAAGGCCTCGGGCTTCTGCTCCTCGTAATACAGCCCCGTACCGACCGGGTGGTGCGTGTTGTGGGCCTGGTCCACGGCATCTGCGATGGTGAGCTGGATCTGATGGGTCCACAGGCGGTCCGCTTCGCTTGCCCCAACCAGCTTGAGCCGCGGGCCCAAGTACAACAGGATGGCAGCGGTCTGCCCGATGACGTGTTTGCCGTCCACCAGCACAGGACAGGCCAAAGGCGGTCGCGCAACAGATCCGTCGTGCAGATAGTGGAGCAAGGCCGGTACACCCTGGCCCGCTGACTCGTCGCCACGCGCCACATCGACATAGGGCGCGCCAGCGGCCTCAAGCGCAAGGCGGACAAATTCCCCGCGCCCCTGGATACCGGGCCAATAATGGAGTTGGTAGGGCATGACGTTGTTGACTGACTAGAAGATAGAAGACAGCCATTTTGTACGGTGCCCAGACCGTGGACAACCCGACCAGACGCTGCGTCGCGAAAGTTTCCATCAAACGCCAAAGCGTAGCCTAAACGCCTGGCAAAACTGCTCGCTGCCACTGAGTACCAGCGTCACCGTGTGCCGCGGGGGACCGGCCGAACCCGGCTGGCTACTGAAGCGCCGCGTCACCTCGTCGTAGGTCAGGGTCTCCGGCACCGCCCACTCCTGCTGCCCCTCCAGCAGATAGTCCCACTCCCCGCCCTCCTCCAGCGGCGCATGCTGATCGGGAAAGGCGGCATGGGCCCAGTCCAGCACCTGCGCGATCTCGGCCTGCAGGACAGTCAGGCGGTCCGCGGGGACCGAAGCCATAGCCTCGAACGTGCCGTGGCCGTGCCCGTCTTCGTTGTAGTCGAAGTCCAGGTACTGCAGCATCGTCTCAAGCCAGCAAATCCCGGATATGCGGCAGCGCGAATTCGGCCGCGCGCTCGCCTTCGGCGATGGTGCCGGCCGCCAGGTGGTAGTCCATGGCGGCCACCTCGTTGAGCCGGGGGCGGATCACCACGTCGGCCGGCTCGCCGGCCAGGCGGCTTTGCGTGATGCGCATCTGCATGATGTTGAGGCTGGTGGTCAGCACGTCCAGCATGGAGGGCATGGGCGGTCCGTTGTCGCGGCCATTGGCCCCCTTGGCCGGTCGCAAGCGGGTGAGGATGGCCTGCAGCATCCCACCCTGCGGGGCTTCCTCGGCTTCGGCATCGCGCACATGGCTGGCCACGCGGCTGTGGTGCAGCATGATGTCCCAGTTGAGGTCCACCGCAATGACGACATCTGCCCCCATGGCACGGCACAGCGAGACGGGCACCGGATTGACCAGGCCACCGTCGACGAGCAAGCGCCCTTCATGCTGCGCCGGCGTGAACAGGCCCGGCAGGGCAATGGACGCGCGCACCGCATCGATCACCGGCCCCTCGCGCAGCCAGACCTCGCGGCCGGTATACAGCTCGGTGGCCACGCAGGCATAGGCCTTGTGCAGGCCGACAATGCCCTGGTCCTCGTAGCGGCTGCGGAAGAAGTCCAGCAGCTTGCCGCCTTCGATGAGGCCGCCGCCCATCTTGAAGTCCATGAGCCCGAGCACGGACTTCCAGGTGAGGCTCTTGACCCAGGGTTCCAGGCGGTCGATCTCGCCGGCCGCATAGACTGCCCCCACCAGCGCACCGATGGAGGTGCCACAGACGATGTCGGGCGAGATGCCGGCGCGCTCCAGTGCACGGATGACGCCGATATGCGACCAGCCGCGCGCCGAGCCGCTGCCCAGGGCCAGGCCGATGCGCAGGGGCTTCTTGCTCATGCTCGCGCTCCCGGCCATCTTTCAATCGTCCTGATCCTCTGGCCCACTGCCGGCCGGACGGGCCTTGCGGTGGCCGTTTTTGGCCAGCACTTCCACATACACCGCCGTGGCACCGTCCTTGGCGGCGGCATCGATCTGCTCGATGAGGTTACCGAAGTGGACGGATGCGGCCGTGTCGGCACTGAGGCCGAACTTGCAGTCGAAGTCCCAGAAATCGACGCCTTCGGGCAGCGCCACGCGCCGCTGCCGTTTGACGTATTTACGGATGTCGTGCTTGACGGCGTCGAGCACGCGGTCAGGGTGTTTGCCCTCGATAAGGAGCGGATAGGTTTTGCGCACGATGGGCCTTGGTAAATTTCGCGAGGGGCTTGATTATCGTCGTCCCACGCCTGTGCTGGCAGCGGAGCGCTTAAACTGGGTGCCCTTTCCCGAAGTTGCTCATGCCATTTTCCTCCCTGGGCTTGTCGCCCGCCCTGCTGCGGGCGCTCAGCGCCCGGGCCTACGCCGCCCCCACACCCATCCAGGCCGCGGCCATTCCGGCCGCGCTGCAGGGCCGCGACGTGCTGGGCTCG
>Ga0208633_100191_pt1 | contig 19011 bp, 15 predicted proteins | sample LakWasMet63_LOW9_2_FD_183895 | JGI IMG/M metagenome (GOLD analysis project Ga0208633, IMG submission 183895) | Freshwater sediment methanotrophic microbial communities from Lake Washington under simulated oxygen tension - Sediment Metagenome... | ecosystem: Environmental > Aquatic > Freshwater >...
CGACCACGCGGTGGGCCATGTCGAGGTGGGGGTGCGTTTGACCGATGCCACCACCGGTGGCGTGCTCTGGGCCGACACCATCCGCATGGAGACGGACGAGCCCGGGGTGCTGCGCCGTGTCATGACCGCGCGCGTGCTCAATGCGTTGACGCTGGAACTCCTCAAGGCCGAAGGCCGGCGCGGCCAGACCACGGCGGATGCCGGGCCGACCGGCCGGGACACCGAAGGCCTGCTGTTGCAGGCGGGTGTGCGGGCCCGTACCGCGCGCAATGCGGACGACCTGCGGGCCGCCCTGGACCTGATCGACCAGGCCAGCGCCCGCCAGCCGCAGGACCACAGCCTGCTGGCCTACCGTACCCGGGTGCTGACCACCCTGATCGCGATGTGGCCACCGGCCGATATCGACACCCAGATCGCGCGCGCTGAACACGACATCTGCGCCGCCCTGGCGCAGGGCAGCACGAATGCGCACGTCTATTGCACCCTGTCACGGGTGCGCCAGCTGCAGCTGCGCATCGGCGCGGCGCTGGCGGCGGTGGACCAGGCCCTGGAGCTGGAGCCCGACTTTGCCGAAGCGGTGGCCTGGCGCGGTGCGCTGCTGGTGTTCACGGGCCGGCCGCAGCAGGCCCTGGCCGTGTTGCAGCAGGCACTGACGCTGGCGCCGCAGGATCCGCATCGCTGGGGCGTTCTGTTCTGGCTGGGCAAGGCCCATCTGATGCAGGGGCGCTACGAAGAGGCGGTGCCGTGGCTGGAGCGCTCGGCAGCCATTGCGCCCTTCTGGGCCACCCAGGCTTTTCTGGTCGCCGCCTATGCGCACCTGGGGCGCCCGGCCGAGATGCAGGCGGCACTGGCCACGCTGCAGCAGCAGGGCGGTCTGCAGCGGCGCGGCCACGGCGCGCGGCTGAGCAACGAGCCGGCCTACTGCCAGCAGCGCCGCGAACATTACCTGGCCGGCCTGCTCAAGGCCGGCGCGATTCCCGATCTCACGGCCGCGGCGTGAGCGCTGCGGTTTTAGAACTCTTTAGACCGTCTTCAGGACAGCTCGGGTACAGGCTCGCACACTGCGTGGGCCGATCCACCCAAGAGGAGACCAAGACATGAAGACGATGCAATGCTGCCGTGTGGCCCTGGCTGCGCTGCTGGCCGGATGGCTGGGGGCGACTGCGGCCCAGCAGAACCCGCCCGTGGAACTGCGCATGCAGGCCACGGCGCCGCCCGGCACACCCTGGGCGCGTTACGTGACGGAGATGGCGAAGAACCTCGACACGCTAACGCAGGGCGCGGTGGTGCTCAAGGCCGGTCCCTACGGCAGCGAACAGGACACCATCCAGCAGATGGCGCGCGGACGTCTGGATATGGGCACCTGGTCCCTCAACGGCGCGGCCCTGCTGGTGCCCGAGCTGTCCCTGCTGCAGCTCCCGTTCTATTTCAGCGGCCTGGAGGAACTCAACTGCGTGCTCGACAAGAACCTCAACCAGACGGTGACCGAACTGCTGGCGAAAAAAGGCGTGCGCCTGACCGGCTGGAACGCGGCCGGCGTGGTGCATATCATCGGAAAAAAAGCCTACGCGCAGCCGTCCGATCTGGTCGGGCTGAAGTCCGGCACCTTCGGTACCCGTGCCTATGCGACCTTCTGGTCGGCCATGGGCACCAGCCCCAAGCCCGTGCCCACCACCGAGGTCGGCGCGGCTTTCCAGACCGGCCTGATCGACGTCGCGGCCAACGTGCCCATGGTCTATGTGGCCGCGGGCATCGGCAAGGTGGCACCGGTCATGACACGTGTCTACATCACACCGGCGCCTCTGTTGTCGCTCATGAGCCAGGAGAGCTGGGAGCGGCTGACACCGGCGCAGCGCGAGGCGCTGGACCAGGCGCGCCCCGCCATGGCACGTGATGTGGTCAGCGGTTTCGAGGCCGGACTGCTCGAGCGCCACAAGCAGGGCGGTGGCCAGGTGGTGGACGTCACGCCCGCGCAGCGCGCTGCCTGGCGCACGGCGACGGCGCCGCTGTGGCCCGACATGGTCAAGGAGCTCGGCCCGGAGGGCGAGCGCTTTTTCAATCAGATGGAAGCAGGCCGCGCGGCCTGCCAGAAGCCCGCTTGAACGACGCCCACGCCAGCCCTCCTGTCCCGCCCGCGGTGCGCTGGCTGTTCGCGGCCTGGCACCGGCTGGAGTGCGGCATTGCGGTGGCGGCCCTGTCCGCCATCGCCCTGCTGCTGATCGGTGATGTGGCGGGGCGCGAACTGCTGGCGCCGCTGCTGCGCCGTTTCGGTGTGGAGATGGGCGCCGGCGGCATCTTCGGCGCGCAGAAGATGGCGGTCTACCTCATGGTGCTGGCGGTCTATTGCGGCATCGGCATCGCGGTGGTGACCGGCACGCAGCTGGTGCCGCGTGTGGGTTTCGGCTGGTTGCCGGCGCGCTGGGCCCCTTGGGTGGCACGCATCAGCGATGCCCTGGGCGGCGTGGCCCTGCTGGTGGCGGGCGGGTATGCGCTGGTGCTGGTCGACGCCACCCTGCGCACCGGCGTGCGCATGCCCATCCTGGGCGGGCCGCTGTGGCCGGTGCAGCTGATGGTGCCCCTGGGTCTGTGGTCTGCCGCGCTGCGGTATCTGGGTTATGCCGTCTGGCCCGGCCTGCGCCCGCCCCTGCCGCAGGCCCCCGCATGACCGTGCTGCTCGCCGTTCTTCTGGGGTTGCTCATCCTGGTCCTGCTGGCGCTGCGCCAGTCGCTGCTGGTGATCCTGCTGCTGGTCTCGGCCTTCATCCACCTGGCCTGGGGCCGCGGCCATCTGGAAGACATCCTGGAGGACATGTGGATCGGTATCGACAAGGAACTCATCCTGGCGATCCCCATGTTCCTGCTCTGCGGCGAGGTCATGACACGCGGGTCTTCGGTAAAACGGCTGATGCGCATCATGGCCGCGCTTACCCGGCCGCTGCCCGGCGGGCTGGCCGTGGCCTGCGTGCTGAGCTGCGCGGTGTTCGCCTCGATCTCGGGCTCGTCGGTGGTGACCATGCTGGCCGTGGGCACGGTCATGGTCCCGTCCATGCTGGCCGCGGGTTATGACCGGCGCTTCACGCTGGGCGCGGTGATGGCCGGGGGCACGCTGGGCATCATCATTCCGCCCTCGATCCCGCTGCTGATCTACGGCTTCATCACCCAGACCTCGGTGACCGATCTGTTCCTGGCCGGCGTCGGCCCGGGCCTGCTGCTGGCCTTGGTGCTGGCGGTCTATGCCGTCTGGGCGAACCGGCACATGGCGGCAGAGCCCTGGGATGTGGCAGAGATCCTGACCAGCTTGCGTTCGGGTATCTGGGCCGCCCTGATGCCGGTGATCCTGCTGGGCGGCATCTACACCGGCTGGTTCTCCGCCACCGAAGCGGCAACGGTGGCGCTGGCCTACGCCCTGTTGGTGGAGACGCTGATCCATCGCGAACTGCGCCGCCCGGCGCTGTACGCGCTCTTGCTGGACACGGCCCGTCTCTGCGGTGTGCTGCTGCCCCTGATCGCGGTGGCGCTGGGTATCGGCATCTTCCTGGCCGAATACCAGCTGGCCAGCGCCTTGGTCGGGCGGCTGCAGGGCTGGATCATCAGTCCCTGGAGCTTCCTGTTGCTGGTCAATGTGTTGCTGCTGGTGGTGGGCTGCGTGATGGGGACGATCGAGGCCATCTTCATCTTTGCGCCGCTGTTGGCGCCGATGGCACAGGCTTATGGCGTGGACCCGGTCCTCTTCGGCCTGATCATGATCCTCAACCTGGAGATCGGCTATTTGACGCCGCCGGTCGGCCTGAACCTGATCGTGGCGATGAGCGCCTTCAAGCAGCCCTTCGGCCTGCTCTGCCGTGCCGCTGTGCCCTTCATCCTGCTGATGATGGGCTGCCTCGTGCTGGTGGTCTGGCAACCCTGGATCGCGATGGGGCTGGTGCAGCGCTGAGCAGTGCAAGCCACCCGTGATGTGCTCAGTCCTTGGGGGCCGGCTCGCTGCCGGTTTTCAGTTCTCGGGTGGCGGCACGCAGGAAGTCCAGCTGCTTGCCGTAGTTGCGGCAACCCACGCACATGAAGAGGTGCAGGCGTAGCGGCAGGCGTTCACCCAGCGCGAGCGGATGGTCCTGGGCCTCGGACATGAGGCGCGTGGCCTGTTTGCAGTTCAGCAAGTCTTTTCTCCTTCGGTGAACCAGCCGCGTTCCAGGCACAGGCGCAAGGCGTTGCGCGCGCGGTGCAGGATGACGTTGCAGTTGCTCACCGTGATGCCCAGTTCCTGGCAGACCTCGGGCGTTTCGAAATCGAGGAACTCGCGCATCATGAAGACGCGTGCCGTGTTCTCGGGCAGGTGGTTGAGGCAGACCTCGAACACGCCCCAGAAGTGCTGCTGGCGCAGCGCGGCCTCGGGGCTGCCCCAGTCGCGCGGGCGCGAGGCGGGTGTCCAGTGCGCGTTGTCCTTGAACAGGGTTTCGAAGGTCTGGTCCAGGCTCTCCTCGCCGTCCGAGAAGGACGAGATGTTGCAACTGCGGCTCTGCTGGCGGATCACATCCACGATCTTGTTCTTGAGGATGCCGAAGACCCAGGTCTTGGCCTCGGAGCGGCCGGCGAACTGCCGGGCGTTGGCCAGCGCGGCCAGCAGGGCTTCCTGCACCGCGTCTTCGGCGGCCGCCGCATCACGCAGCTGCAGGCGGGCGAAGCGCAGCATGTCCGGGCGGATGGCGGCCAGGTGCTCGTTGGCGATGGGCTCGCGCGTGGTCTGGTCAATGTCCATTCGATACCTTGGTCGCGCGGGGCGCGGGTTTCTTACAGGAACTCAGACGCCGCGCGCCCGCTCGGCGTGGAACTGCGCTACGAAGGCGCCAAACGTGCCTGCATCCAGCGCGGCGCGCACCTCACGCATGAGGTTCAGGTAGTAATGCAGGTTGTGCACCGTGGCCAGCATGGGGCCCAGCATCTCGCCGCAGCGGTCCAGGTGGTGCAGGTAGGCGCGGCTGAAGCCGTCGCGGCCGCCCTGCTGGTAGGGCACGCCCGAGGTGCCGGCGCAGGCGTAGCAGCTGCAGGTCTCGTCCAGCGGGCGCTCGTCGCTCTTGTGGCGCGCGTTACGGATCTTCAGGTCGCCAAAGCGCGTGAACAGGTGGCCGTTGCGCGCATTGCGCGTGGGCATGACGCAGTCGAACATGTCGATGCCGTGCTGCACGCCGTAGACGAGGTCTTCCGGTGTGCCCACGCCCATCAGGTAATGCGGCTTGTGCGCCGGCAGCCGGGGGCCGACGTGGCGCATCAGGCGCTGCATGTCCTCCTTGGGCTCGCCCACGCTGACGCCACCCACCGCGATACCGGGGAAGTCCATTTCTTCCAGGCCGGCCAATGATTCGTCACGCAGGTTCTCGTACATGCCGCCTTGCACGATGCCGAACAGCGCGTTGGGGTTCTCCAGGCGTTCGAACTCGGTCTTGCAGCGCTTGGCCCAGCGCATGCTGAGCTCCATGGAAACGCGCGCCTCGCGCTCGGTGGTCAGCTGGCCCTTGGTCTTGGGCTCCAGCGAGACATAGGGCGTGCATTCGTCGAACTGCATGACGATGTCGCTGTTGAGCACGGTCTGGATCTGCATCGAGACCTCGGGCGTGAGGAAGAGCTTGTCACCATTGACCGGCGAGGAGAAGCGCACGCCTTCCTCGGAGATCTTGCGCATCTCGCCCAGGCTCCAGACCTGGAAGCCGCCTGAATCCGTGAGGATGGGCTTGCCCCAGTTCTCGAACCGGTGCAGGCCGCCAAAGGTCTTCACCACGTCCAGGCCCGGGCGCATCCACAGGTGGAAGGTATTGCCCAGGATGATCTGCGCGCCCATGTCCTCCAGGCTCTGGGGCATCACGCCCTTGACCGTGCCGTAGGTGCCCACGGGCATGAAGATGGGGGTTTCGACCACGCCGTGGTTGAGCGTGAGGCGGCCGCGGCGCGCGTGGCCGTCGGTCTTGAGCAGTTCGAATTTCAGCATGGTGAGGGACCGATTTTAGGCCGGCACCCCAGGGCGCGTGCTCAGAAGCGGTTTTGCTGCGCCCGCTTCTTCCAGACCTCCCAGGGCCGGCCCAGGTGCTCGTCGTTCATGTCCGAGGTGGCCTGGGCTTCTTCCGGCGTGAGGAAGTTGATCTCGCCCAGGCGCATGGCCTCGCTCTGCAGGCGGGCGTTACTCTCGGTGTAGATGGCACGAAACACCACCTGCTGGATGGAAAAGCCCACCACCACATTGCCGTGCCCGCGCAGCAGGGCCACGGCGCCGTCGCCGAGCGACTGCGCAAGCGCCTTGCCGAGAGCCTGGTTGCGGATCAGCAGGTCGCTGCCTTCGCCGGCCGTGTGCCGGATCTCGAACACCGGCACCTGCGCGCCCAGAAAACCACTCATATGGCAGATCGGCCGCAGCCGCGCTCCCGTCACGCCGAAGGGGATGACGGCCGGCGAGTGGCTGTGGATGACGGCCATCACGTCGGGGCGGCAACGGTAGATCTCGCTGTGGATGAAACGCTCCACATAGGTCTTGCGCCCGCGTTTGTCGTGCACATTGCCGTCCAGGTCGCAGGCCACGATGTCGTCGGTCGTCACCAGGCCCGGAGCCATGCTGCGCGCGATCAGGAAACGGTCGGGCTGCTTGTCATGGCGCACGCTGATGTGGCCGAAGCCGTCGAGCACGCCTTCGTTGGCCAGGATGTGGTTGGCGATGACGAGGTCGTCGATCAGCGTGGGGTTGGCGGTGTGGGGCATGGTCTGTCTCCGTCTTGCGCAAATGATAAGTATGGCTATCATCTTAGAGCGAATTCCAACAAATACACCAGGAGACACCCCATGAGATCAGCCAAACACCTCGCCACCGGCCTCGCGCTGGGCCTGGCCCTGCTGACATCCGTCAGCGCCCAGAACTACCCGCAACGCCCCATCCAGGTCGTCGTGCCGGTGTCGGCGGGCGGCGGCACCGACGTGATGGCCCGCACTGTGGGCCAGAAGGTCGGCGAGCTGCTGGGCCAGCCCGTGGTGGTGGAGAACAAGACCGGCGCCGGCGGCAATATCGGCACCGAATTCGTGGCCAAGGCCAAGGCCGACGGCTACACCCTGCTGTTCACGCCCAACACCATCGCCACCAACGTGGCGGTCTACCGCAAGCTGCCCTACGACCTGCTCAAGGACTTCCAGACCGTGGCCCTGGTCGGCCAGACCGACGTGGCGCTGGTGGTCAACAGCAAGGTGGCGGCCAGCAGCGTCAAGGACTTCGTGGAGCTGGCGCGCAGCAAACCCGGCGCGCTCAACTACGGCTCGGCGGGCACGGGCAGCTCGCAGCACCTCACGGCCGAGTACTTCAACCAGCTCGCCGGCACCAGCTCCAACCACATCCCCTACAAGGGCCAGTCGCAGGCCATGAACGACCTGGTGGGCGGCCAGCTCGACTACATGTTCAGCCCGCTGCAGAACGCGCTGCCCTTCATCAAGCAGGGCCGCATCCGCGTGCTGGCCGTGGCCGCCAAGCAGCGCCACCGCGAGCTGCCGCAGACACCCACGCTGATCGAGTCCGGCTACCCCGGCGCCGAGGTCTCCAACTGGTTCGCGCTCTACGCGCCCGCCGGCACGCCGCCGGCCGTGGTCAAGCGCCTGCATGCTGCCTACACCCAGGTGCTCAAGCAGCCCGAGATGAAGGCAAAGCTCGAAGGCATGGGTTTCGACTTCGTTTTCCTCAACCCCGACCAGGCCACCGACTTCATGCGCTCCGAGCTGGTGCGCTGGTCGCGCGTGACGGCACACGCGGGCATCAAGGCCGAATAGGCCTGCCTCTGCAGCGGCGTGAGCCGCAAGCTCTGAAGCCCGGTCCGCCGGGCTTTTGTTTGTCAAGGCTTGTGCGGGTACTGCAGGGTTATCGCCCCCGGCCGGGGTGCGGCCCCGCCATCTGGCCGACAATCGCTGCTCTGTTTTCCCGTTCCAGAAAGATGCCCCCATGAAATCACGTGCCGCCGTCGCCTTTGCTGCCGGTCAACCCCTGCAGATCGTCGAGATCGACGTGGCGCCGCCGAAAACAGGCGAAGTGCTGGTCAGGATCACGCACACCGGCGTCTGCCACACCGACGCCTTCACCCTCAGCGGTGACGACCCCGAGGGCCTGTTCCCCGTTGTGCTGGGCCACGAAGGCGCGGGCGTGGTGGTGGAAGTGGGCGAGGGCGTGACCAGCGTGAAGCCGGGTGACCACGTCATCCCGCTTTACACCGCCGAATGCGGCGAGTGCCTGTTCTGCAAGAGCGGCAAGACCAACCTCTGCGTGGCCGTGCGCGCCACCCAGGGCAAGGGCGTGATGCCTGATGGCACCACGCGCTTTTCGTACAACGGCCAGCCCATCTACCACTACATGGGCTGCTCCACCTTCAGCGAATACACCGTGGTGGCCGAAGTCTCGCTGGCCAAGATCAACCCAGCCGCGAACCATGAACAGGTCTGCCTTCTGGGCTGCGGTGTCACCACCGGTCTGGGCGCCGTGAAGAACACCGCCAAGGTGCAACCCGGCGACAGCGTGGCCGTGTTCGGCCTGGGCGGCATCGGCCTGGCCGTGATCCAGGGCGCCAAGCAGGCCCAGGCCGGCCGCATCATCGCCGTGGACACCAACCCCGGCAAGTTCGACCTGGCCCGGACTTTTGGCGCAACGGATTGCATTAACCCCAAGGACCATGACAAGCCCATCCAACAGGTCATCGTGGAGATGACCACCTGGGGCGTGGACCATTCCTTCGAATGCATCGGTAACGTCAACGTCATGCGCGCCGCGCTGGAGTGTGCGCACCGCGGCTGGGGCCAGAGTGTCATCATCGGCGTGGCCGGCGCGGGGCAGGAGATCTCCACCCGCCCCTTCCAGCTCGTTACCGGCCGGCGCTGGCTGGGAACGGCCTTCGGCGGCGTCAAGGGCCGCAGCCAGCTGCCGGGCATGGTGGAAGACGCCATGAAGGGCGACATCCAGCTCGCGCCCTTTGTCACGCACACACGCGAACTGAAAGACATCAACGAAGCCTTCGACCTCATGCACGAAGGCAAATCCATCCGCACCGTCATCCATTACTGAAGCGATCAGAGGAGAGAAGCCATGAACCGCGTAGAGCGCCACGCCAGCTTCGGCGGCCGCCAGGAAGTCTGGAAACACCAGTCCACCACCCTGGGCTGTGAGATGAAATTCGGCATCTACCTGCCGCCCGCCGCCGTCGAGGGCCAGCGCTGCCCCGTGCTGTATTACCTGGCCGGCCTGACCTGCAACGAGCAGACCTTCATCACCAAGGCCGGCGCCCAGGAACACGCCGCCCGCCACGGCTTCATCCTCGTCGCCCCGGACACCAGCCCGCGCGGCCCCGGTGTGCCCAATGAAGACACGTACGACTTGGGCGAAGGCGCGGGCTTCTACCTCAACGCCACCCAAGCCCCCTGGGCCCAGCACTACCGCATGGCGGACTACGTGGCCCAGGAACTGCCCGCCCTCATCGAGCAGAACTTCCCCGCCACCGACGCACGCGGCATCTTCGGCCACAGCATGGGCGGCCACGGCGCGCTGGTGACTGCGCTGCGCAACCCCGGCCGCTACCGCAGCGTCTCGGCCTTCGCCCCCGTGGTCGCGCCCAGCCAGGTGCCCTGGGGCCAGAAGGCCTTCACGGCCTATCTGGGCGCGGACGCTTCAGCGTGGAAGGAATGGGACGCGGTGGAACTGATCGTCACTGCCCAAGAGCGTCTGCCCATCCTGGTCGACCAGGGCGAGACCGATGAGTTTTTGCGCAAACAATTGCGCCCCGAGCTGCTGGAACAGGCCTGTGCTGCGGCGGACCATCCACTCACGCTGCGGCGCCATGCGGGCTACGACCACAGCTATTACTTCATCGCGAGTTTCATGGCGGATCACTTTGCGCATCATGCGCGGGCTTTGTAGCTGAAATAGTCGGTTGCGACTGCTTTCGTTCGATTGAAGGGCGCCGATTTACTTAAAAGCAGTCGCTTCATAATTTAATTAGGCTACTTCTGAATCGTGAGCGCGCTATGCGAAAGCACTCTCCGTCTTTGGATCTTTGGCGAGATCCTGATCACCTGCAGCACTTGCGAGCAATTGAGCGCCTAGTGCAATTTGGGAATCACGTGGAAGAGATGGCAGCCCAGGAAAAGCACTCTTGATTACCTCCAGCACTTCATTTGTGACACCAGCGGCTAATTTTTCGGGGTGTTTGGCCAAATACCAAAGCTGAAAGACTTGAAACTGAACCGGCGATCGTCCGTTCAACCGGATGTAGTCCTCAACGGCAAGAAACAACACCCCTTCAACCTGCGAGTCGGGTAAAGGATCCAAGGTCTTCTCGCTGTCCCTGTCTGCGTGTTTGAAAAAGTTGCGGTATGGGGAGTTAACGTAGTTGACCTTGAGATCTTTGCCTTCTGGAATGTTCTCCCGAGCTTGGATCGAGAAGCTCTCAACCCCCGTCTTTCTGCATAGAGCATCAATGACCTCCCAAGAGTTGGTTGCGAGGGAAAAGACAGAGATAGCGTCTTGACTAGCAAAGAAAAGGTCAATGGCTGTAGCCAGCTGCCGTCTTGCGATGTCGAGTTTTGTAAGTCGTCCATGCATGAATTACCCCTGTGGCCTAAAGCATCTCTAAGCGATGCAGAAGTCTAGCCAGACGCGCGCAGCGCGACTGACCCCGAAGCGGAGAGCTAATGTGCCCTTTTGAGCGAGCTCCTGAAGGTTCGCTCTTTGCCGAAAGCGGCTCCGCGGAGTCTGCGGCCAACGAGCCGCGCATGGCACCGATTTACGAGCGCAGGTACTTTGCCGCCAGCCTGAAAGGTGTTTGGCCGCTGGGCCCGGCGAAGCCTACCTCGGCCTGGCGTTGTGTACGGCGAACCAGCTGCTGATGAGGGCGCCGATGATCACCACAATGGGGCCGGCGGTGTCGGCGATTGCGTGGGCGCTGCGCACGAGCCAGTGCTCTGTGGGCTTGGGGGACAAGGGAACGTAGCCGCCCGCCGGAGCCATGTGATCCGTGGGGTCGGCCATGCCGGCTGTGGCCGGTGCGGCCAGGGCCGCCAGCACGGTGATCAGGAGCCCGGTCAGCCCCAGCCATTCGCCCAGCCGCAGCCGTGCGACGAGCACCGTGCCCAGGTGCAGGGCCAGCAGCACCCCGATGGCGATGGCAGGCGCCAGCGCAAGGCGGGTCAGGTAGCTGGTCAGCAGCACGTACACCAGGCCCACGCCGGCGGCGAGCGCGACCAGCGCGTATTCGGCCGCAGCCCTTCTGAGCCTGGTTTGCTGCACCGAAGGCGGGGTGAACTCTGGGAGCTGGGAGGGGCGGAAGTCGGGGGTCAACATGTCTGTTTGTCTATGCGAGCTGACATCTGGATTCTAAGGGTGCCTGTTGCCGGCCGTTCCTCGCCGCAAGCCGCGTATCCGTAACACTTGTGACTAAGGCGATCGCTCCAGCAGCATCGCGTCGCCATAACTGAAGAAGCGGTAGCCTTGGCTGATCGCATGCCGGTACAGCCCCATGATGTGCTCGTAACCCGCAAAGGCGCTCACCAGCATCATGAGGGTGGACTTGGGCAGATGGAAGTTGGTGACCAGCAGGTCGACTACCTGGAACCGGAAGCCCGGGGTGATGAAGATCTCGGTGTCGCCGCTGGCTTGCCCCGTTTTCGCCCAGGATTCGAGCGTGCGGATGGTGGTGGTGCCCACGGCGACGATGCGGCCGCCTCGGGCTTTGGTTTCCGTGATGGCCTGCTGCGTGGCGGCGGGCACCTCGTACCACTCTCGGTGCATGCGGTGTTCGGCCAGGTTCTCGGTCTTCACGGGTGAGAAGGTGCCGGCGCCCACGTGCAGGGTGACGTTGGCGCGGCGGATGCCGCGGGCATCGAGTGCGGCCAGCACACCTTCGTCGAAATGCAGCGCGGCGGTGGGGGCGGCAGCGGCGCCGGGCTTGGCGGCGAAGACGGTCTGGTAGCGCGCCACGTCTTCGGCGCTGTCGCCGTGTTCGATGTAGGGCGGCAGGGGCACGTGGCCGTGTTGCTCCATCATCAGGTGCGGCTCTTCGCTGAAGTGCAGGCGGAACAGTTGCCCATCCTCATCGGGCCAGCGGCCCAGGAGCGTAGCCGTGTAGCCGCCCGTCATCTGCAGCACCATGCCCACGGCGGGTTTCTTGCTGACCTTCATGTGCGCCACCACCTCGTGGTCGGTCAGCACACGCTCGATCAGCAGCTCCAGCTTGCCGCCGGTGGGCTTCTCCCCAAACAGGCGCGCTTTCACCACCTTGGTGTCGTTGAAGACGAGCAGGTCGCCCGCTTGCAGCAGATCGGGCAGTTCACGGAAGATGCGGTCTACCGGCTGCGCACTGCGGCCGTCGAGCAGGCGCGAGGCGCTGCGTTCCGCGGCAGGGTGCTGGGCGATGAGCTCGGGCGGGAGCGTGAAGTCGAAGTCGCTGAGGGTGTGGGCGCGTTGGGCGCCGGAGACGGTAGACATGCGCTTGAGGGCCGGACGGGCCCGTTCCAAGTAAAGAAGAGGGCGCTATTTTCCCAGAACTTCGCTGGTGTCCGTGTCCTCGAAGTCGGGCTCCGGCTCGGCGTCGCCCAGCAGGCCGCCGACCAGCCGCTCAAACAGGGCCGCCGGGTCCAGCAGCTGGATGAGCAGCTGGCCGCCGTTGGCCTTGATGAAGTGGCTGACGAGCTTGTGGCCGGTGCCGAAGGGCGAGGGCATGAGCTGAGCGGCGGCAAATTCTGGCACGGCGTGCAGCGCGTCGATCAGCAGGCCCACGGTGTGTTGGCCGTGGCGCACGATGACGATCTGGCTGTTGCTGTCCTCCGGGCTGGGGCGGCCGTGCAGCAACCAGCCCAGGTCGAAGACCCAGACGAAGTGGCGAATCTGGCTGTTGTCTTGCGGGGCCAGCATACCCACGCGGCCCTGCGGCCCGCCGGGGATGCGCGCCGACAGAGAGCTCAGGGGCAGGGCCTCCAGCACCTGGACCGCGGGCAGCGCCAGCAGGTTGCCGCCACTCTGGAAGGTGGCGTAGGTTTCGCGCGCCTGGCCGGTGGCGGCAAAGCTGCCGTCTTCGATGACGGCGCCGTGAGCCGTTGGCAGATTGCGGTCTTGCCGCACGGCGCCCAGGGGCAGGTAGACGACGGCGAGCACGTCTTCCTCGTAGCCGTCGCTGACCTTGAATTCGCGATAGCCCTGGGAAGCAGCGCAGCCCATGACGGCGTACTGCCCGTCGTGCTCGACCACGCGCGAGACGCTGCGGCCCCGCGGCAACTGGCGCAGGGCCGGGTCCAGCGCCAGGGTGCTGGTCACGGGGCGCGCGCCGGCAGTGCTCGAGATGATGCGGCCTTCGCGGTCAACGAAGTAGGCGGAAATGCCGCTGTCCTGGCTCAGGCTGCCTTGCAGCATGGCCTTGAATTCACGTGCCGAGTCAAACACGATGCCGATACCGCCGACCACCTGCCTGTCGTTGAGCGGGTCGCGCACGGCGGCGTGGTAGATGTAGGTGGGCTGGCCGCCGTAGAAGGGGCTGGGTTCGAAGTCGCTCACGTGGTAAGCCTGGTCGTCGCCCAGGGCGCGCACGCGCTCCAGCGTGCCGGCGTCGATGCGGGCCGGGCCGGGCTCGCTGCCGCGGCAGGAGCGCGCGATGACGTGGCCGTTGCGGTCGTAGACGAAGAGCTGGGTGTAGACCGTATAGAGGCTGTGGATGTAGGCCAGGATCTCCTGCAGCCGGCGTGCTTCGGCTGCGGGCACTTCGGGCGCGGCCAGGCTGCTGCGCAGCTCGGGTGTCAGCGCCCACCAGCGGCAGTCGTCGGCGCGTTCATACAGGTTGCGGTCCAGCAGGTCCACCAGCAACTGCGCCACGAACTCGGTGTTGCGCTGCTTGGATTCGAGCACGGTTTCGTACAGGTCGCGGATGGACTGCGAGAACAGGGCGTTGCTGCGCGAGCCGGTTTCGCTGATCTGATCGAGGATGGTCTTGAGCTTGACGCGTTCGCCGCTCTGGTCGGCTGTGATGACCTGGCCGTTCCAGACCACGCGGCGGATGGTTTCGGTGGCGGTCATCACCTCGTACAGCGGCGGGCTGAAGCTGCGCGCGTGCGCCAGCAGGCCGCTGGCCACGGCCGGGTCCAGGGTGGCGAGCGTCTGGCGCGTGTCGCCCGAGAAGGCGAGATCCACGGGGATCATGAGCTGGCCCAGCCAGCCTTCCGGGCCCATATAACCCTGGTAGCCCTCGGCGCAGGCGGTGCGCACCAGGTATTCGCGGCCTTCGTGGATCATCAGCTGAGGCAGGCCTTCGGGATTGACGGGCACGGTGGTGCCGGTGGCGATCCAGCGTTCGTCGGCGCTGGCGATGACGCGGTGGTGATCGTCGAGCAGCAGCATGTTCGAGCGGCCCTCGGGGTCGCGGTGCGAGCGGAAGATGCCGGCCATCTCGGCCTCGAAGTCGAAGCACAGACAGAGCAGGCCTACGACGGCGCCGGTCTGGGGATGGTGCATGCGGCGCGAATAGATCAGCGCCTGCGAGCGACCGGGGCGCAGGTCGGTGGCGCGGAAGGTCTCCACGAAGCTGTCGCTGGCCAGGGTCTGGGCGATCAGCGGGTCCGTGCTGCCCTCGACGGGGGAGTCCGGGTCGAGCTGCACCAGCACGTTGCCACGGGTGTCGAGCAGCATGATTTCGTTGTAGACCGTGTACTTGTGGCGGTAGGCCAGCAGGCGCGATCGGATGGCGTCGACGTCCTCGCTTTGGCCGGCCACAAAGGTGCAGAGTTCGCGGTCGGTGGCGAGAAAACCCACGTCGGCGGTGCGTTCGTAGAGATTACGCACCACGATGTCGATCACATACTGCGCTTTGGTGCCGATGGCGGCCAGCACATTGCCCACCTTCTCGCGCACCAGGCTGTCGACCAGCTCCTGTTCGAGCCGGCTGAAGCCGTCGCGCGTGGCGGCCATGATGGGCAGGATGGTCTGCGCCTCCTGCGGGCAGTTCATCTTGGCCGAGGACTCGATCATGCGCCACATCTGGTTGAGCTCGCGCAGCGATTGCTCGCAGCGGATCACGTCGCGCATATAAGGAAGGTAGGTGTCCGTCTGGAGGCGGGGGGCGGAGGCAGGCATGGGCAGGGATCCAACGATGTCTTGTAATGACAAGGTCTCTGCAAGAGGCGTGCCCGCTCGGAGCGAGGTGGCCGGCTTGCGCCACAATTGATGCATGCCGCCACGCTCTTCGACCGTTCGCGCGAAAACAGTCTCACAAGACCCTGATGTTGGCGGGGTCGTGGCGGCGGTGTCGAAGGCGCCGCCCAAGAGCGCGCCGCAGAAGGCGCTGGAAAAGCTCAACCTGCGGCGTGATATCGACCTCGCCCTGCACCTGCCGCTGCGCTACGAGGACGAGACCCGCATCACCAGGCTGGCCGACGCGCGCGAGGGCGACACCGCGCAGATCGAGGCCGAGGTCACGGCCTGTGAGGTGGCCTACCGCCCGCGCCGCCAGCTGCTGGTGACGGTGAACGACGGCAGCGATACCTGCGTGCTGCGTTTCTTCAATTTCTACCCTTCGCAGCAGAAGGCCCTGGCGGTGGGCACGAAGATCCGCGCGCGCGGTGAACTGCGCGGCGGTTTCCTGGGCTGGACCATGATGCACCCGCACACGCGGGCCGCCAGTGGCGAGCTGCCCACGGCGCTTACCCCCGTCTACCCCACGGTGGCCGGCCTGCCCCAGCCCTACCTGCGCAAGGCGGTGTTGGGCGGCCTGGCGCGGGCCGAGTTGTCCGACACCTTCCCGCCCGAGCTGGCGGCCGGGCTCAAGTTCAAGCCACTGTGGGACCTGCGCCAGGCCCTGACCTTTTTGCACCACCCCGCGCCCGATGTCTCGCTGGCCCAGCTGGAAGACCACACGCACCCGGCCTGGTTGCGCCTGAAGGCCGAGGAGCTGCTGGCTCAGCAGCTGTCGCAACTGCAGTCGCGCCGAGAACGCGAGCACCTGCGCGCGCCCGAGCTGCACACCCGCGGCGCGGGGGCGCTGCACGAACGCCTGCTGGCCGCGCTGCCGTTTCAGCTAACCGCAGCGCAGCGTCGCGTGTGCACGGAGATCGCGCAGGACCTGGCGCTGCACAAGCCCATGCACCGCCTGCTGCAGGGCGATGTGGGCTCCGGCAAGACGGTGGTGGCCGCGCTGGCCGCCACGATCTGCATGGACGCAGGCTGGCAGTGCGCGCTGATGGCGCCCACCGAAATCCTGGCCGACCAGCATTTCCGCAAGCTGGTGGGCTGGCTGGAGCCGCTGGGCGTGCGCGTGGCCTGGCTCACGGGCAGCCAGAAGAAAAAAGAACGCACCGAGATGCTGGGCCTGATCGAGCGGGGCGAGGCTGGGCTGGTGGTAGGCACACACGCGGTGATCCAGGACCAGGTGCAGTTCAAGAATCTGGCGCTGGCCATCATCGACGAGCAGCACCGCTTCGGCGTGGCTCAGAGATTGGCATTGCGCAGCAAGACCAGCGGCGAGGACCTGGAGCCACACATGTTGATGATGACCGCCACGCCGATTCCGCGCACGCTGGCCATGAGTTATTACGCGGACCTCGATGTGTCGACCATCGACGAGCTGCCGCCCGGCCGTAGCCCCATCGTGACCAAGGTGGTGTCCGAGCAGCGGCGCGATGAGGTGATCCAGCGCATCCGTGGCCAGCTGGAGCAAGGGCGGCAGGTCTACTGGGTCTGCCCGCTGATCGAGGAAAGCGAGATGCTGGACCTCACCAACGCCACGGAAACGCACGCCGAACTCAGCGCGGCGCTGCCTGGTGTTTTGGTCGGCCTGCTGCATTCGCGCATGCCGGTGGCAGAGAAGAAGGCGGTGATGTCGCTGTTCACGGGCGGCCAGATGGGCGTGCTGGTCAGCACCACGGTGATCGAGGTGGGGGTGGACGTGCCCAACGCCACGCTGATGGTGATCGAGCATGCTGAGCGCTTTGGCCTGTCGCAGCTGCACCAGCTGCGCGGGCGGGTGGGGCGCGGGGCGGCGGCCTCGGCCTGCGTGCTGCTGTATTCCACTGGCGATGCACCGCGCCTGGGCGAGACGGCGCGCGAGCGCCTGAAGGCCATGGCCGAGACCAGCGACGGCTTCGAGATCGCCCGGCGCGACCTGGACATCCGCGGGCCGGGCGAGTTCCTGGGCGCGCGCCAGTCGGGCGCGGCCCTGCTGCGTTTTGCCGATCTGGCGGAAGACAGCCAGCTGCTGGCCTGGGCCCGCGAGGCGGCGCCCGTGATGCTGGACCGCTACCCGGATCTGGCCGAGCGCCATGTGGTGCGCTGGCTGGGCAGCCGCACGAACTATTTGAAAGCCTGAGTAGTTGCAAATTTGTAGCATCCATGGCACGCCGGGCGTGGCATGGCGGTCAATGTGAATTAGACTCCGGGCATACCTGGAACATCCCCGATGGCCAAGGAACCCACCCACAAGCTCGCCTCCGGCGACACCGCCTACCTGTACCGCGCCACCATCGGTCCGCGCGGACAGGATTACTACCTGCGCCACTTCGCCCGTTTCGACGGCGAGGGCAAGGCGGGCAGCAGCTGGAACTGGGCGGCCTACTGGACCACCTTCAACTGGCTGGTGTACCGCCGCATGTGGGGCTGGGCCCTGGCCTATGTGGCGGCCCTGTTCGGCACGGCGCTGCTGATCTTCGGCGTGGGCAAGCTGCTGTTCAGCTACTCCGACACCAGCGCCCTGCTGCTTTTCCTGCTGTTGCTGACGGTGGCCTTCGTGGTGCCGGGCCTGTATGCCAACGCCTGGTTCTACACGCATTGCAACGAGAAGATATCGACCGTGCTGCGCACCTCACCCGAGGTGAGGGACGCCGCCACTGTGCTGTCGCGCCAGGCGCCGGATAACCGTCGCCTCATGCTGCTGGGCGTGGGCAATGCGGTGCTGCTGGCGCTGGTGCTTGCTGTCTACAACGGTTTCCAGGGGGTCGACAGTGCGCTGCCCCAGTTGGCGACGCACGAGGAGCGCGCCCTGGCAAGCGGCCCCTCCGGCCAGGTGCGCGCGCTGGCCGCGGCCCCCGCGCCTGTCACCAGCGAGTCGCAGACGACGACACCCCAGCCCGCCACGGCGGCCAGCGCACCGGCTGCGGCACCGGCGCCAGCCACCGCGGTGGTGCCAGCTGTGCCCGAGGCACCACGTGTGGCCCAGGCCGCGAGTGCGCCCCCAACACCTTCGACGGCCCGGTCCGCCACGACCGGCAAGCCGGCCATGGTCAATGCCGCGGACCGCAGCGTGGCAGCGGCCCGGCCGGAGCCTGCCCCGGCGGCCACTGCCCCCGCGGCGGTCGCTGCCCCGGCCCCGGCGACCGCCCCGCGCCCGGCCCGTGCCGCCAGTGCGCCGCAACAGCGTTATGTGTGGGTGATCCAGGTGGGCGCCTACGCCCAGGAGGCGAACGCGCAGAAAGCGTTGGCCCAGGTGCAGGGTCTGGGGCTGGAGGCGGGCGCCGAATCCTTCGAAAGCCCCAAGGGCAAGCTGATGCGCGTGCGTGTCGGCCCCTTCATGCGCCAGGCCGACGCCGACCAGGCCGCGCTGCGCATCAAGACGCTGGACTTGCCGGTGCTGGTCATACGCCAGCGGCCTTGAGCGACCGCCGCGCCCCTCAGCGCATCCCGATCCGTACGTTCCCGAAGATGCCCTGCGCCTCGCGCGGCAGGCAGCGCCAGTAGGGCTCGCTGGCCCGCACTTGGCCGCCCAGGGCCACGGCAGCCTCCCAGGGCCAGCGCGGTTTGTAGAGCAGGGCGCGGGCGATGGCGATCAGATCGGCGTCGCCGGCCTGCAAGATCTCTTCCGCCTGTTTCGGATCGGTGATCAGGCCCACGGCGGTGGTCGGCAGGCCGCAGGCTTTTCTGACCTCCCGCGCATAAGGCACCTGGTAGCCGGGGCCCAGGGTGATCTTCTGCTGGGGTGAGACGCCAGCGGTGGAGACGTGCATGAAGTTGCAGCCCAGCACCTTGAGCCGGCGCGAGAACTCGGCC
>Ga0208633_100200_pt1 | contig 18366 bp, 19 predicted proteins | sample LakWasMet63_LOW9_2_FD_183895 | JGI IMG/M metagenome (GOLD analysis project Ga0208633, IMG submission 183895) | Freshwater sediment methanotrophic microbial communities from Lake Washington under simulated oxygen tension - Sediment Metagenome... | ecosystem: Environmental > Aquatic > Freshwater >...
AGACTTCGCATAATGTGACGCGGCTTATGTAGAAAAGCCCCGGTGGATAATCAAATCCCACCGGGGCTTTTTTGCATAGGCCGCATTATGCGAGGTCTTTACTTTACTTTTTCAATGTAATTTTCGTGGCTTTGGATTGATTTATTGCTGATCAATTTGTTTTTCTTCGTGGCAGGCTTCAGGCTTTTTTCTTCAATCCGGACTGATGGTTTTAGGGCTTGGTCCATTATTAAAAACAGCCCTCCCAGCAGCGTTATTGATATGAGTATCATCTTCCAGGGCAATGTTTTTCTGTTTTTCTGGGCGTGTCGAGGTTGCTGCAATTTCCTTTTTGTTTCCGGCTGCACATCCCTTTTCATGTAGTCGCGGTCTTTTAAGCCCATATTTTTTTCCTTATTTTAGTGCTGTTTTTTTGTTCGTTCTTTTTCTTTTTCTTCGGCTAGTTTTAGCCACATTAATTTTAATTCGTTGTTTTCTGCTTTTAGCGCATTTGATACAGCTATTATTTCAATGGGGTCTATTTTTAATGCTTGTGCCAGGCGTAGTGCGTTTTTTTCTGATAATCCTTGTCCTTTCTGTATTTTTGACCATGCTTGTCTTTCCATATCAATATAAGCCATTGTTTTATAGTAGCTTTCTAGTTTATATTTTTCTTTTAATTCGTCTATGTAATTCACTATTGTTTTCATAATTTCATTGTAGTTTTATAAATTACATCCGCATATGTAATTCTTTAAACAACATGTAGGTTGACGCGCTACATATTTTCTTGTAATTTGTCGACCTACATTGAAATTATTACATAGAGGCAAAGCTATGCAAACAGAACAAAATGAATCCGTAACGATTACGCTAACACCTGAAGAGCAAGAATTATTGCTCGTCAGTCTTGAAAGTTTTCAGCATCTTGATACGTCGCTTTATCAAGATCAGGTTTTAGATCATCTTGAAGGTCTTAAAGCACTCCATAAAAAGCTTCAATTCCTTTTCCCAAATCAATCTGGCGACCTTTGCCTTCACTCTGAACAGTCGCCCGATGCTGTGGTTCAGGGTGATTCAATTTGTCCAAAGTGTTCTTCTACCACTGGCATTTTATTGCCAACATTTCAGGCCTGTTCTGAGTGCTTTGGTTTGTCTGTTCAGTCGCCCGATGCTGTGGGGCAGGGTGATTCAATTTGCTATCAATGTGAAAAACGAGTTTCATATTTGTTTGATGATTCGCGCTGTAAAGATTGCACACGGTTAACACCCGAGGAAGTGCAGGGTAATGTGCAGCAGGGTGGCACTATCGAATGTATTGATACGATTCATTGTTTATGTCTGGCTTGCGCTGATCATAAATAGGGTGGTAATCATGACTGATTCAACACTGACCATTCAAGAATGCACACTCGTAATTAACGAGATTTTTAGTGCATTCAATCCGTTATTAATCATAGTTTTCGTTGCTTCTTTTGGCCTTGGTTACTTATGCCGTTATTGGTTTTCTCCATATCACTGTGACGATTGCCTTTGGCAAGACAGCGAACCTGTGGAGCCTAAGCCATGACAACATGCTCATCTTGCAACGGTTACGGTATTGACCCGTTCGATATTTCCCATTGTGACAATTGCCATGGCACTGGTTCCGAGCCTGTTTTTTTCATGCCCGATGATCATCACCAAGACGGTGATTGCCGGTGTGATCATTGTCATCCGTTTTGATGTAGGGGTACGTTATGATTTCATCCGATCGCATTCGCCGACTGGCCGCGCAAAATCTTTTAACCGCTGACCGTTCCCACCTCGAACCACCTCCTGTCAAGGATGACTCTCTTTCTTCCCGGGTTAATTGGGCACGACAACGCATAGATTCACTGCCTCGTTCGACCTGTTCGTTGTTGTACGTTCCAGATTTGCCGTTAGGGGCTTTTTTCCAGCCAAACCCGAACGATAAAAATTATATCGATTTTGCCGCGATAGAACGCCAACAAAAACGTGATGATGAAAGAACATCATCAGTTAGGGCTGCTGGCGTGCCTGCAGGGTGGGACGGCAGCCCTGAATATCATTTTATTGAAAAAAACCGGCAAGCGTTGCCGGTCGTTAACGTAAAAAAAGCGGTTAATTTGTATTTTTCCGGTTCGGATGGCTCAAGCCCAGAAACCGCCGAAAAGTTTGGGTCTTGTAACACCCAAACTATCGCCGGACGTCCGGCAAAAATACGCATCAATCGACGTGATTTTTTAGCCGGTTAATTGATCATGGAACACTTTTTTATTGACAAGTTGAATATTACCCAGATTCATGACCTAGGTTCTGATCTGTTGCCTCAGGTCGGTAAAGAAAAGTTGTTCCGGGTTGATCTAAAAACCGGGGTAACTACCGAACTGCTGACTCACTTGAAACTCGAAGGCAGTTATTCCAGCGCGTTGATTGTGCGTTGTGACGGTTCCAAGGTTGAGGTTTACGGTAATCCATCCCGCTGGGGACGTATCGACAACTTGTACGGCTTAAAGACGCTGGATCAGTGCATAGCGGTTTATAACCATATCCTTGACGGTCTGGGTTTGCCTCGTTTCACTCAATGCACCAAGTACCTTTATTTTCAGGGGCCGGACGGCAAGCACGTTAACAAGACCGCTGACGGTGCGATTATCAAGCACATCGACTTTACCCGAAACCTTGCGGTCGGCTTGGGCAACGAACGCCCTTTTAACAAGGCCTTGTCCACCCAGTCGATTGGCCGTTCCGTTCCGCCGTTTTTGTATCCGGATGAAAATACCGTGGAATGGTACGGCGCCAACGTGCAAAAGAACGGCTCAACCTACCGTTACGTCAAGGTTTATACCAAGACCGCGGACTTGCTCCGGAACCAGCGCAAGCTCTGCAAGGACGCTACCGAAGAAGACTTACAGTATTTTGACGATCTGCTGCAATTTACCGTCAGAAATGGCGTCATCCGCGAAGAACACAGTTTTAAACGAGAATATTTACACCGGCACGATCTTTTTGCATGGGGCTTATTCAATGAAAGCCAATTTAATGAAGAATTGCAGGTTATTACCGAACTCAGAAAACGCCTAGAGGTATCTAACATGAAATACGAAACCATTGCCGACCAACTGCTGCAAGAGAAAATTTGTAAAAGTAGACAATCCGCCAATTCCACGCAAATGGCGTACTCCATGTGGCTGCATGGTGAATACATGGATAAATCAAAAAGCCAATTCAGAGAACATAAACGGCGCTTATTGTTGATCGGCATCGACATTAGTCAAAAGCTTGACATTACCCGCGCCCCGTTACGACTCAAAGAATCGCAGATTATCGAAGTCAAAGACATCTTGGCCCCGGACTGGTACCGACATCCGCAAATCCCGAATTTATCGACTAACCCACCACAATCCCCATTAAGGCTAGTAGCCTAAGGAAAAAATCATGGCTTTAAATGTAGAAATTCTTGAAGTATCTGAAGATATAGATCCAACCACAAGACAGCCACGGCTAAGAGCGCGTGTTAGGGAATTAAAACCTCGTACCCACCTGGTTAACCTGAAAAATTGCGATGCGGCACAGCTCACGGTCATTCAAAAAAACGTGGGCGGCATCCTGTCGTTACCGGCTAGGGAAATGCTCATGGACGGGCGTTTTATGTTGTCCATCGCTGCAACTGACGATGAGTTTTTCGTCATTCGTCCGCCTGAACCGGTGGCGGTATCACGTGTTACCGAAATTCAATCCTCTGATGCTAAACCAGGGGAGAAACCTAAGCTTAAACAAGCGGGGTAAACCATGACATTAGATTCCGTTGTCTACGTGCTTGAGGCTGGCTTTTTAGTCGTATCGTTTGGACTCGGCTTTATTGCGGGGCTCTGGGTTATATGACGGAATCCGATGTGGCCGAATTGGTGGGATATTTCCTGAGCGCGTTTGCTACAGGTTTGATCTCGGCAATTCTCTTACGAGTATTCCGCCGCGCGGCGGGGTACGTTTCTTAAGTTTTTTTGAGTATTTATCATGAAAAAAATTACTTTGTTCTTCATTGCCCTGGCTATGTTTCTGGGTTTGATGGCACCGGCTAACGCGGCGTTAAATGCTGGTGTGGCCACTGGCTTTACCGCATTGCAAACCGATTCATTAGCCATGGTTGATTTAGTGTGGCCGGTGACTATTGCGGTTACGGTGGCATTTATCATGCTGGGTCTGTTCAAGAAAGCGGCTGCTAAAGCGGTTTAATTTTTGAATTTAAGCGGGGTGGTTATGCTGCCTCGCTTTTTTGGATGTCATTATGAAAAAAATCCTTTTTATTTGTTTACTTTTATTTTCCGAACTCGCTGCCGCTTATTCTTATTCCGCGGAAATGTCCGACGCTTATTACATTAACAATCGTGGATTGTTTAGGACTCCTGGCGCTGCGTGTGCTGATTACGGCGGTCTTGAACTCAATGGTATGATGTGCGGCCCTTATACAATTAGTGTTCTGAAAAACAAATATGGTGCATGTCCTGGCGGCGGTTCTTATAGTAGTGGTCTCTGTATAGATGCTACTCCGGCCACCTGCAAGCTCGCTGAGTCTGTCGTTTACAATCAGTGTGTAGCGCCTACCTGTACCGCTCCACAAGTTAATGATGCAATAACCGGCGGTTGTATAACGCCAACTCCAACGCAATGTAATGCGCCTTCGTATTTAGATTTCAGTACTAATTCTTGTGTCACTCCGCCCACTTGTCAATCTCCCTATATTAACAGTCCGATTACACATCTTTGTATTCCACCTTCTGATAAGTCTGCTATTGATTGCGCAGACGGTACAACGGTTTATGCACCCATAGCATGCCCACAAACAGCTTATGATCAAGCCGTACAAAATGCACGTGAGAACGCAACTCCCCCACCTCCTGGTGAAACTAAGACTTGTTCTGATGGCTCAGTTATCACGTATCCAATGACGTGTTTTACAAAATATTCCATGGATGTTGCGTTTGCTACTATGACCGGTGGAGGAGCAAGAGGTGCTGGCATTAGGGATTTGCTGATGACTAAAGATGTTAACGGTCAGTATGTTTTACAATCAAATTGGCAACAAAAAATCGGGCAAGTTGTGGCATATTCACGCGATTCTGTAGGCATTCCTAAAAGCGCTGTCGCACAATCTGTTTCAGGTTTTGTTAATGCCGGACGTGGTGCGTATATGCTGAATGAACTTGTTACATCCAGTAACGGCACGCTTGAGACCTATAACGGTAATGTTTACCCGATTGGTAGTACGACCCCGCTGTCTCCGAATCAAGTTTTGTCGGCAATTGAACAATACCAAGTCCCGTTGCCTATTTCTCAAGACTTGGTTCCTCATCTCAATCTGTATGAGATCCCAAATCTTGACAGCAATTATGATGCAATAAATGCTGATTTTTATAGAATTTATGATAGTGATCCAGCAACGCAACCCACAACATATACAGCATCGAATTATTCCTCTCAGCCTGATTCGTTTGATCCTTTCATAATTCCGAATTCAGGCAGCCCGTTGCCCTTTGTTTCGCATACAACGCCGTCACCCGCGCCTGTTCCGGCTGATGTTCAGCCACAAACGAACCCTGACCCTTCGACAAATCCTGATCCTTCGACGAACCCTGATCCTTCGACAAATCCCGATCCTTCGACGAACCCTGACCCTTCGACGAATCCCGATCCTTCGACAAATCCTGATCCTTCGACGAATCCCGATCCTTCGACAAATCCCGATCCTTCGACAAATCCTGATCCTTCGACGAATCCCGATCCTTCGACAAATCCTGATCCCTCGACGAATCCTGATCCGCCTCCAGTCGCTCCCACATTGAACTCGGATACTTGGAAATATTTTGATTTTTTGCCCATGGAAAACCCGTTTCATTTTGATATTTCCAAGTTTCTGCCGACATTGCCGGAACCTAATTGTTATTACGAGATTCACCGTACCTTTCAGGTGCCGTATTTAGGTACAAAACATTTTGATATTGCACCGTGTGTACCTCTGCAGCCGCTTAGAACCGTCCTCAATTGGGCGTTTGCCGTGTTGACTGCGTTCATCTGTTTTTATGTGGTCTTTAGGAGTTCGATTTAATGTCTATTCTGTTCGGTATTTTAATGAACTTCTTTGTTGATATATTCAGCAAGGTTTTTCTTCATGCGGCGTTTAAAATCGCCATTACGTTGGCTTTTATTGCCTTGATTGTTTCTACGGTTCTGGCCTATGTGTCTGCGTATTCAACGATTGTTAACGGTCTTGCCCAAACTGTTCCCGAGATAGTCAACGGTGTGTGGGGCTGGGTTATGCCGACTAACACCAACTTGTATATTTTGGCGATTGGTTCATCCATCTTACTGAGATTTGTCACCAAGCAATACATGCTGTTGCTGAACGCACGCTTCCGCGCTGCAATATCCAATTAACTCGTAAATGGCTTTTTAAAATGATTATCAAAGCTCAATTGAATAATTTGGCGTTTTTTTCCTTGCGCGAAGGGGATGTGGTTATTTTGTTGGCTCAGGGTATTTCCGATAAAGACATCGGGCGTACCCTGGGCATCAGCTTGAAAACGGTTCAAGTTCACCTTAATTCGATTTACGGCAAATTGAAAATCACCAATACCCCGCTGAATTCGCGTTGTACCGCGCTTTTGATCATGATTGCACGGGGTATTTTGACAGTTTCCTACCAGTCTGAAGATGCGTTTATGCAACTTCGAGTGATCACTAATTAATTCAGGTGATTACATGCCCGGCTGGATAATTCAAGGCGTACGAGGGGAGGGCAAGTCTCTTGCTGCCGTAGCAAAAATTAAGGAGTACATGGAAAAGGGCAGGCCGGTTGCCACCAATTTAAATCTATTCTTAGAAAATTTCTTACCTCCCGGAAATTCGTCCATTGCTTACCGTTTGCCCGATCATCCTCGCTTAGAGGATCTGCAAATGTTGCCGCCTGCCTACGACACAAAATATAAATTCGAGGATAAAAACGGGCTTTTAGTGCTTGATGAACTTGGCACCTGGCTGAATGCACGCAACTGGAACGATAAAAAACGTCTCGAAATGCTGAACTGGTTGTTCTTATCGAGGAAAGATCATTGGGATCTGATCTTGCTGGCTCAGGATCATGAAATGATTGATGCTCAAGTGCGTACCACGCTTTGTGACTACTTGGTGCAGGCCTCGCGTACCGATCGTCAGAAAATTCCGTATCTGGCACCCTTCTTAAAACTCATGGGCTTTAATGCCATGATGCCTAAAGTTCATCGCTATTCAGTATTTTATGGGCTGTCCACTGCTGTTCCTCCGGAGGAAACTTGGACGTTTACCGGTAAAGATTTTTACGATGGCTACGATACCAATCAAAAGTTTCTAAACGGTCAAGAGGCTTTAAACGGCACCCTTATCGACATGAGGGCAACGTATTCATTTATTCCCAATAATTATTTAACACGACAGGTTTTCGTGGATCGTCTGCAGACGAAGATTGTCGCATTACAAAAACCTGACACTTTACCCGGTGATACACCCATGGCCAGAAAACATGCTCCTGCTGACACGTCAATGTTGAAATTCGGCTTACTGGCCATTGCCTTGTTGATTTTTTTGGGATGGCGGTTTTTTTCCGGAGGATTTGCCGTTAAAAAGGTCGATCCCGTTTCGTCTACTCCTTCTGCTTCGACTTCTGCAGTCGCGGCTGCTGTTCCTGCTGCCGCTCCGGGAGCTGCTTCAGTTCCTGCGCCTGCCGCGGCTCCCGTTGTCGTTGAATATGTGGCGCCACAAACGAATACCATCATTGAGCACCTGTTAAAAACCTATCGGCCGAGACTGTCAACAACCGCTTATTCTGCGGACACCGGCTTTGTCGGAAACATTGATTTTTATGATAATTATCAGCTGGTGGAGACCTATAAAATAAAAGAATTGCATGCCCTGGGCGTGACCCTGCTGCGCAAGCCGTACGGTGTTGATTTTATTTACAACGGTAAAAGCTTTATCGTTTCTTCGTGGCGATTGCCGGATGATCCTGTTCAATCGACACCGACACCGGAACCGGTTGCCGTTTCCCAATCGTCACCGGCGCATCAACCCGATGCGATTACCGATAAGCTTTACAAGCCGTAATTGTTACCGACCAGGCTAATTTATCGGCCGGCGAGTAACACTTATTATTGAAATATTTTAAAAACGCAATCTCGATTAAGCCCGATGGATAAGGTGTTCGTAGTCAAAGTGGATATGCTCAATCCTGATTAAGCCCGGTGGAGCTGTAAAAAAGCCGTCCATGGCCTGATTTAGTCTATGGTCTGATTTAGTCCCAATCCACATTACCCCAAACGCTGACCCATTGGCCTCGTAATGGCGTAACACATAAGTTCCTGACTCGTTTCCGTTTATATTGTTGATTCAATAGCAGATAGATGCAGTCTTGTAGATCGGCTATCTCGCATGAATCCAGCTCCTCAATGTTGTTAACGGCTCCGAACTCCTCGGCGGCTTCTCTTGTCATGTCGCCCAAGGTTTGTCCGAACTTATATTCTTGTGATTCTCTGTCTGCGTACATGGTCCACCTCGTAAAAAAAATTAATAAAATCAATCGTTAATGCGAGGCAAAAACAGCGAGAAGAAGTAACCGGGTCACGCTGATTCGCGGAGGCTCCGACAAAAAAAATCAAACAGTTTTTGCAAAGCCTTTTTTTTGTTGGATACCGAGAGCTTCAACAAAAAAATCAAATGGTTTTTGCAAAGCCTTTTTTGTTTAAGCTCGTCTAATCTGCTTGACGCGGTTACGCCTCGCTATAATGACCTTGCATTGATGATGATTTTTTCAACCAGACGGGTGGAGGTATCGGGGCACCGTGCAGGTGTCCTGAAATTTAAACTGTTGAGCGTAGCGAAATTTCAAGGCCGATGAAGTACATCGTTTTGTTTACTGTTACCGACCAGGCAATTATTCCCCTGGTAAAGTAACAGTGTAACCGTTACTATCTGGATAAAATTACACGCTGCGGGGTAACGGTTTATGTTAGTTCTTTCTTTGTTTCCGGGAATTGGTCTTCTTGATCGTGGCTTTGATGATGCTGGTTTTTGCGTTGTTCGCGGTCCAGATTTGATTTTCGGCGGCGATATTCGGCGTTTTAGCGTTCCGGCTGGCCGTTTTCATGGTGTTATAGGTGGTCCGCCTTGTCAGGATTTCTCTAAAGCTCGGCGAGATCCCGCCACAGGTAATGGCGTTGATATGTTGGCCGAGTTCACGCGCATAGTGCAAGAAGCGCGGCCGACATGGTGGTTGGCCGAAAATGTCCCCGGCGTACCTGATATTAAAATCGATGGGTATTCTTGGCAACGGCTGGATTTAAGGGCTTCTGATTTTGGCATGGCACAGCGGCGGCTTAGACATGTGCAGTTTGGCAGTAATGACGGCACACAACTTTTAATCAATAGACCGTTACGATGCGTTACAGCCCAAGAGCCTACCGTTACCGCCAATGATGCGCGTCCGCTGGTGGATCTTGCCAGACTTCAAGGTTTGCCGGTGGGTTTTGACATTCCAGCGTTTACGCGCTCTGAGCTTGCCAAAGCCATTGGTAATGGTGTTCCGTATCCAATGGCTGTTGCATTGGCCGATGCGGTAAAGCATCGGTCTGATTATGGCCAGTTGTGTGCGTGTCGTTGCGGCCGTCGTGTCGTGGGCCGTCAGTTGATGGCGACCAACGCCTGCAGGAAGCGTGTTCATGATCGTAAAAGTGTTACCGACCAGGTTAATTTAGTGGCCGGCAAGTAACGGAAAAAAGATTGGGTAAAGACTTCGCATAATGTGACGCGGCTTATGTAGAAAAGCCCCGGTGGATAATCAAATCCCACCGGGGCTTTTTTGCATAGGCCGCATTATGCGAGGTCTTTACTTTACTTTTTCGATGTAATTTTCGTGGCTTTGGATTGATTTATTGCTGATCAATTTGTTTTTCTTCGTGGCAGGCTTCAGGCTTTTTTCTTCAATCCGGATTGATGGTTTTAGGGCTTTATCCATTATTAAAAACAGCCCACCCAGCAGCGTTATTGATATGAGTATGATCTTCCAGGGCACTGTTTTTCTGTTTTTCTGGGCGTGTCGAGGTTGTTGCAATTTCCTTTTTGATTCCGGTCGCACATCCCTTTTCATGTAGTCTCGGTCTTGTAATCCCATATTACTTTCTCCGCTTTATCTTGTTTCTTTAGCTTTTTCTACGTCTTCTATTGTTAGATCGTTTAGAAACTTGCTGAGTAGGGCGTCTGCAACATCTGTTGGTTTAATGACTTTGTTTTCTTTTATAGAAAATTCCCAAGCTTTTTTCTCTATTGCGTCCCATCTTGTGCCTCTTACTCTGATTGTTTTATGCGTCGCCATAAGATTCCCCATATTTAAACCTTTAAATGTAAATTAGTTTACATTTTTATTTGTCATTTCTTGACATGTTCTTTGTGATTAATTTACATTATGTCTAAATGTTTTTTGTAACAAATTTACATTGTAATTATTTACTTACAACAATCATAGAGGCAAAGCTATGCAAAATTCACAATCCGTAACGATTACGCCAACACCTGAAGAGCAAGATGTTCTTCTTCATGTTCTTGATGCTTTTCCAGATTACAAATCAGCTACACGGCTTTTGTGTAAGTTCAAATTCTTTTTCCCAAATCAATCTGGCGACCTTTGCCGTTCTTCTGATCAGTCGCCCGATGCTGTGGGTCAGGAGAGCATTAATTCAGTTTCACCTTTTGTCGGATTGACTTTTAAATCTGTTCGGCAGGGTGGCAACCAATGACATCTGCACCTATGACTAGAGACGAGTTTTTCCCTACCCTTTTCGCGGGTGCTGTTGGTGGTGTCTTAACCGTTGCGCTTGGAATATTTATTTTTTCTTGCGGTAGAGATTCTGGTAAAGATTTCTGCATTGCTCATCCTTCTGAGTGTCAGGCTTCTTCGTCATCCAAAGCTTACTTGGAGGCACTTAAAATTGAGCAGGGTGGCAATCATGACTGACTCAACACTGACCATTCACGAATGCACACTCGTAATTAACGAGATTTTTAGTGCATTCAATCCGTTATTAATCATAGTTTTCGTTGCTTCTTTTGGCCTTGGCTACTTATGCCGTTATTGGTTTTCTCCAGATCACTGTGACGATTGTCTTTGGCAAGACAGCGAATCCGCGGAGCGTAAGCCATGACAACATGCTCATCTTGCAACGGTTACGGTATTGATCCGCTCGATATTTCTCCTTGTGACAATTGTCACGGCACCGGTTCCGAACCTGTTTTTTTCATGCCCGATGATCATCACCAAGACGGTGATTGTCGGTGTGATCATTGCCAGCCTTTTTGATTTAGGGGTTATGTAATGACAACATGCCAATATTTTTCTGGCCCCCTGGTTGAAAAAGGTCGCGGCCGCATTCCTGTTTTTTGCTCTGATGCTTGTCGTCAGGCACATCACCGTTTTGTTAAGAATGGTTGTGTTCGTAAGCGTTTTTCAGCGTCATTTAAATCCTTAGCGTTACGAAACGTTACCGGCGCTGGCATTAAACAATCCTTACCGTTACGAAACGCCGGCTCTTTTTCACAAGTCGATTGGGTAGAAACGTTATGATTTCATCCGATCGCATTCGCCGACTTGCTGCGCAAAATCTTTTAACCGCTGACCGTTCCCACCTCGAACCACCTCCTGTCAAGGATGACTCTCTTTCTTCCCGGGTCAATTGGGCACGTCAACGCATAGATTCCCTGCCTCGTTCGACCTGTTCGTTGTTGTACGTTCCGGATTTGCCGTTAGGGGCTTTTTTCCAGCCAAACCCGAACGATAAAAATTATATCGATTTTGCCGCGATAGAACGCCAACAAAAACGTGATGATGAAAGAACATCATCAGTTAGGGCTGCTGGCGTGCCTGCAGGGTGGGACGGCAGCCCTGAATATCATTTTATTGAAAAAAACCGGCAAGCGTTGCCGGTCGTTAACGTAAAAAAAGCGGTTAATTTGTATTTTTCCGGTTCGGATGGCTCAAGCCCAGAAACCGCCGAAAAGTTTGGGTCTTGTAACACCCAAACTATCGCCGGACGTCCGGCAAAAATACGCATCAATCGACGTGATTTTTTAGCCGGTTAATTGATCATGGAACACTTTTTTATTGACAAGTTGAATATTACCCAGATTCATGACCTAGGTTCTGATCTGTTGCCTCAGGTCGGTAAAGAAAAGTTGTTCCGGGTTGATCTAAAAACCGGGGTAACTACCGAACTGCTGACTCACTTGAAACTCGAAGGCAGTTATTCCAGCGCGTTGATTGTGCGTTGTGACGGTTCCAAGGTTGAGGTTTACGGTAATCCATCCCGCTGGGGACGTATCGACAACTTGTACGGCTTAAAGACGCTGGATCAGTGCATAGCGGTTTATAACCATATCCTTGACGGTCTGGGTTTGCCTCGTTTCACTCAATGCACCAAGTACCTTTATTTTCAGGGGCCGGACGGCAAGCACGTTAACAAGACCGCTGACGGTGCGATTATCAAGCACATCGACTTTACCCGAAACCTTGCGGTCGGCTTGGGCAACGAACGCCCTTTTAACAAGGCCTTGTCCACCCAGTCGATTGGCCGTTCCGTTCCGCCGTTTTTGTATCCGGATGAAAATACCGTGGAATGGTACGGCGCCAACGTGCAAAAGAACGGCTCAACCTACCGTTACGTCAAGGTTTATACCAAGACCGCGGACTTGCTCCGGAACCAGCGCAAGCTCTGCAAGGACGCTACCGAAGAAGACTTACAGTATTTTGACGATCTGCTGCAATTTACCGTCAGAAATGGCGTCATCCGCGAAGAACACAGTTTTAAACGAGAATATTTACACCGGCACGATCTTTTTGCATGGGGCTTATTCAATGAAAGCCAATTTAATGAAGAATTGCAGGTTATTACCGAACTCAGAAAACGCCTAGAGGTATCTAACATGAAATACGAAACCATTGCCGACCAACTGCTGCAAGAGAAAATTTGTAAAAGTAGACAATCCGCCAATTCCACGCAAATGGCGTACTCCATGTGGCTGCATGGTGAATACATGGATAAATCAAAAAGCCAATTCAGAGAACATAAACGGCGCTTATTGTTGATCGGCATCGACATTAGTCAAAAGCTTGACATTACCCGCGCCCCGTTACGACTCAAAGAATCGCAGATTATCGAAGTCAAAGACATCTTGGCCCCGGACTGGTACCGACATCCGCAAATCCCGAATTTATCGACTAACCCACCACAATCCCCATTAAGGCTAGTAGCCTAAGGAAAAAATCATGGCTTTAAATGTAGAAATTCTTGAAGTATCTGAAGATATAGATCCAACCACAAGACAGCCACGGCTAAGAGCGCGTGTTAGGGAATTAAAACCTCGTACCCACCTGGTTAACCTGAAAAATTGCGATGCGGCACAGCTCACGGTCATTCAAAAAAACGTGGGCGGCATCCTGTCGTTACCGGCTAGGGAAATGCTCATGGACGGGCGTTTTATGTTGTCCATCGCTGCAACTGACGATGAGTTTTTCGTCATTCGTCCGCCTGAACCGGTGGCGGTATCACGTGTTACCGAAATTCAATCCTCTGATGCTAAACCAGGGGAGAAACCTAAGCTTAAACAAGCGGGGTAAACCATGACATTAGATTCCGTTGTCTACGTGCTTGAGGCTGGCTTTTTAGTCGTATCGTTTGGACTCGGCTTTATTGCGGGGCTCTGGGTTATATGACGGAATCCGATGTGGCCGAATTGGTGGGATATTTCCTGAGCGCGTTTGCTACAGGTTTGATCTCGGCAATTCTCTTACGAGTATTCCGCCGCGCGGCGGGGTACGTTTCTTAAGTTTTTTTGAGTATTTATCATGAAAAAAATTACTTTGTTCTTCATTGCCCTGGCTATGTTTCTGGGTTTGATGGCACCGGCTAACGCGGCGTTAAATGCTGGTGTGGCCACTGGCTTTACCGCATTGCAAACCGATTCATTAGCCATGGTTGATTTAGTGTGGCCGGTGACTATTGCGGTTACGGTGGCATTTATCATGCTGGGTCTGTTCAAGAAAGCGGCTGCTAAAGCGGTTTAATTTTTGAATTTAAGCGGGGTGGTTATGCTGCCTCGCTTTTTTGGATGTCATTATGAAAAAAATCCTTTTTATTTGTTTACTTTTATTTTCCGAACTCGCTGCCGCTTATTCTTATTCCGCGGAAATGTCCGACGCTTATTACATTAACAATCGTGGATTGTTTAGGACTCCTGGCGCTGCGTGTGCTGATTACGGCGGTCTTGAACTCAATGGTATGATGTGCGGCCCTTATACAATTAGTGTTCTGAAAAACAAATATGGTGCATGTCCTGGCGGCGGTTCTTATAGTAGTGGTCTCTGTATAGATGCTACTCCGGCCACCTGCAAGCTCGCTGAGTCTGTCGTTTACAATCAGTGTGTAGCGCCTACCTGTACCGCTCCACAAGTTAATGATGCAATAACCGGCGGTTGTATAACGCCAACTCCAACGCAATGTAATGCGCCTTCGTATTTAGATTTCAGTACTAATTCTTGTGTCACTCCGCCCACTTGTCAATCTCCCTATATTAACAGTCCGATTACACATCTTTGTATTCCACCTTCTGATAAGTCTGCTATTGATTGCGCAGACGGTACAACGGTTTATGCACCCATAGCATGCCCACAAACAGCTTATGATCAAGCCGTACAAAATGCACGTGAGAACGCAACTCCCCCACCTCCTGGTGAAACTAAGACTTGTTCTGATGGCTCAGTTATCACGTATCCAATGACGTGTTTTACAAAATATTCCATGGATGTTGCGTTTGCTACTATGACCGGTGGAGGAGCAAGAGGTGCTGGCATTAGGGATTTGCTGATGACTAAAGATGTTAACGGTCAGTATGTTTTACAATCAAATTGGCAACAAAAAATCGGGCAAGTTGTGGCATATTCACGCGATTCTGTAGGCATTCCTAAAAGCGCTGTCGCACAATCTGTTTCAGGTTTTGTTAATGCCGGACGTGGTGCGTATATGCTGAATGAACTTGTTACATCCAGTAACGGCACGCTTGAGACCTATAACGGTAATGTTTACCCGATTGGTAGTACGACCCCGCTGTCTCCGAATCAAGTTTTGTCGGCAATTGAACAATACCAAGTCCCGTTGCCTATTTCTCAAGACTTGGTTCCTCATCTCAATCTGTATGAGATCCCAAATCTTGACAGCAATTATGATGCAATAAATGCTGATTTTTATAGAATTTATGATAGTGATCCAGCAACGCAACCCACAACATATACAGCATCGAATTATTCCTCTCAGCCTGATTCGTTTGATCCTTTCATAATTCCGAATTCAGGCAGCCCGTTGCCCTTTGTTTCGCATACAACGCCGTCACCCGCGCCTGTTCCGGCTGATGTTCAGCCACAAACGAACCCTGACCCTTCGACAAATCCTGATCCTTCGACGAACCCTGATCCTTCGACAAATCCCGATCCTTCGACGAACCCTGACCCTTCGACGAATCCCGATCCTTCGACAAATCCTGATCCTTCGACGAATCCCGATCCTTCGACAAATCCCGATCCTTCGACAAATCCTGATCCTTCGACGAATCCCGATCCTTCGACAAATCCTGATCCCTCGACGAATCCTGATCCGCCTCCAGTCGCTCCCACATTGAACTCGGATACTTGGAAATATTTTGATTTTTTGCCCATGGAAAACCCGTTTCATTTTGATATTTCCAAGTTTCTGCCGACATTGCCGGAACCTAATTGTTATTACGAGATTCACCGTACCTTTCAGGTGCCGTATTTAGGTACAAAACATTTTGATATTGCACCGTGTGTACCTCTGCAGCCGCTTAGAACCGTCCTCAATTGGGCGTTTGCCGTGTTGACTGCGTTCATCTGTTTTTATGTGGTCTTTAGGAGTTCGATTTAATGTCTATTCTGTTCGGTATTTTAATGAACTTCTTTGTTGATATATTCAGCAAGGTTTTTCTTCATGCGGCGTTTAAAATCGCCATTACGTTGGCTTTTATTGCCTTGATTGTTTCTACGGTTCTGGCCTATGTGTCTGCGTATTCAACGATTGTTAACGGTCTTGCCCAAACTGTTCCCGAGATAGTCAACGGTGTGTGGGGCTGGGTTATGCCGACTAACACCAACTTGTATATTTTGGCGATTGGTTCATCCATCTTACTGAGATTTGTCACCAAGCAATACATGCTGTTGCTGAACGCACGCTTCCGCGCTGCAATATCCAATTAACTCGTAAATGGCTTTTTAAAATGATTATCAAAGCTCAATTGAATAATTTGGCGTTTTTTTCCTTGCGCGAAGGGGATGTGGTTATTTTGTTGGCTCAGGGTATTTCCGATAAAGACATCGGGCGTACCCTGGGCATCAGCTTGAAAACGGTTCAAGTTCACCTTAATTCGATTTACGGCAAATTGAAAATCACCAATACCCCGCTGAATTCGCGTTGTACCGCGCTTTTGATCATGATTGCACGGGGTATTTTGACAGTTTCCTACCAGTCTGAAGATGCGTTTATGCAACTTCGAGTGATCACTAATTAATTCAGGTGATTACATGCCCGGCTGGATAATTCAAGGCGTACGAGGGGAGGGCAAGTCTCTTGCTGCCGTAGCAAAAATTAAGGAGTACATGGAAAAGGGCAGGCCGGTTGCCACCAATTTAAATCTATTCTTAGAAAATTTCTTACCTCCCGGAAATTCGTCCATTGCTTACCGTTTGCCCGATCATCCTCGCTTAGAGGATCTGCAAATGTTGCCGCCTGCCTACGACACAAAATATAAATTCGAGGATAAAAACGGGCTTTTAGTGCTTGATGAACTTGGCACCTGGCTGAATGCACGCAACTGGAACGATAAAAAACGTCTCGAAATGCTGAACTGGTTGTTCCTGTCGAGGAAAGATCATTGGGATCTGATCTTGCTGGCTCAAGATCATGAAATGATCGATGCTCAAGTGCGTACCACACTTTGCGACTACTTGGTTCAGGCCTCGCGTACCGACCGTCAGAAAATTCCGTATCTGGCCCCCTTCTTAAAACTCATGGGCTTTAATGCCATGATGCCTAAAGTTCATCGCTATTCTGTATTTTATGGCCTGTCCACTGCCGTGCCTCCGGAAGAAACTTGGACCTTTACCGGTAAAGATTTTTACGATGGCTACGATACTAATCAAAAATTCCTAAACGGCCAGGAAGCCCTAAACGGCACCCTTATCGACATGAGGGCAACGTATTCATTCATACCCAACAATTATTTAACACGACAGGTTTTCGTGGATCGTCTGCAGACGAAGATTGCCGCATTACAAAAATCTGACACTTTACCCGGTGATACACCTATGGCCAGAAAACACGCTCCTGCTGATACGTCAATGTTGAAATTCGGCTTACTGGCCATTGCCTTGTTGATTTTTTTGGGATGGCGGTTTTTTTCCGGAGGATTTGCCGTAAAGAAGGTCGATCCGGTTTCTTCAACTCCTTCTACTTCGACTTCTGCAGTCGCGGCCGCTGTTCCTGCTGCCGCTCCGGGAGCTGCTTCAGTTCCTGCGCCTCCAGCGGTTCCCGTTGTCGTTGAATATGTGGCGCCACAAACGAATACCATCATTGAGCACCTGTTAAAAACCTTTCGGCCGAGACTGTCAACAACCGCCTATTCTCCTGAGACAGGCTTTGTCGGAAACATTGATTTTTATGACAATTATCAGCTGGTGGAGACCTATAAAATAAAAGAACTGCATGCCCTGGGCGTGACCCTGCTGCGCAAGCCGTACGGTGTTGATTTTATTTACAACGGTAAAAGCTTTATCGTGTCCTCGTGGCGATTGCCGGATGATCCCGTTCAATCGACACCGGAACCGATTGCCGTTTCCCAACCGTCATCGGCGCATCAACCCGATGCGATTACCGATAAGCTTTACAAGCCTTGACACTGCACTGTTAATTTATCGTATCTATCGGGTTTATTGATTAAGCCCAATGGATAATGTGTGCGTGGTCAAAGTGGATGCGCTCAATATTGATTAAGCCCAGTGGAGCTGTAAAAAGGCCGTCCATGGCCTGATTTAGTCCATGGTCTGATTTAGTCCCAATCCACATTACCCCAAACGCTGACCCATTGGCCTCGTAATGGCGTAACACATAAATTCCTGACTCGTTTCTTTCTATATTGCTGATTCAATAGCAGATAGATGCAGTCTTGTAGATCGGCTATCTCGCATGAATCCAGCTCCTCAATTTCGTTAATGGTTCCGAATTCCTCGGCGGCTTCTCTTGTCAT
>Ga0208633_100213_pt1 | contig 17856 bp, 18 predicted proteins | sample LakWasMet63_LOW9_2_FD_183895 | JGI IMG/M metagenome (GOLD analysis project Ga0208633, IMG submission 183895) | Freshwater sediment methanotrophic microbial communities from Lake Washington under simulated oxygen tension - Sediment Metagenome... | ecosystem: Environmental > Aquatic > Freshwater >...
GGGGGAGGAGAGCGGGCATCCCGCAATTGTAGGCGCCGCCGCTGCAGGGCCCGGGCGCAGGCACAATCAGCGTCTGCCCTACGGACCCTGCTCATGAGCGACAAGAAAACCCTGCTGCTGGTCGACGGTTCCAGCTACCTGTACCGCGCCTTCCACGCCATGCCGGACCTGCGCGCCGTGCCGGGCGACCCGACCAGCCCGCCCACGGGCGCCATCCGCGGCATGATCAATATGCTGCAGAGCCTGCGCAAGGAAGTACCCGCTGACTACGCGGTCTGCGTCTTCGACGCCAAGGGCCCGACCTTCCGCGACGCCATCTACCCCGAATACAAGGCCCAGCGCTCGCCCATGCCCGATGACCTGCGTGCGCAGATCGAGCCCATCCACGAGGTGGTGCGCCTCATGGGCTGGAAGGTGTTGGACGTGCCCGGCGTGGAGGCCGATGACGTGATCGGCACCCTGGCCGTGGTCGGTGCCAGCCATGCGGTGGAAGTGATCATCAGCAGCGGTGACAAGGACCTGGCCCAGCTGGTCACGCCGCACATCACCATCGTCGACACCATGAACGGCAAGCGTCGCGACATGGCCGGGGTGGAGGCCGAGTTCGGCGTGCCGCCGCGCCTGATGGTCGATTTCCAGACCCTGGTGGGCGACACCGTGGACAACGTGCCCGGGGTGCAGAAGGTCGGCCCCAAGACCGCCGCCAAGTGGCTGCAGGAATACGGCTCGCTGGACAACATCGTGGCCAACGCCGATGCCATCAAGGGCGCGGCGGGCGAGAACCTCAAGAAGGCGCTCGACTGGCTGCCCACCGGCCGCCAGTTGCTGACCATCAAGACCGACTGTGATCTCAACGGCTGGGTGCCCGGCCTGCCGGCGCTGGACGCTGTGGCCGTGGGCGAGCCCGACACGGCGGCACTCAAGGACTTCTACGAGAAATACGGTTTCAAGGGCCTGGCGCGCGCCATCGGTGGCGAGGTGCCGCCCGCACCGGCGGCCAAGGCGAAGGTTGACGACAGCAACCCCGGCCTGTTCGACGAACCGGCCGCGCCGGTGGCGCCCCGTGTGAGTCAGCTGAAGTACGACACCATCCTCGACTGGGACACGTTCGACCGCTGGTTGCAGAAAGTGCAGGCCGCCGAACTGGTGGCCGTGGATACCGAAACCACTTCGCTGGACGAGATGGTGGCCGAGGTCGTGGGCATCTCCTTCAGCGTGGTCCCGGGTGAGGCGGCCTACATCCCGCTCACGCACGACTACCCCGACGCCCCCGCGCAGCTGCCGCGCGACGAGGTGCTGGCCAAGCTCAAACCCTGGCTGGAAAACCCGGCGCACAAGAAGCTGGGCCAGCACGTCAAGTACGACCGCCATGTCCTGGCCAACCACGGCATCGAGGTGCAGGGTTACGCGCACGACACCATGCTGCAGAGTTATGTGCTGGAAGTGCACAAGCCGCACGGTCTGGCCAGTCTGGCCGAACGCCACCTGGGGCGCAGCGGCATCAACTACGAAGACCTCTGCGGCAAGGGCGCCAAGCAGATTCCCTTCAGCCAGGTCGCCATCGACAAGGCGGCCGAATACTCCTGCGAAGACTCGGACCAGACCCTGGACGTGCACCGCGTGCTGTGGCCGCTGCTGCAGGCCGACGAGAAGCTGATGTTCATCTACGAACTGGAGATGGCCAGTTCGGAAACGCTGTACCGCATCGAGCGCAACGGCGTGCTGATTGACGCGCCCACCCTGGCCGCGCAGAGCCACCAGCTGGGCCAGCGCATCCTGCAGCTCGAACAGGAAGCGTACGAGCTGGCCGGCCAGCCCTTCAACCTCGGCAGCCCCAAGCAGATCGGCGAAATCTTCTTCACCAAGCTGGGCCTGCCGGTGGTGAAGAAAACGGCCACCGGCGCGCCGAGCACCGACGAAGAAGTGCTCGAGAAGCTGGCCGAAGACTTCCCCCTGCCGGCCAAGATCCTGGAGCATCGCGGCCTGTCCAAGCTCAAGGGCACCTACACCGACAAGCTGGCGCAACTGGCGCACCCGCGCACGGGCCGGGTGCACACGCATTACGCCCAGGCCGTGGCGGTGACGGGGCGCCTGTCCAGCAACGACCCGAACCTGCAGAACATCCCGATCCGCACGCCCGAGGGCCGGCGCGTGCGCGAGGCCTTTGTGGCCCCGGCGGGTTGCGTGATCGCCAGTGCTGACTACTCTCAGATCGAGTTGCGCATCATGGCCCACATCAGCGGCGACGCTGCCCTGCTGCTGGCCTTCCACGACGGCATGGACGTGCACCGCGCCACCGCGTCCGAAGTTTTTGGTGTGCCGACCAGCCAGGTCAGCAGCGAGCAGCGCCGTTACGCCAAGGTCATCAACTTCGGCCTAATCTACGGCATGAGCGCCTACGGCCTGGCCAAGAGCCTGGGCATCGACAACACGGCGGCCAAGAACTACATCGAGCGTTATTTCGACCGCTACCCCGGCGTGAAGCGCTACATGGACGAAACGCGCCAGCAGGCCAAGGCCCGCGGTTATGTGGAGACCGTCTTCGGTCGCCGCCTCTACCTGCCCGAGATCAACTCACCCAACGGCCCGCGTCGCAGCGGCGCCGAGCGTGCGGCCATCAACGCGCCCATGCAGGGCACGGCGGCCGACCTGATCAAGCTCAGCATGAACAAGGTGCAGGAGGTGCTGGACGCCGAAGGCCGCAAGACCAAGATGATCATGCAGGTGCACGACGAACTGGTGTTCGAAGTGCCCGAGGACGAGGTGGCCTGGCTGCGCCACGAGATCCCGAAGATCATGGCCGGCGTGGCCCAGCTCAAGGTGCCGCTGCTGGCCGAGGTGGGCGTGGGGCCGAACTGGGACAAGGCACACTGAGACGAGCCTTGGAACCAGGCATCACGCCCGGCGGCGCAGCCTGAAGCGCCGATAAGGGGCGGGTTTCGCCAGCTGTACGGTTGTCGAGCGCCTCCGTTTGGCGGGAGAATATCGGTATCCGTCCCCACTCTCGGCACCCATGGCAGCTCGTTTGATATCCGGCATCCGGTCTGCGCGTTTTGTACGCGCGGTGCTGGCCTGCTTGTGTCTGGCGGCATCGGCGACGTGGGCGGCCGGCGAGGCCACGCCGGGCACCCCTCCCCAGGACCTGCCCAAACCCAGTCCCAAGGTCTACCGCTATATTTCGGGCGGCGGCACCACCTCTTTCTCCGACCGGCCGCCGGCGCACGACCGCTACGTCGTCATGCACTACGGCTGCTACGCCTGCAACCCCAAGTCCACGGTCGACTGGAAGGTGACACGGCTGTACCACGATGCCTATGCCAGCGAGATCGAACAGGCCGCGCGCCTGTACAACGTCGATCCGGCCCTGGTGCGGGCCGTGATCCATGCGGAGTCGGGGTTCAACCTGCATGCGCGCTCGCCCAAGGGGGCGGTGGGCCTGATGCAGCTGATGCCGGCCACGGCACGGCAGCTGGGCGTGGCCGACCCGCGCCATCCGCGCGAGAACATCCGTGGCGGTGCGCGCTACCTGGCCGAGATGCTGGTCCGTTTCCGTAACGACGTGAGCCTGGCCACGGCCGCCTACAACGCCGGCCCGCAGGCCGTGCAGAAGTACGCTGGCATACCGCCCTACACCGAGACCCAGGTCTATGTGCAGCGTGTGCGCATCCTGCACCAGCGCTACAAGGCCAGCCCGCAAGGTTGAGGCGCTGGCGAATCACCCCGCTCAGCACGGGCATCGGTCCTCGCCGAGAATAGGCGCATGAAAGCACTCCAAGACATCAACCTGTCCATGCTGGACCTGGTGGCCGTGCGCGAAGGCGGCACGGTGGCCGATGCGCTGGGCATCGCCCTGCGCACAGCGCAGCACGCGGAAGCCCTGGGCTTCACGCGCTACTGGCTGGCCGAGCACCACAACATGGCCGGCATTGCCAGTTCCGCCACGGCGGTGCTGGTGGGGCACATCGCCGGCGGTACGCAGCGCATCCGCGTGGGATCGGGGGGCATCATGCTGCCCAACCATGCGCCGCTGGTGGTGGCCGAGGCCTTTGGCACCCTGGCCGAGCTCTACCCGGGCCGCATCGATCTGGGCCTGGGCCGCGCGCCGGGCACCGATCCGGTGACCATGCGCGCGCTGCGCCGCGACCGCGTGGAGACTGAAGAAGACTTCCCGCGTGACGTGGCCGAGCTGCAGCGCCTGCTGGGCCCGGCCCAGCCCGGCCAGCGCCTGATTGCCATGCCCGGCGCCGGTACCAACGTGCCGATCTGGTTGCTGGGCTCCAGCCTGTTCTCCGCCCAGCTCGCGGCCGAGCGCGGCCTGCCGTATGCCTTCGCGTCGCATTTCGCGCCGCGCCTGCTGTTGCAGGCCATCGAGCTGTACCGCCGTCGTTTCCAACCCTCGGCCGCGCTGGCGCAGCCCTATGTGGCCATCGGCGTGCCGGTGATCGCCGCGCCGACCGACGAGGAGGCCGAGTTCCTGGCCAGCAGCACCTACCAGCGCGTGCTGGGCATCATCACCGGCAAGCGTGGCCGCCTGGCGCCGCCGGTAGAGAACTTCATGACGCAACTGCACCCGCAGGAACGCGCGGCGATAACCGACTTCCTGGCCATGGCCGTGATCGGCGGGCCGTTGACCGTGCGCGCCGGTTTCGAGCAACTGGCCCAGGCCACGCAGGCCGATGAATTCATCCTGGTCTCCGACGTCTTTGACGCCGACCTGCGCCTGCGTTCGCTGGACATCGCGGCCGCCGCACGGGCCGCCGAGACCCAGGCCGCCTGATCCGCGGTCTGTACGACAATACGTCCCCATGAACGACACCACGCAACGCCCCGAACTCCCCGACCACCTCTCCATCGATCCGCGCAGCCCGCACTACGTGGCGGCCGTCTTCGAGCACGACGTGGGTATCACCTTCAACGGCAAGGAACGCAAGGACGTGGAGGAATACTGCGTCAGCGAAGGCTGGGTCAAGGTGCCCGCCGGCAAGACGCTGGACCGCAAGGGCAATCCGCTGATGATCAAGCTCAAGGGCAAGGTCGAGGCCTTTTACCGCTGAGCCGTCGCCAGGACCTGCTGCGACGAGCGTCGGGGCACAAAAAAAGAGGAGCGTGTATCACGCTCCTCTTTTTTTTCATCGGCGCCCACGCCGCCGGCCTTCAGGTGCCTGGCGGCATGGAGCCGGCCTCAGCCTCAGGCGGGCACCTTGGCCGGGGTGGCGCTTTTCTTGGCCGCCTGCACCACGTGCTCGCTGGCTTGCACGGAATGGGTCTTGGCCTTTTCAACATGGATCTGGGCGCCGGTCGGATCGCCCGAGCCCATCAGCTTGGCCGCGTCCTTGTGGGACTTGGCGGCCTGTTCGAGGTGCTCGGCGGCCTGCACGTGATGCTGCTGGGCCGTCTGGGCCGAAGTGGTGTCGTGGTTCTTGGTTTCGTTGAGGGTCATGTCGATGTCTTTCAGTTGGGGAGAAAACTTCAAAGTGCACGCCATGGCATGACGTCCGCTTCATCTTTCCGGATTTCGGCACATCCCTCTGTCTGTCTGCCCACATACATGGGGAAAGTCTGTCCTCTTGGCGTTCAGGGCGGCATGTACGCAGGACTACAAAGTGTTACCCGGGTGTGTCTGACAGCGCACAGATCAAAACCGTCCGATGGCGCACAGTGAGACATCGATGAATGGTTTGTTCCCAGTTCATCCGGACGCACCCTGGATAAGCAAGCCAGGCGTGCCCCGCGCCGTCTGCCGGGGCTTTCCGGTCCAACCCACAAGGGGAAGAAAATGAACAGATTCAACAAGACCAACCGATCGGCCACCCATTGGCTTTTGCCCGTGCTGGCCGCTGCCGTACTCGCTGCCTGTGGCGGCGGCAGCACCTCTAGCGGAACGCCGGCAGCGGCGACCGTCAATCCCGGTCCCGCCGGTGCATCGCCAACGCTTGGTGCCGCGGCCACCTACGGCATCTTTGCCAGCAACGCGGCCATCACCCTCGCGGTGAATTCCTCGGTGAGTGGCAACGTCGGATTGAATCCGGCCGGCGCCTGCAACAATTGCGTGGTCGGTGTGACGGTGCTCAACGGCGTGGTGCACAACGGCGACCAGGCGGCCATCGATGCGCAAACCGCGTTCAACACCGCCTATATCGACGCCGCCAACCGCGCCACCAACGCCTGCGCCATCGTCGACGGTGAACTCTCCCATGCCCAGGCCGCCTGTGCAGGCGTGACCAATGGCCCCAGCTATGCGCCGGGGCTGTATCGCACCGCCAACCCGATCGGGGTGGGCAGTACCTTCACCATCACCCTGGATGCGGGCGGCAATCCGGACGCGGTCTTCATCTTCCAGACCGACGCGGCCCTCACCACGGGCACCAGCAGCACCGTGACCCTGACCGGGGGCGCACAGGCCAAGAACGTGTGGTGGATGGCAGGCAGCGCCGCCACGCTGGGCGTGAGCTCCATCTTCAAGGGCACCGTCATCGCCAACGGGGCCGCGGTGCAGGTCCTGGGCGGTACGGCACTGCTCCCCACCGTGGTCGAAGGACGCCTGTTCTCGCATGCGGCGGGTGTGGTGCTCGACACCTTCTCCTCGGTGACCGTGCCGCAGTAAACCCTGTCTGCTCCGCAAATCAAAAGCCACGCCCGTGTTTCACGGGCGTGGCTTTTTTTGTGCTGCCCCGCGGGCGAGGCCGCAGAACTATCCATCACTTCCGTACGCCAACAGACGGAAAAGGACCGACACAGGACCTACAAAGGGCTCTCTCCGTTCGTTATCAACCCAAGGAAACTGCCATGAACCCTCTTCAGAAGTTTTTATCCACCCTCTGTCTGGCCACCTGCGCCTTGCTGGCGAGTGTCACGCCGGCCTGGGCCCAGGTCTCGCTGGGCAACGCGGCGGCATTCTCGGTCCTGGGCGGCACGAATGTCACGTGCACGGCAGGCGTGGTCACCGGCGACATCGGTGTCGCACCCGGCAGCGCCGTGCCCTACACCAATACCGGCTGCACCGTGGCCGGCGCCACGCCCCCGGCGACCAATGCGGCTGCAGTCCAGGCGCGGGTGGATTTCCTGAGTGCCTACGCCTCGGTCCAGTCCCTGCCATGCACCTCGATGCCGGGTGATCTGTCTGGCCAGAACCTGGCACCCGGTGTCTACTGCACCGACGCGGTGGCCAAGGCCGGCACCTTGACGCTCACGGGCCCCGCCAACGGCGTCTGGATCTTCCTCGTGAACGGCGCCCTCACTGGCACCAACTTCTCGGTGGCCATGGCCGGCGGCGGCCAACCCTGCAATGTCTACTGGGCACCGACCGGGGCTGCCACGCTGACCGATTCGGCGCTCAAGGGCAACATCCTCGCGGGTGACGCCACCATCGGCTCCATCACGCTGACCCGCGGCACCCTGGCCGGTCGCGCCATGTCCAACGTGGCCTTGACCATGACAGGTGCCAGCATCATCGGTTGTGGTGCGTTGACCGAGCCGGGAACCCCGGGTTGCCGCGACAAGGATCACCACGGCCATCATGGCGGCCACCACGGCGACAAGGACCACAAGGGCTGTGATCGCGACGGCGGCAAGCACGACCGCGACTGCGATGCGCCGCGCTCGGGGCACAACAACCCCTTCAAGCCGAACGACCGCGATGACAAGTCGGATGGTCGAGGCGGCAGGCGCTGAACACGACAGGCCGAGGCGGCCTGTCGCTGACCGCAAGCTGACCAGATTCGACGCTCGCACCTGCTATCGTTGCGGGGCACATTCCATCGTGTGAATGTGTCGTCTACGTCGTCGAACATTAGGAAATCTGAAGATGAACAAATTGCTCGCTGCCCTCATCGCCGGTCTGTTTGCCGCAGGTGCCTGGGCCCAGGCACCTGCCCCCGCCGTGGCTCCAGCACCGGCGGTTGCGCCTGCGCCGGCCGTCGCCCCGGCCAAGGCCGACACCAAGCCCGAAGCCCGGGCTGACAAGAAGAAAAAGACCAAGGCCAGCAAATCCAGCAAGGCCAAGAAGTCCAAGAAGAAGGCAGAGATGAAGGACGAAGCCGCCAAGTAAAGGCTGCTGTCTTCCACCGGAAAGCCCGCCTCGGCGGGCTTTTTTCATGGCGCCAGGAAAGGCGCCGCTTCAGTCCGCGCCGACCAGCCGGGCTTTCACGCTCTTGCCCTTGACCTTGCCCGCATTGAGCCGCGCTACGGCTTCGCCGGCAATGCTGCGCTCCACGGCCACGAAGGTGCAGAACTCGGTGACGTTGATCTTGCCGATCTGTTCACGCGTGTAGCCGGCCTCGCCGGTCAGCGCGCCCAGCACGTCACCGGGACGGATCTTTTCCTTGCGTCCGCCCAGGATCTGCAGTGTCGTCATGGGTGGCAGCAAAGGTTCCTGGCTCGCGGGTTTCAGTTCGTCCAGCTTGTGCCAGACGGATTCCTGCGTCTGGTACTGCTCGATCTTGCCCACCGCGCCCATCTCGTCCATGCTGGCCAGGCTCAGCGCCAGACCGGATTCACCGGCGCGGCCGGTGCGGCCGATGCGGTGCACGTGCACCTCGGGGTCGGGCGAGATGTCCACATTGATCACAGCTTCCAGTTGCGTGATGTCCAGCCCGCGTGAGGCCACGTCGGTGGCCACCAGCACCGAGCAGCTGCGGTTGGCAAACTGCGCCAGCACCTGGTCGCGTTCGCGCTGCTCCAGCTCGCCGTAGAGCGCGAGTGCGCTGATGCCCTGGCCTTGCAGCAGCGTGACCAGTTCCTTGCAGCGTTGTTTGGTGTTGCAGAAGGCCAGGGTGCTGACCGGGCGGAAGTGCAGCAGCAGCTGGGCCACGGCCTGCAGGCGGTTGGCGCGGGTCACCTCGTAGAAACGCTGTTCGATCTTCGGCGCGCTCTGTTTCGCTTCCACCTTCACCTGTTGCGGATCGCGCAGAAACTTGGTGGCGATTTTCGCGATGCCTTCGGGGTAGGTGGCCGAGAACAGCAGGGTCTGCCGCTCCTTCGGGCACTGCTTGGCCACGGTGGCGATGTCGTCGAAGAAACCCATGTCCAGCATGCGGTCGGCCTCGTCGAGCACCAGGGTGTTGAGGGCGGCCAGGTCCAGCGTGCCGCGCTGCAGGTGGTCCATGATGCGCCCCGGCGTGCCCACCACGATGTGGGCGCCGTGCTCCAGGCTGGCGCTCTGCATGCGCAGCGGCACACCGCCGCACAGGGTGACGATCTTGATGTTGTCCTGCGCGCGCGCCAGGCGGCGCAGCTCCACGGTCACCTGGTCGGCCAGCTCGCGCGTGGGGCACAGCACCAGGGACTGCACGGCAAAACGGCGCGGGTTCAGATTGGTCAGCAGCACCAGGGCGAAGGCGGCGGTCTTGCCGCTGCCGGTCTGGGCCTGGGCGATCAGGTCCTTGCCCAGCAGCGCGATGGGCAGGCTGGTCGCCTGGATCGGCGTCATCGCGCTGTAACCCAGCTGCTGGAGGTTCTCCAGCATGGCGGGGCTCAGGGGCAGGGTGCTGAAGGCGGTGGGTGTGGACATGCCCGATTATCGACGCCCTGCAAGCCATAGGGGCAATGCACAAGCCCGGAGCCGGCACTAGACTCGGCCTTTTCCAACCCTGTGACGAGGATCTTCCGATGATGAACCGCGATCTGGAAACCGAATTCAAGGCCCTGCTGCCGGGCCAGAGCACCGAGCTGGGCGCCACGCGCCGCACCGCGCTCAAGGCCGCGCTGGGCGTGGGCTATGCCGCGTCGGCCCTGCCCATCATGGCGCAGACCGTCATCAAGACGCCCACCGACGGCCTGACCGCGGGCGAGGTCAGCATCGACGTCAAGGGCTTCAAGATGCCGGCCTACCGCGCCATGCCCGCCGGCGGCAAGAACCTGCCCGTGGTGCTGGTCTTGTCCGAGATCTTCGGCGTGCACGAGCACATCGCCGACGTGGCCAACCGCTTCGCGCGCGCCGGTTACCTGGCCATCGCCCCCGAACTGTTCGTGCGCCAGGGCGATGCACAGAGTTATGGCGAGATGGCCAAGCTGATCGCCGAGGTGATCTCCAAGGTGCCGGACGCACAGGTCATGGCCGACCTGGACGCCACCGTCGCCTGGGCCGGCGCCAACGGGGGCGACCTGGGGCGCGTGGGCGTCACCGGTTTCTGCTGGGGCGGCCGCCAGACCTGGCTCTACACCGCGCACAACAAGTCCATCAAGGCGGGCGTGGCCTGGTACGGCCGCATCGTCGGCGCCCAGAACGAGCTCACGCCGAAGAACCCGATCGACGTCGCCGGCGAGCTGAACGGTCCGGTGCTGGGCCTGTACGGCGAGGCCGACACCGGCATCCCGCTGGACGGCGTGGAGAAGATGAAGGCCGCACTGGCCGCCGGCAACGCCAAGTCCAAGGCCTCGCAGTTCGTCGTCTACAAGGACGCGCCGCACGCCTTCCATGCCGACTACCGCCCCAGCTACCGCAAGGAAGCGGCCGAGGACGGCTGGAAGCGCTGCCTGGCGTGGTTCAAGGCCAACGGCGTGGCCTGAGCGCCTCTGCCTGGGAAGGGGGCCGCCTGCGGGCGGCCTTTTTCTTGCTTGCAGACAGGGACCTCTTGACACGTCTGCGAGAATCGAAGCCATGACCCTGATTGCGATCCTCCTTGGCACGCTGGCGGCCGGCATCGGCAGCGTCTGGCTGGCCGCGGCCCTGAGCTTCGGCGTGCTGGCGCGTTACACCCAGCACATGCTCAGCCTGGCGGCCGGTGCCCTGCTGGGCACGGCCTTTCTCCACCTGCTGCCCGAGGCCTTCGAGAGCGGCATTGATGCGCAGGCGCTGTTCCTGACGCTGCTGGTGGGGGTGGTCTTCTTTTTCCTGCTCGACAAGGCCGAACTCTGGCACCACGGCCACGAGCACCATCATGACGATGCCGGGCACGACCACGATGATGAACACGACCATGGGCACGATCACGGGCACCATCATGGCCACGGCCATGGACCCGAGCGCATGGCCGGCGGCTGGAGCGTGCTGGCCGGCGACAGCGTGCACTGCTTCGGCGACGGCATCCTCATTGCGTCGGCCTTCATGGCCGACCTGCGACTGGGCGTGATCGCCGCGCTGGCCGTGCTGGCGCACGAGGTGCCGCACCACATGGGCGATCTCATGGTGCTGCGCCTGAGCAGCGGCACGCGCAAGGCGGCGCTGCTCAAGGTCACGCTGGCCGGCGCCATCACGGCCCTGGGCGGCCTGGTGGGTTACTGGCTGGTGGACCTGCTGCACGACTACCTGACCTACTTCCTGGTCGTGGCCGCCAGCAGCTTCATCTACGTGGCCCTGGCCGACCTGATCCCCCAACTGCAAAAGCGCCTGAGCCTGGGCGAGACCCTGGCGCAGATCGCCTGGCTGCTGGCGGGCATCGGCCTGGTCACCGTGGCCAGCATCCTCGCGCACACCCACTGAGTTCCTCTGCCATGGCTTTTCAGTTCAAGATGAACGAGCGCTCGCTCTTTGCCGTGCTGCTGCGCTCGCCCTGGTGGATCAGCCTGCTGATCTCCGTGCTGATGTCGGTGGTCGCCTTTGCCCTGCTGCCGCGCGAGTTTGCGGTGGTCGTGATGCTGGGCACTTTTCCTTTTGTGGTGGTCGCCGCCGTGGCGGCCTGGCGCCAGTGGCGCGCCCCCAGTGCGGCCCGGCTGGACGAGGCGCTGGCGCGTGCCGCCGCCATGAACTGGCGCGATTTCTCGGCCTGGGTGGCGCAGGCCTATGCACAGCAGGGCTACAGCGTCACCCGCCTGGAGGGCGAGTCTGCCGATTTCCGCATCGAGCGCCAGGGCCAGGCCAGCCTGGTGAGCTGCCGGCGCTGGAAGGCAGCCAGCCAGGGCGTGGAGGCGCTGCGCCTGCTGCAGTCGGCCTGCGACAAGCAGGGGGCACGCGGTGTCTATCTGAGCCTGGGCCCGGTTTCGGAGGCGGGCGAACGCTACGCGAAGGAGCAGGGCCTGCAGCTGGTGGACGGTCGCGCGCTGGCCCTGCTGCTGCTCAAGTAAAGAAATGCGGCCGGCCCTTGCAAGGCCCGCATCCCGACCCATCTGCCCCCGATGAACCTGGACAAGATGATCAAGAGCCTCTTCGGATTCCTGCTGCGCCTCGTGTTGGCCCTCATGGGCCTGGTGTTCCTGCTTAGCCTGCTGGCGGCTGGCCTCATGCTGCTGGCCTTCTGGGGCCTGCGCGCGCTGTGGGCCCGCCTCACGGGCCGGCCGGTGCAGCCCCTGGCGTTTGCCATCCTGCGCCGCGCGCAGTGGCAGCGTTTTTACCGCCCGGGAGCTGCGCAGACGGCGCGTGATGCCGATGTGATCGACGTCGAATCGCGCCAAGTCGACAGCCCGCCCCCTGACCGGCTGGGGCGCTGAATCAGTCTTCCCAGGCCGGGTTCCAGACGACTTCCCACAGGTGCTGGTCCGGGTCCTGGAAATAGCCGGCATACCCACCCCAGAAGGTGACCTGCGCCGGCTTGACGATGACGGCCCCGGCGTGCGCTGCCTGTTTCATCACGGCGTCCACCTCGTCGCGCGAGGCCACGTTGTGGCCCAGCGAGAGCCCGGTGGGGCAGGGCGGGGTCAGCGATAAGCCGCTGTCGCGCGCCAGGCTGCTGCGCGGCCACAGCGCCAGCTTCAGGCCATGCTGCAGGTCGATGAAGACCACGGCCCCGTGTTCGAACTCGGTGCCAATGATGCCGTCGGTAGCGAAGCCCAGCCCGTCGCGGTAGAAGTGCAGCGCGCGGTCCAGGTCCTCGACGGCCAGGGTGATGACGGTGATGCGCGGCTTCATGAAATGATCGTACACCCCCCCGAGACGCTGCGCGTCTCGGGGGCTTCACAACAAGCGGAATGCCAGCACCGCCACCAGGGTCGGCGGCAGGGCGGCCAGCAGCAGGCCCAGCGGGTGGATGGTGCTGTCCTCGAACTTGCCGCGCAGGATGGCCACGCCCGCCGGGTTGGGCGCGTTGGCGATCACGGTCAGGCCACCGCCGGTGACGGCGCCCGCCACCAGCGCGATCTTGAACTCCCCGCTCAGGCCCTGCACGAGCGAACCCAGGTAGGTCAGCGCCGCGTTGTCGGTGATGGCGGTCAGTGCCACGGCGCCATAGAACACGGCCGTGGCATCCATGCGCATGAGCACCGGTTGCAGCCACCATTGCTGCAGGCCGCCCAGCACCACCAGGCCGGCCAGGAAGAAGGCCACCAGCAGCGCCTCGCGCAGGATCAGCCGGTCCTGGTGCCGTTCATAGGCGGCGGCGTAGCCCATGAAAAAGAGAAAGAGCCCCATGAACACTGGCGGGTAGTGCGCAAACAGCACGACCCCCAGCAGGAATGCCAGGTGCACGCCCACCACCGGCCAGGGTACGGCGGGGCCGGCGTCGGCATCGCTGCGGTCCATGTGGCCCAGCTCCCGGCGGAACAGCAGCGTGGCCACGCCGGCGTTGACCAGCACCGCGATGGCCGCCTTCCAGCCGAAGGTCATCATCATGAACCACAGGTCCCAATTCCAGGTGGCGGCCACCATCAGCACGGGCGGCGCGGCAAAGGGCGTGAGCGTGCCGCCGATGGAGATGTTGACGAAGAGCACGCCCACCGTGGCGTACTGCAGGCGGCGCGAGACCGCCTGCGCAAACAGGGTGTCGCGCAGCATCAGCGCGGCCAGCGTCATGGCGGCCGGCTCGGTGATGAAGGAGCCCAGCAGCGGCACCAAGGCCAGCACCAGGAAGTACATCGCCATGCCGCGCGGCAGCGGCAGCAGACGGGCCACGGCACGCACCAGGGCGCCTGCGAACTGCAGGATGGCGCGTGTGCCGGCGATCACCATGATCACGAACACGAACATGGGTTCGGTGTAGTTGCGGGTGTCGAGGTAGGTGGTGGCTTCCTGCTTGCCACCGAGGGCGAACATGCAGACCACCAGCACCATGGCCCAGAAACCGAACACCACCTCCACCTCGCCCAGCAGGTGCCACAGGCCGGCGTGGCGCGGTTGCGTGTGGGCCAGGTGTTCGAAGAACTTGGTCGAGAAGGTGTGCAGCACCGCCAGCGCGAACAGCACGGCGGCGATGGTCTGGATCAGGGTCGGGGCGCTCATGCCCCGACCTTAACCCGGCCGGCCGTCCCTATGCCATTTCCCCATGTCCTTTCGGGAATACGCCCCCCTGACTTTCGGCCTTGTGCGTGCGCGGGGATCGGTCTTGCGGCTAAGCTTCGTGCCAGCATCTCCACCGGTAGCTTCATGTCCTCACTTGTCCGTTTTTCCATGGCCGCCCTGCTGGCCGGCCTCAGTCCTTTCGTTGGCGCCCAGGGTTTCGAGGCCGTGCGCCTGGCGCCGCTGCCCCCGGGGCAGGATGGCGGACGCGCAGGGGTCTTCTTCATTGCCGGCACGGCCTACCGGGGCTCCGACGAGCGGCGCAACCTGCTGCTGCCCGCCATCGATTACCAGTGGAGTAACGGCTGGTTTGCCGGTGTGGCCAACGGCCTGGGCTATAACGCCTCCCCATCGCCCGAGTTGCAGTACGGCCCGCGCCTGACGGTGGACCTGGGGCGGGATGAGGGGCGCTCAGAGGCCCTGCGCGGCATGGGCAGCATCGACACCCAGCCCGAACTGGGCGTGTTTTTCAATCGCCTGTGGGGGCCCCGGCTGGCCTTTACGTCTTCGCTGCGCCAGGGCTCGGGCACGCAGCGCCGCGGTGTGGTGCTCGATCTGGGCACCAGCTATGGCGTGCCGCTGGGCATGCAGACGCGGCTGTCCTTCGGCCTGGGGGCGCACTGGGCCAATGCCGACTACATGCAGGACTACTTCGGTGTCACGCCGGCGCAATCAGCCGCCAGCGGTTATGCCGTGGCCAGCCCCGGCGCGGGTTGGCGCAACGTGGGGGTGAACGCCTCCCTCAGCCGGCGTCTGGGCAAGGAGACCTCGGTGTTTGCCGGGATCTCCTTCAACCAGCTGCTCGGTGATGCGCGCGCGAGTGCGCTGACCCGCAGGAGCACCGCCCTGACGGGCGTGGCGGGGCTGGCCTACGCTTTCTGACGTCTTCGGATCAGGGGCTCAGCCCCGCGCCACGGGGCGGTCGGGGCTGGCGCACCACTCGCTCCAGCTGCCGGCGTAAAGCGCGCCACGACCCAGGCCGGCGATTTCCATGGCCAGCAGGTTGGGCAGGGCGCTCACGCCGCTGCCGCAGTGGTGCACCACGCTCTGCGGGCGACGTTCGCCGAGCAGGGCCTGGAACTCGGCCTTGAGTTGTGCAGCCGACTTGAACTTGCCGTCCGGCCCCAGGTTCTCGCCGAAGGGGCGGTTCAGCGCACCGGGGATGTGGCCGGCCACCGGGTCCAGCGGCTCGACCTCACCGCGAAAGCGTGCCGGCGCCCGTGCGTCGATCAGCGTCTGGTCGGGCAGCTCCAGGTGCTTGAGCACGTCTTCGGTCGTGGCCAGCTGGGCACGCGGCGCGCCGGCCTTGAAGGCCGAGGGCACGCGCGGCAGGTCGGGGCCGGTGGCCACGGGGCCGTTGACGGCCTCCCAGGCCTGCAGCCCGCCGTCGAGCACGGCCACGTTCTCGTGGCCCACCCACTTGAGCATCCACCACAGGCGCCCGCAGTAATTGGCGCCCTGGCGGTCGTAGACCACGGCCTGCATGTCACTCTGGAAACCCACGCTGGCCAGCCAGGCGGCAAACACCTCGGGCCTGGGCAAGGGATGGCGGCCGCCGTTGACGGCCTGGGCCTTGTCTTTGGCGCTGAGATGGCGGTCCACGTTGGCGCGCACCGCGCCGGCGATGCGTACGCGCTCGTACTGCGCGTCGCCCTCGGCAGGTTTCATGAGCTCGAAGCTGCAGTCGAAGACCATCAAGGGTTTGTGGTCGTGCACCAGGTGCTTGAGCTGTTCGGCGCTGATGAGGGTCGTGTACATGGAGTGCCTTTCAATGTTCTTCGGCAGGAGTATTGGGGATCGCGCGTTCGCGCAGGAAGGTGGCGGCCACGCCGCTGCCGACGATGAGCGTTATGCCCAGCCAGCCGTAGAGCGGGATCTGGTCCCCGAAGAGCACCAGACTGTAGAGCGAAGCGAAGACGATGCCTGAATACTGCAGGCTGGCCACCACCAGGGTATGGCCGCGGCTGTAGGCGCGTGTCATGCACCATTGCCCCAGCGAGGCCAGCACGCCGATGGGCAGCAGCCAGGCCGCGGCCTGCCAGTGGATCTGCTCGGGTGGTGTGAAGCCGGTGAACAGGATGCCCACCAGGCCGGTGACCGCAGTGCCGACGGCGAAATAGAACACCGTGCGGCCCTCGGGCTCACCCGCGCGGGCCAGGGCCGTGACCTGCAGATAGGCCAGCGAGGCACTCATGCCCGAGAGCAGGCCGATCAGGCCGGCGAAGAGCTGGTTCTGGTCGATGGTGGGGCGCAGCGTGAGCACCACGCCCGCAAAACCCAGCAGCACCGTGGCCAGCAGCGGCCCCTGGCGGTCGGTCTTGCCATAGAGGATGGCGCCGCCCACGATGAAGGCCGAGACCCAGATGCCGCTCATGTAGTTCAGCGTCATGGCCGTGGCCAGCGGCAGGTAGGCGATGGCATAGAACCAGGCCGTCAGCGAGGCACCGCCGATGATGCTGCGCCAGGCGTGCATATAAGGCACGGGGGTCTTGAGCCCGATGCCGCGGCCGCGCAGGATCAGGGCCAGGAAGGCGATGCTGATGAGGCCGCGGTAGAAGACGAGCTCGAAGGTACTGAAAGAGGCCGAGGCGTACTTCACGGCCACGCCCATGGTGGCGAAGAAGAAGGCGCCTAGGACCATCCAGAGGGCTTGCAATTCAGTTTCTCCCCTTGTTTTCCCCCTCCGGGGATGCTTGCTTCTCTGTTTGTGTCTTTCCTCTGGCGAGGCACTTAACAACCCCCCAATCATCCCCCCGCCGGGGGCAAAGAAGGGAGCCTTGATTTTGCTTCTGGTTTTTTGGAGAGGCTTCTATGGAGCCGGGCGTCGCCACCGTGGTTTGAAGGCAGACATTGCTGGCCGGCGGTCGTAGTAAACGGTTCTGCCTTTGCGTGCCAACGACGGCGGCCGCTTTGCGGCCGGCCGTGGGCGAGACAGGTTTCGTTGCTGGCAGGCGCAGCCGCCAGTCGTGGCATGCCAGTTCGTGCGAGTTCTCTACGACCGCTGGCGCGCCAATCTCGGCCAGCGAGGAGGGGCGCGACCTCACGCGTTGTAGAAGCGTAGCCGGCGCAAAGAAACCAAATCGGGGCTCCCCTCTCTACCCCGGCGGGGGTAGAGAGGGGCGGGGGGGAGTGTGGGGGGTAAGACAAAGCCCCGTCAGGGAAAAACATCACAGGACGAGGCAAAAAATCACAAACCCAACTGCCTCCGATACCACTCATGAAAATGCTGCATGCCATCCTCCATGGGGCTCTGGTAAGGCCCGACCTCGTTGTCGCCGCGCTCGAACAGCGCCCGGCGCCCCGCGTCCATGCGTTCGGCGATCTCGTCGTCCTCGATGCAGGTCTCCATGTAGGCGGCCTGCTGGGCTGCGACGAACTCGCGTTCGAAGGCGGTGATCTCTTCGGGGTAGTAGAACTCCACCATGTTCAGCGTCTTGCCAGGGCTGACGGGGTGCAGCGTCGAGACGGTCAGCACGTGCGGGTACCACTCGACCATGATGTGCGGGTAATAGGTCAGCCAGATGGCGCCGCGCTCGGGCAGTTGGCCGTTGCGGTACTTCAGCAGGGCGTCATGCCAGCGTTGGTAGACCTTGGAGCCGGGACGGCCGAAGGCACTGGACACGCCCACGGTCTGCACCGAGTAGTTGTCCTTGAATTCCCAGTTCAGGTCGTCGCAGGTGACGAAGTGGCCCAGGCCCGGGTGGAAGGGGCCG
>Ga0208633_100223_pt1 | contig 17636 bp, 11 predicted proteins | sample LakWasMet63_LOW9_2_FD_183895 | JGI IMG/M metagenome (GOLD analysis project Ga0208633, IMG submission 183895) | Freshwater sediment methanotrophic microbial communities from Lake Washington under simulated oxygen tension - Sediment Metagenome... | ecosystem: Environmental > Aquatic > Freshwater >...
CATTCTTCCCCTGCTGACGCAAGCGCTCGACTTCGTCGAACCGATATTCGCTGGAATCGAGGAAGGCGGTGAAATGGGCAACTCTTTCCAGTTCGGCGGGTTTATCCTGCCAATCTTCAGTATGACTCTCTGCAATCGGTGTTTTTACTGCAGTATTTCTAAGCTCCTGCATCGCTTCGTAGAGACGATGTTTGGATGATTCCACACCGGCTTCCGCCGCCGGGCTGGCCGTTATCAGTCTATCCATCCGCTGTTTGAAGTGCCGATAAGCCTCCTGGGACAATCGTTCATAACGATCGAAAGCCTCATAGGCCATCTGGCTGCGCTGAAAATGCCGGGCAACCTGGTTCGACCCCCAATACAGTGCGAATCCTAATAACAAGACAAAACAGAACGAAACAACGATAGCAACAGCCAAGCGAAAACGAAACATGAGTTCTAGTTTGCGTCGCCGCTTTCGTCCAGGTGTTTCTCCATGGATCTGATGGCTTCCAGTTTTTCGCGCAGTAAGCGATTTTCATCCTTCTTCGATTCGTTTGTATCCTTCGACTCCGGCGCAGATTGGACTGTTTTTTGTTTATGTTCCAGCGTACCGGGTTTTCTCGACACGTTTTGTAAACGTTTTAAGGCTTCGGTATGAATAGCGACAAGTCGCTGCATCCGTTCATCGGGCAGGCTTCCGGGTGGGATAGCGTTTATCCCGTCCAGAATTCTGGGGATTTCACCACAGGTATCGGAAAGTAAGCGACCTACCATCAGGTGCAAGTGTATCCCTGCTCCGGGAGGGTTTTTTTGGCGTTTTAGCAAGGTGCGACACACCTCGGCGCGTGACGAGGGCGATATTTTGGCCATGTTGGCTCCGAAAGCCAGCAGTTCGTCAAAATCCGACTGCGCATAAGGGTCGTTATACTGGTTTGGATAGCCGTTATAACCGGCATTGAACTCGGCGCATCCGGCCAGCAGTAAAAGGCTTAGCGCTAAGCCTGTGTTTCGAATAGAAAGTAATGACAGCATAGATAGTTTTGTTCCGTATTGGTTAGGCCTTTCCGGTTAGCGGAATTTGAACGCGGATGCGGGCCCCATGTTGATCTTGTCTTGCGTCGATAATATCGACTTTGCCCTGATGATTGGTGACATATTCCCTGACAATGGCAAGCCCCAATCCCGGACCTTCGGTATTCTCTTCGGGCTGGGCGGTCTTGCCGCGGAAAAAGGGCTCGAATACATGCGAACGTTCATTGGGATCAATGCCCGGTCCCTCATCTTCAACTTCCAATTCCAGTTGCGCGCCCGAATCGCGAAGCATGATGCGTATTTCGCCGCCCGTCGGTGAATACTTCACCGCGTTCGACATTAACTGCTCGATAATGCCTCGCAACTGATCGTGGATTCCGGCAATCTCGACCGGCCTGACCAGCTTTTTCAAGCTGATCGATTTGGCCTGTAGACGGGGTTGAAAATCATTGATGACCGACTCAAGCAGGCCGTTCATATTGACGGTTTGCTTGCGGTTCGTTTCCGGCTGCGCGTTGATCTGACTATAACGAACCAATTCATCGGACACTGTTTTCAGCTTGTCGACATTGTTGCACAGAAGTCGTGCGATGTCCTGTCGTGCATTGCTCGATTCCTCAGCCGCCTCGTTCGCAAGCAGTTCCGCGCCTTCGCGGATACTCTCCAACGGCAGGTCGATCTCGCGGGCGACGTTGTGCATGAACTGCTGTTTCGAAGCTTCCAATTCCATCAAATGGGTTCGCAGCCATTCGAGACGATTGCCCAGATAGCGCAGATCCGAAGGGCCGGTAATGTCAATCGGCTCTTCGAGTTCCCTCGAACCCAGACGGCGAATGCAGGTATTCAGTTGCCGCATTGACTGCGAAACTACCGCCAGCAGTATTGCGATGAAGATAAACGAGACGGCCAACAGAACCGCGCCCTTGATTAACAGCCCTTGTTCAAGGGATTCCGATTGCTGGCGCAATTCGTTGAATTCATGATCAACGTAGCTCTCGAATTCGCGCGAAAGGCTGGCGGAGGACTCGCGCAGTCCCTGGAACGCCTCATCGACCGGTAATTTGAGATTATTCTCGCTCGCCGAGCCAATGATTTGTTGATAAATCAGGTTTTCCTTTTCCGATAATTCGTTGACCAACAGGGCGATTTTGTTATCGACATGCAGTTTTAGCAACGCGCTCAAGGCTTGTTTGAATGAGGCCCGGGTACTTTCATACGACTGTTGTTCGTAAGGCTGACGTACGGCCGGATCGGACAGCAGCACGAATAGTCTGGCTTTTCGCTCAATATCGGCAGTTTTTTGCAAAACCAGGCGTATGGCCTTGGTCTGTTCGAAGACCTGGAAATTGATGGTCCTGCCCAATGCCGAGGTTTCGCGCATGCCGAAAGCGGCGTACATGACGGCTAAAAAAAGCGGAATAACGGCAACCACAAAGCCCAGAACAATCAGTGATTTTAGCGATAAAATATTTTTGAATGTCATCCGGTCGCAAAGAGACGCAAATCGCCCCCCTTGGTTCAACCAAAGTTTCGACCAAAGTTTCGACAAATCCGGTTTTCTGAAAATATCCAGAATAAAGTTGGGAATAAGCTCCTTCATGGATCTCCGTATTTAATTGTTAAAAGTAATCCTTTCTACAACAATCCATCCATGACGCCGCGCTGCACGGGAACCCGATTCGGGCATCGAAAAGTTCAAACATGCATCTGATACATTTGCTGGCTAGCTCGGCTTAATAGTCGTTATTATACACACAAGTGTCGCATCACTAGCTTGTCGGGTGTGATTAAAAGTGTTGTTCAAATTCAAAGTAAACGTTCGTTTTAATAGATATTACGCAAATTGTATTAACGTTATCCTGCAGGGATGACGCGTTGTATAGATACCTATGCACTCAAAGAATAATTTCGTCAGTTTATCCATAACCCAATTTTGAATAGTCATGAAGCCATTGATTTTATTTCTTTTTACATTGCAAACGGTGTTGGTTGCGTTGTCCGGGTCATCCGTTGCCAACGCCGCTGTACTCTCTGGATTACCCATACAAAGCACAGCCGAGAGGCCGGCGCTGCTGCTCGAATTGGGCAGTGCGCCGCCGTCGGTCGGCGAAGGCGATAAGACAACGCGGGTGTTTACAGGCGAAGTCTACGCCCACGAAGGAGACGCGTCGATTCAGACCGATAAGGATGAAATCAGCTCTTTGCACCCCGGATTCGGCAGCTGGAAAGTCAGCTTTCGATTCAAGGTCAAACCCGGTTTCCCGGCCAAGCCCTATACCTTTTGGGCTCGGTGGCGGCAGGGTGGAGATCCCAATGTCTGCGTACAATCGTTCGAAGTCTGGGCCGGACCCGATCCATCCAAGCTGGAGTTGCGCGCTACGCTGTCCATGAAGCCGAAGGGTTGGGATTATGCCTGGATAGCCGCCGAGTCGCCGGTCAGCCTTAAGGCCGACGATGCCGTCATCGAAGTGCGGGATAGCGGCGCAGGCCATGATGCCAAAGTTTTCGATGCCTTCCTGCTCGCCTCGCCATTGTCCGCTCTGCCGACGAGCGGTACGGCAGACAGTCCATTGGTGCTGCTGGACTTGGGCAATGCGCCTGCACTTGCAGCCATGGAAAAAGATCCCGCTCTGCAAGTCCAACTCGGCACGGCCACGGCAGGTCTCGGTGCTGCGTCATTGTTGACCGAAAAGGACGAAGTCCAGGTTTTTCACCCAGGTTTCGGAAACTGGGGCGCAAATTTCCGTTTTGAACTGAACCCTGCAATTGCTCCGGGACAGTACCGTTTTTATGCCCGCTACAAAAGCGGCGGCGAGGTCTCCCAAGTCAGTCAAAATTTCACGGTCAAGGCCGGAGCAAAGCCCGATGAAATGGCGGCACGCGGCGATTTCGCGCTGACCAACACCACGCCTTGGGAATATCAATGGTTGCAAGCCGCAGCTGCCGTCACCGTATTGCCGGGCGATCGCCGGCTGGAAATCAACAACACCGGCAAGGCGGACGGGGCCAAAGTCTTCGACGCCTTCCTGCTGAAACTGGAAACGCCGCTGGGCGACTGGATGACCGCCGCTCAGGCCCAAGCCAGAAATCGCTTTCTGGCGCTGGCCAAGGCAATGCCTGCCGCGAATCGCCGTCTGATTGTGCTCGACGGCAAAGACGGAAAAGATGAAGTCCTGTTTCGCGGCTTGGCTTCCGATGCCGCGCGCCCACGTTATGAAAAACTGTCGGTCTCCTATCTGATAGGGCCGGAAGCCGAAGCGCTGTCCGGCAGCTTGAATCTTACTGCACTGCCTGCCGCATTGATGACCGACGATCATTACGGCATCCTCGGCGTTTTGGTCCAGCCCAACAGCGAACAGGACGTACCTCAATTTCTTGCCGATCCGGCCAAAGTCGGCATGATGCCCACGCCGACGGCAGTCGCTGGCGAAACCGCTAAGCCGCTTAAAGGGGGCATACCGGATGCCTGGCTGGTCGGCGGTTTGCAGGACGGATTATCGGGCCTGTCGGTTTTCGGGCTGGATAGCGAGACCGTGCTGCGCCCGAATCCCGGCCAACCCTACCTTAGCCTGCAAATGATGGGCGGGGAAATGCGGGCTTGGCGTGTTGAGCCGACGCAAGCCAATGGCATCACAGATATTGAGGCCAGCACCCAACATGCCTACGGCTGGTCGCGCGGCAGCGGCTATGCCCAACTGTATCTGCATGTCGATCAGCCCACGCAGGCGCTGCTGCATCTGAAACAATCCGGCATCAGAACCTTCGGCTGGCTGGATGGAAAGCCGTTCAAACTGGCTGATGACCCGAATCCGCCATCCGGGTTCTCGTCATCTCCCGGCGAGCAAGTAAAAAAACTGCTAAAGGGGCTGACTACCGAAGGGCTGGTGGCTACCGCATTGTCGGCTCGCCCCGAAGAGCCGCAACTCGCGACGCTGGATCTGTCTCCCGGCTGGCACAGCCTGCTGGTCAAGCTGGTGATGCAGCATGACCAAGGCCAGCGGTTTTACTTCGCCGGTTTATTCACCGATCCGGCCGGTAAGCCGCTGGATTCGATCAAGACGCAACCGACCGATCCCGACGCCGATCTCGCGCTTAACGGCATCGCCGCCAAGCTGCGGCCTCTGATTTTCGTGGATGCTCAGGCCAATCTGCCTCATCCGGGCGACCCGCTCAAACTGCGCGTAGATATGCGTTGGCATCCGGTTCTGGAAGAAACAGCCTTACCGGCACCGTTGCCGCGCTTTCCGGCAAAACTGCGTCTGCGACTGGTTGACTACAGCGGCAACGAGGTCGCGGCTCAGGAAATAACCGGTTTGTTTCCCGGTGAAGCCGAAGTGGATTTCGGCAAGGTTAGCGAACCCGGCTACTACGCCGTTTATTCTTCCTTAACTACACCTGACGGCAAGTTGATCATGAACTATCCCGCCGACGGCTTTTCAGTCGTGGGCGGAGCTGCCGAGCAAAAGCACAGGCTGGACAAGAAAAAATTATGGAACAACGACTATTACGCCTTGGCCGACGGCGACAAGAGCTTCAAGCAGGAAGGCGGGTATTTCTCCTGGCTGGAACGGATGGGGATTTACAAAAGCTATGGCAGCTATCCGGGCTTCGATCCGCAGTATCGGGCCAAATGGGAGCAGGCTAAGCAACGCGGATTAGTCTTGTTCGCCGATTCCTCGGGTGACAGCACTTGGCTGAATGACAATCCGGCAGACGGACAAAACTTCATCAACACGGCAGCACCATTTACCAAGTTTTTTAAATCGACCAATGAGATCGACATTCGCTCGGATGCCGAATGGCAAAAACTGCGCGAGCCCGCGCATTGGGTGCAACGCGCCAAGTGGGAATATGAGCAGGTACACAAGCAGCGTAGCGATGGCCATTACGTCGGCGGCAGTCTGGTGCGGCCGGGCGACAAGGAGGGGGCAGGGCAGTGGTTCAAACAGGTGTTGGAGCTGGGCCTGGACCGTTATCAGGATGCCTGGGACGTCCATGCTTATCCTCAGCAAGCGCCGCGTTTCGGAGGCCCGATCGGCAACGGCGAAAACGAGGATGAACGTGGCGTGCTGGCTACTTACGCCAGCTTGGGCCGGAAAAACAGCTTGCCGTTCTGGCTGGGAGAAACGGGTGCCAAGACGATGCATGGCCTAACCGGACGCCGCTGGCAGGCCGAGCAGGTCGCGAAAATGATCGCCTGGGTTAACAGCCGTAGCGACTATTTGGGCATAGCTTTCTGTATCGGTCACGAATACGACCTAGCCTATGGCCGGATCTGGGATTACTCGATGGGCCACAAGCCCGGCGAGGCGGCGCTCTATACCGCAAGCGCCTTAATCGACGGCTTGGCGTATAAAGCCTTTGACGCTAAGGACGCCAATATTCAAGCGGCTTACTTCGGCGAAACCTTTATGATTTGGCGAACAGATGAGGCTAGGGATAATTGGCAGATGCGTCTTGATCCGGGTAAATCTTGGACGCTTGTGGATGTGGTGGGACATGTACAGCCTCTGACGCTAGACGTCTCCGGAAATGCGAACGTCTCTATTTCCTCAAGTCCTGTCTACGTGCTGGCTCGCTCTGATTATGAGCGGTTAACCCGACATTGATGCTTAATAGGTAATAGTTCGGGCAGCAGCTTTACCGTTGTCCGGCATTTTAGCTATAAATCAGCGCACCATATCGCGTTGAGGGCTTTCTTGATGACTCTCGGTCTTCTCTCGGGAGTGCTTAGGCGTGTAAATCCGATATAAATCATAGGGCACTACAATCGTGTCGAACGCGATCGTTAAAGGCAGGTCGACAATTAGAATAGTTGTTACTAGTCCCTTGGCCCAACCTGGGTCAGAGCTCTTGCCGCCAAATAACCTGCCGGTATCTTTTATGTCCTGCTGAATACCGGGATAGACTGTCCAATCCTTATCAGAGGTTTCAGTCCTCGCGCGTATGCTCGAGCAACCCGACATAAGAAAGCTCATGAAAACAACCACCATCCATCGTCCAATATCTGACTTCATAAATTTTTCCTTTAAACCAATGAGAAAATGAAGCGGGCTACCCTTTTTACGATATTGATCGCCCCCAGCTACACAGTCAATATGGGAAAACACGTATTTAAATACTTACGTAACGGCACAATCGACCATCTGTTAGGGCTCTAGGACATGCCGAACAAGGTGGAGCGCATCGTTGAGATTGATGTGCTTTTTAACATCAGCACATACTATTGACTAATTTTTAGACGTTTTAACAAAAATGTTAATTTCAATAAGTACTTACACCTACAAAACATAAATCAATAACAAGGTTATCCACAGTTTTTGTGGATAACCCTCAACGAAACTTATAACTCCAAATTAGAGCCGCAGGATTTACTGAGCTTCCATAGACTGTAATCGGTATTGTGCGGGAGTACGAGCTGGGTCGATTTAAGCCAGTTGTGATCGCTCAATTCCAGCCGTTCGTGGATTGACCCGGCCATGTGTGAATTATTTACGCCAAACTAGCCGATCAGAAATCTTGCTTTTCTTAAATTACAGGGACCTATTTTATTACATAGGCTGGGGGTAAAACCTAGTATGTGATGGTCTCGCAGCGAATGCTGATTTCATTTTCCAAGGCCGCTCACAATCTCATCTTTCCATTAGTTTTAGATGAAAACTAAGTTAAATACCGTGATTTTTCAGTAATTTCCATAAGACTACGTGTAAACCCCTATTTATAGATCATTGTTTAGAGCGTTTTATAATATTGGCACCGAATGGGAATTGACCACCCATATCGGTTGAATTTTGACCAGGAATAAGGATTGAGACGCTAAGTATTATCTGATCTGTTTTCTGAGCCAAGATGACACGGGTCAGCTCAGTTCCGGCATAGTTTGCTTTAAATGGTCAAACTTCAACGGGTAACAACACGCTGGCGTTCAGAAAGCCATATCCAGGCTGGTTTTGAGTCTAGTCGGGTAAGCTTTTGTTTTCAACGGTGAAGGAAAACCATTAATTATAATCCGGAGAAAACATATGATTAACATCCATCAGCATCGAATCAAAAACATTGGCTTTGTTTTGCTTTTAACCGGTTTGTCCTTAATGCCGCTTACCGCAAGAACGGCAACGTCCGATATAAAGTTCGTAGCCCAAGGCGAAAAATGGACTGACGCCGAGCGAAAATCATTTTATAGCCAGGATCAAGGTTCACACTTGATGCCGCTAAAATGGTTTCAGGCATTAAAACAAGCCGATGGCGGATTGTTTATCGGCGATAGTCTGAAACGCTATGGTTATCTGCCTAATGATGCCAGTCCAACGCCGGGCTTACCCGTCGGATTTACCGTATCAAAAGACGGCAACTATGTCGGCATGACTTGTGCCGCCTGTCATGTCCGTGAAATTAAAGTTGATGACAGCTATTACCGTATTGATGGCGGTCCGGCCATAGTCGATTTTCAAACCTTCGCCACCGATCTGGGTAATGCCGTAAAAGCAATCCTGAATGATCCTAAACAGTTTGAAGATTTCGCCAAAAGTGTATTGGGCAATACGGCTCCAGCCGGTAAACAGGCTGAACTCCGTAAAGAAGTCCAAGCCTGGAACCTACCTTACAGCACCATCATGGATAATGCCTTACCTAAAGATAAGCCTTGGGGACCGGCAAGACTGGATGCGGTCGGCATGATTTTTAACCGGTTAACGGGACTGGATATAGGCACAACTGCGGATCGCATCATCGCTAAAAACATTCATCTGGCCGATGCGCCGGTACGTTACCCCTTCATCTGGAACGCGCCTATCCAGGATAAAACCCAATGGCCCGGCTTTGCCGATAACGGTAATGACTTGCTGGGTTTATCCCGTAATCTGGGGGAAGTGATTGGTGTGTTTGCCCATTTCAATCCGCAAAAAGACGATTGGCGAGTGTTAGGCATTGATTATCTGCAAACTAACTCGGCAAATTTCGCCGGTTTGAAATCTCTTGAACAGCATGTAAAAAAAATAGGCCCACCTCAATGGCCTTGGCAGCAAGGAAGCTACGCTATCAATCAACAACTGGCCGACCAGGGTAAAGCTATTTTCGATAGCACCACTAAAACTGAAGCCGGTGGCTGTGTCGGATGTCATGGTATTCGTGATGGAGCCATGCGTGCTAAAGAACAAACCTGGGCAACCCCGCTTTGTGATGTCGACACCGATAAGAGGCAATTTAACTTGCTGACGTGGACAGTCGATGCGGGTGTACTGGCCGGAGCGCAAGTTCCGTTTCTGGAAAAACCTTTACAAGCTCAAAATGAACTGGCTTTCAATGTCCTGAGTATCGCTGTTATAGGATCTATACTGCAACACGAAACCAGCTTAGTATTCGATATTGAATCAGCTGCAAAAAAAGAAGCCGCTAAATTTGAATCATTGCTGGGTGCAGAGAAAACCCAAAAAATTCAGCAAAAGATGGCTGATTTACGGCAAATGCAATGGAAACTGGTTAACGCAGATAACGCTGTTTTAACGGGCGCTTTCCATACAATCACCGGAATTATGCAAGCACCTGCCAATAAAAAACCCATTTGCAAAGCTGAGTTTAAAACCAAAGATCCCGCGAAAGCTTTCGAATCGCGCGTACTGCAAGGCATTTGGGCGACTGCGCCGTATCTGCATAACGGTTCGGTACCCACCTTAGCCGATTTGTTAAAACCCGTCGCAGACAGAGCTGCCTCTTTCAAAGTGGGTCAGGCTTACGATCCGGTTAAAGTCGGTTTGGCCGCAGAGCAGAGCCAATTCAACTTTACCTATCAAACTACCGATTGCAAAGAACCTGAATCCGGTAACAGTCGCTGTGGGCACGAGTTTGGTACCAAGCTCAGCGATGATGATAAAAAAGCCTTATTAGAGTATCTGAAACAACTGTGAGCTTAGTATCCTGCATTAAGGGGGGGATTTAACCCTACGGCAGCTAGTTTCTTATCCGCTATCTGGCGGGGGCGCATGTCTTTAGTGATCATTGCATGTCAGTACATGCACCGGTCGAATGTTATGCACGATTATTAGGAATTCAGAACATGGCAACTAACTATCTTGAACGCTACGATGCAACAGCGGACGCTGAAAAATTCCCGCTCGTTTATAAATGGATGTGGGAAGAGCCTCTGCCGTTTTTTAAAGAATTGCGCGAAAAACGCCCGATTCTGGTGACTCCTGTCGCGACTATTATTTCGCGCTTTGATGATGTTACAGCGGTGCTGAACATGCCGAAAATTTTTACCGTAGAACTCTATTTGCCCAAAATGGGCAACGGAATCTATTTGATGGCGCACGATGACGATGCCTTGCATAGCCGGGAGAAAGCCATGATGCAAAGCCTGTTGAACCGGGATGATCTACCCGATGTTCGCAAAATGATTGCAAAACTTGGCAAAGACATCTTGGATTCGGCCAATGGCAGCATTGAAATTGTTCACGAATTTTGCCGAATGGTGCCTGCCGGATTGGTACAGGACTATTTCGGATTAACCGGAGTTGATAAAAAGGATTTAATCGAGTGGTCTTATTGGAATCAATACAACACCTTTCATAATCAACCCTACGATTTGATGCCCACCGATAAAAAACAGTTCATCGAAGATCAACAAGCCCGCGTCAGTAAGCTACTCGGCATTTATATTGCCGAACTCATGGCTCGGCGTACGCTGGCTATTAAACTCGAAAATGCCGATCTCATTCGTTCGCTGTGGTATGGGCTCTGCAAGCTGCTGCGAACCTTAATGGGTAAAAAACACGAAGCCTTGAAAGATGACATTGTCACACGCATGCTGCGGAATCATTTCCCCGAGGCTATGGATCTGGATTTAAAACGCTTAGGCGTGAATGCCGGCGGTTTATTAATCGGTGCCATAGAAACCACCTCGCAGGCTGTTGCACAAGTTATCCAATACTTACTGAAAAATGACGAGTGGCTAAACAAAGCCCAAGCAGCAGCAAAGCTGGACAACCCGGCCGAGTTTGATGGCATCGTCTGGGAAGCGTTGCGATTCGTGCCTATTGCCCCTTATTTATTTCGCAAATCTGCCAGCGACTATACCGTCGGCATGGGTACCGATTACGCGACTAAAATCCCGGCGGGCAGCGTTGTTCTACCCGCAACCCAATCGGCCATGTTCGACCCTCGCGCGTTTGAAAATCCGGATGAATTTAATCCGCACCGTAACTGGTATAACCATTTTAATTTCGGCTTCGGCAGCCATGAATGCCTGGGGCGATATGTGGGTATGGTGATGATACCGGAAATGGTGAGGCAAGCATTGCTACGGAATAAGGTCAGTGCCACCGGTTCGATTGATTATAAGTCAGGCCCGTTTCCTGAGGAATATCATTTAAGCTGGGAATAAGTTTGGCATCTTGAATAAACGCATGTCCATGACAGTGGTGCCATGATCGAACATGGCCAATTTTAGACTTTTGCGTTTCTCAATAATGGAATACCTAACGTGTAAAACAAGTTTCCATCAGCGGCGAGCTGCTTTCAATTAGGAAGGAGCACCAACAGTTATTTGGAGCGTTATAAATATTGGAGTAACCGACATGACACAACACCAAAAAGACCTGAGACATGCAGGGAGCGGGGGCTCACCAAGGGAAATATATTATCTCGCCTCTGCGGCTTTACCGATCTCGATCTATGCACTGGCGATAGTCATTCTCGAGCAGGGGGATTTCGGTTCGATGGCTTTGGTGTCGAAACTAGCGGCTATTGCCCATGCCGCGAAAGATCATTTAGCACTAGAGCTTTTCGTCGAGGGCCGTTTACGCGTACTTTGGCTGAGCAGCGTCTTGCTCTATTACATTTTGGCTGTAGCCGTTATTGTAAACAGCACACTCGTATTGCAAAGATCGCTAACGCCCAAGGGCTTCAAACAGGCGCTTGTTCTCTGGGCGGCATTGTCCTGTATCGGGCTCGGCCATTTGGCTTATGCCGCCGGCAACGATACGGCTCTCGGCGCAATCTTTCGTTTCACCTTCGAAAGCCTGCAAAACTCCCATTTCTTCAAACCACTGGAGTTGGCCCACATCAGGAATATGGTATACATCGTCAACATACTGTCGGCGATCGCCCCTTTTGCAATCGCACTGGCCGCGGCCGCAGGCTTGACTCCGATAGTTACTGCCGATCCACGCCAGTATTTACAGCGACTCGCGGACCGATCGCATCAACTGAAAACAGTAGTTAACCTCGGGGCGGCGTTATTGGTAGCAGGCGTCCTGCACATGCAAGCCTGGCTGAGATGGCCCATCGTATTTGTCGACGATGCCAAGCTGGCTGACGCCATGAACGATTGGAGCTTGGCACTGACGACTTTTATCGGTAGCGTTTTTTCATTGATGATTGCGTGCGTTTACATTTGCTGCTCAAAGGTTTTGGCGAAACGGGCCGTAGCTAATTTACGGCAATTACCTGGGGATGCGCTTGATTCTGCGCCTGAAGAATGGCTGGAAAAACACGGATTCTCGTCTGAACCGATACCGCAGATTCCGCAAATCCTGGCTATATTTGCGCCGCTACTGGCGGGTCCGATAGGAGCTGCGCTAACCGGACTGGGAAACTCAGTCGGACATTAGTTTCTGCGGTTTCTGCTCCGACGCCCTTCCTGAAATCATTCTGATTTTCATATTAAATCCACAGGTTTCCTCTCATCTTGTCTCTGTAGTTGTGTTGGACCGAATACAATGAAACCCAACGATCCAAGCAATGGCTGACGTGTTGGGCTTCGCGGTGCTCTGCCCATACGGCCCTCGATGGGTCATAGGCCCGGCGAGGCGGCACTCTATACCGCAAGCGCCTTAATCGACGGCTTGCCTTATCGAGCCTTCGACACGAAGGACTCCAATATTCAGGCGGCTTATTTCGGCGAAACCTTGATGATTTGGCGGACCGATGAGGCCGTCGGTAATTGGCGGCAGCAGCTTGTCCCCGGCAAACCCTGGGTGCTGGTGGATGTGGTGGGGCATGTTCAAGAACTGACGGTTGACGCCTTGGGATACGCTGACATCCCGATCTCCACTAGCCCTGTTTATGTGCTTGCGCGCGCCGAGTATGAACGACTGGCCCGGTATTGATGCTTAAAATGGGTCGTTTTCAGGAGGCGACAGCACAGCATCTTCCCTATGTTATATATACGGAAAATGCGTTTTGATTTATTGCAAAGTAGCTATAATGGCTGCTATGTAATTCTTAACCATAGGAACCATGAACATGAAAACCATCTCAGCTAAGGAAGCAAAAAACGCATTCGGCAGCTTTTTGGATTCGGCGCAAAGAGAACCGGTAATGATTACCAAAAGAGAGCGTCCAATAGGGATATTTTTTTCAATGCATGATGTTGAGGCTTTGATTCAAGTAAGCGAAGCCTTTAAAAAAGACATCCATAATGGAATTATTTCAGGAATCGCCGACGCAGAAGCGGGCCGCGTAACCGAATGCAACCAGGAACATATAAACGAGCTGAAGACAAAGTTAAGAGCCAGGTTAGCAGTAGCCGGTAATTAGTTTTTTGATGGAAATACATAAAATTGTATTAACTGAAACCGCTGATCAATGCTTGCTTAATATAGCCGAATACATAGCTTTGGACAGTCCGGCTCGGGCAGAAACATTTATCGAAGAAATCGTCGAGTCGTTAAGTGGAACGCTCTCTTTTTTTCCGTTGGCGGGTAAGGTTTATGAAGAAATAGAAGCAAAAATCGAGATCAGGAGTTTGCCCTATAAAAATTATGTGAGTTTTTATAGGGTAAGAAACGATGTCGTTGAAATACTGTTTATTTTCAATTCGGCACAGAATATTAAAAATATTCTGGCATCTATGGAGAACCCGCTCACTTAAACTTGGCTCGTTGATTGGACGTTGGGATGCTGAACCCATTTGACAGGGGCATGCCAAGTAGCGGAACCGATGCGGTAGTCTGGTTGGATTCGCCATAAGCAGCGAATATCAGCATCTGGCGCAATACGGCTATTGCCTATTGCGCCTTATCGCGTTAAGGACGGGTAGCCGCAGTATGAATTATAGGAAGCTCAATGATGGAATTAAGTAAAGAAATAATACAACAGGCATACCTGCTTCTTAAGAGCTATACCTATCATGAAAATCTGAATCTTTTTCTGAAGAATCGTGTTGCAGCATTTGAGTGTGGCGATTTTGATGATAGGATCAATGCTCTCCAACAAGTACTAAACAGTGACGATCCTTTCCAACATCCAAGTTTTAAAGAATGGATCGAATTCATTAATTTCCGTTTGCTTCCTAAGTCTATCGTCAGGCCAGAAGAGAGGAGACAGAATGAGTACAACAAAGCCGAATCTAAAAATGGTTTCTTTCTCAGCAATGTTTCGGTATCTCAAAAATATGAAAGCCAAAAAATCAATTATTTCATTGATGCGCCTGTTGAACTCCATATTTTAGACGTACTCTGGTGTACGGTAGTAGGTCCTGCATTAGAAGAAAAACTAACTCAAGACTGTTATGGCAATAGACTGCATCAAACTGCGAAGCAGTTTTTACAAAATATAAAGGGAGAGCAAGTTAACTACGGTTCTGGAGAAATATTCAAACGCTATATCGATCAATACAGTGCATGGCGCGATCAAGCGATTAATTGTGCTACTGGACTGTCAGAAGACGGGAATGATGTTGCCTTGCTGTCTATTGACCTCAAATCTTATTACTATCACATTGAAGTCGATTTTGAAGAAATCCAAAACTGTATTAATGATTATTTTGATGATAACGACAACCTTAGATTATTGGGGAGTGCACTTACCAAACTGCTTAAATCCATATTTAACGCTTACAAAAACATAATATATCCCAGTCTGTTAGTATCACATCCAGATTGCTACAATAAATCTGGATTACCAATCGGGTTTGCGTCGTCCTCAATATTGTCAAATTGGTATCTGTCTGAATTTGACAACAATATATCCGACTTAGTAAGGCCAGCATATTATGGACGTTATGTCGATGACATGCTAATGGTGTTCAAGCGTCCTAAAATTGATTCTAAAACGCCAATTGAAACCTTTATCGACAATTATCTAGCCGGACAACTACATTACTCTGAATCTGAAAAGGTTTATGAAATAGATGTTGGGCAGAATAAGCTACCGATTCAACCAGAGAAATTAATACTTCAGTTTTTCGATAAGCACCACAGTCGGGCTGGTTTAGAGGTGTTTAAGAAAGAGATTGAAGAGCGAAGTAGTGCGTTTAAATTCCTGCCAAGCGATGATTTTGATAAAGAACTAGATCAATTCGCCTATGATGTTCTTTATGATGGCTCTGCTAATAAACTACGTAGCATTGTAGGACTAGCGGAGAATGAAACTGAGCTTGCCCGCTATCTGTCTTCGCATATCACTGCCCATAGACTTTGCAAACTCAACAAGAGAGACATTGTTTTACCCCAATTAAAAGTATTCTTCCGTGGCGTAAATGCCTTGAATTTCAGTCGCCTATGGGAAAAGGTTTACCAGTACGCTGTAATATTAAATCGCCCTAAATTCGTCGTCGAGTTCTATGCGTCTATTAACGCAGAAATTTCTAAAATAGAATTTTTAGAACCTTCATCCACAAAAATAGATCAAGCGATTACTGCAAAAGTTCACCAGGACTTAGAGCTGTATAATAAGCTCTCGTTGAGTATCTGCATCGGTTTGTTAGACATAACGCCTTTTGAACGTATTACCCAGAAAGAGTATGCCGAACTAGGCATCACCGGCCTCCTTGATATATCGATGGATAGATGGCCAAGTGTTGATGGGTTAGAAGGATTACAGCTTTTTTCATACCACGAAGATCTTAATCGATTTGTGCGGGATTTTCGCCATTCAAATTTGATCAGACACAATCTGGTTGCTTGGCCGCTAGCCAACTACACTGATTATTCCGGCGATCTGACAGACGAGGTATCTTTTAGATCAGATGAATCGGCCGAACTTAATGAGAATAAAATTAAACTTAGTCCAAGATTTATTCACTTCGACGAATGGCAAGTTTTCTCACTAAATACAGAACTAACCAAGGAGAAATCGCTGGATGAGTGGCAACGGTCATCTATCGAATACTATAAGTCTCTAAACTACTGGGATAATTTTCCAGTTGAATATGCTGAATCTCCTGTGCAAAATGATACATCCATAACCATTTCGACACTAACTGCTGGCAGCAAAATTAAGAAATCAATTTTGCGAATAGCACTAGCTAATTTGAAGGTAGAAGAAAAGGATATTGAAGCTTCTCTTAGAAAAGATACAAAGCCAAACGTGTCTCTTGAGAGACAAGCCCATCTGTATCAGGTTCTAAATGATGCTGTTCGTGAAAAATCAGACCTGCTTGTAATGCCAGAGGTTGTAATCCCCGTTAGTTGGTTGCCATTTATGATCGCCCATGCAAGAAGACACCAAATCGGACTAGTCTTTGGACTTGAACACTGGGTGGTGAATGGTAAAGCGTATAACCTGTTGATTGAAGCATTGCCTTTCAAGGTTTCTGGCAAATACAAATCTTGCGTGATGACAGCTAGACTTAAAAATCATTATGCCCCAGCGGAGTTAGAGATGCTGCATTCTTTTCGATTAACTCCGGCTAATCAACAGCTTAAATCTTATAGCTATCACAAGATTTATTGGAATGGGGTATGTTTTGCAAGTTATAACTGCTTTGAGCTTTCCGACATAAAGCACCGTACAGTTTTCAAGTCAGATATCGATATGCTTATTGCTTGTGTTTGGAACAAAGACACAAATTACTACCAACATATCTTGGAATCCGCTGTTAGGGATCTTCACTGTTACGTCGTTCAATCCAACACTTCTCAATATGGCGGCTCTTGTGTCCTCAGGCCAACAAATACCGAAAGTAAAACTATGCTATATGTAAAAGGTGGTAATAACTCATGCGTACTTACAACCGATATCGACATTGAAGCGCTGAGAGAATTTCATTTCAAATCAAAACCGGGTGAAAAGGACTATTTCAAACCGCTACCTCCTGGTTATGAAAGCGAAAGAGTTCTTGATAGGTGAGTACCAAACTTGGAGTGTTGATGTAATTCCCATACATATGCTCGGCATAGGATGTGTGGTTTATCCAGTTATGTATAGTATGTTGAATGACGCACAGCGTACCCTATCTATCGCATTTTCTTACGACCAAATATAGGTACGACCAAATATAGGAGAGTTCATTATGTCAACAGTCCCATAGGGTACGCTGTGCGTACCACATTGGATTTATAGCATGATTGAAAAAACGGTACGCACAGCGTACCCTACGGACTTGGATAAGCTTTTGCAAAACCAGGAATGACTCTATTAGGATCACTTTTATGAAAATAGAACTTGTCACCACTCTAAAGCGTCAGGCAACCAAGATTCTAGCCGAACTGCATGAATCTAAAGAGCCGGTTTTGATAACTGAGCACGGTCAACCATCGGCCTATCTTGTAGATGTCGATGATTATGAGCTTATGCAAAGCCGTATGCGCATCCTTGAAGGCATTGCCAGGGGAGAAACGGCCATTTTTGAAAATCGAACCTATGATCAGTCGGAAGCAAAACAGAAAATGAGCAAATGGCTC
>Ga0208633_100228_pt1 | contig 17485 bp, 14 predicted proteins | sample LakWasMet63_LOW9_2_FD_183895 | JGI IMG/M metagenome (GOLD analysis project Ga0208633, IMG submission 183895) | Freshwater sediment methanotrophic microbial communities from Lake Washington under simulated oxygen tension - Sediment Metagenome... | ecosystem: Environmental > Aquatic > Freshwater >...
CAAATGACCGTTTCCGATGGCGCGCTGAGGGAAGGGCTCATTCAGGACTTGCTGGGGCGACTCTATGATCATGATATTCGCTCGGCAACCGTGCAGGCCTTGGCTGATCGTTACCATATCGATAAAGAACACGCCGCTCGCGTTAAACAGACGATCGGCTATATCCTGGAGCAATTGGGTGAAGATTTTTGCGGGCCTAACCACGAAGACGTTGTGCAGTTTTTAAACTGGGCGGCAGACCTGCATGAGATCGGTCAGGACATCGCCCACAGTCAGTACCATAAACACAGCGCTTATATCATCGAGAACGGCGACTTTGCCGGTTTTTCCAGGCAGGACCAGATTTTATTATCAACCATTGTAAAGTCTCATCGACGTAAATTTCCCCGCTCCCTTTTCAATGAATTACCCTCTCCCTGGAATATTGACGCGCCCACTCTAACCCTTATTTTGCGGCTGTCGGTATTGTTGCACCGCAATCGCCAGGAACATGACAAACCCGATTTTAAAATATCGCTAACAAAATCCAAAATCCGCCTGCAGTTTCCAGACGATTGGTTGGCTCAGGCGCCGCTGACTCATGCCGATTTAATTCAGGAAGCCGATTATTTAAAATCGGCAGGATTCAAATTGGAATTTTCTTAATAGTCGGCTCATGAAAATCTTATTACGCATTTTGTTATATTGTTTTAGTGCTCTAATAATTTTATGCGCGATGCTGGTTTTTTTCGGCGTTGGCGACAAACCCGAGCTTGCTGTGGGATGGTCGCCTACCCGTGACGACTTGGTCAGGGCAAAAAAAATCCTGCATGAAGGTTCTAAAACCAAACCTGATGAGATCGGCATCATTGAGTTAACCGAAGCCGATCTCAATCTTGCCGGCAATTATTTGTTAAACCGCTATAGAAAAAGCGCCGCTGATTTGGATTTTAAAAACGATGAGCTGAGATTTAAAGTCACCATGGCGTTGCCCGAAAACAGCCTGGGCAAGTATTTAAACATCAGCTTTAGATTAGGCAACGTTACCGGCAATGATCTTCCGGTAATAACCAAATTCAAAGCCGGAAAGCTGTTGTTACCGGCAAAATTGGCCGCCTTTGTTATCGACGCCATTATTCAACATTCATCATTGAATGAATATTTCATTCTGGCAACCCGGCCTCTCAAGGCGGTTAAAATTGATGCGGAAAAACTCACCATCACCTACTATCCCAACAAGGATACCTTGATTCAGGCGCGAAACTTCCTGACTCACACCGGCGACAATTCTACGTTGAATATTTACCAGCAAAAACTGGCCGACATCGTTGCCAAACATAATCCTGAATGGCGTTTATCGCTGGCGGACTTGTTGCGTCCACTGTTTGAACTGGCTTACCAGCGCTCTACACTGGAAACTGCCATCGATGAGAACAGGGTGGTTATTTCCGCGATCAACGACTATGTCAATAAACAGGAGACCAAAAAACTCCTGTCTACGCCTGAATCTACGCCCGTAACCGGACAGCAATACGCTGCTTTTTTATACAAGCGCATCGATCTGGCCCAACATTTCATAGGTTCAGCAGCGCTTACCGCATCGGTAAACAAGCAAGCGGCCCAGATTGCCGGTGAAGAAAAAGAATTAAGCGATGCACACGGCGGTAGCGGATTCAGTTTTATTGACTTGGCTGCCGACAAAGCCGGTACGCGCTTTGGTGAAATGGCAACCTCATCGCCGGAAAATGCACGAAAAATGCAAAAAGCCATGGCCGGAATAAAAGATTACAGCGATTTTATGCCGGACCCCAGAGACCTTCCCGAGCACATGAATGAGGTCGACTTTAAACAGCGCTTTGAATCCGTAAACAGTCCCGTTTACCAGGAAATTTCAAAGCAGATTGATGCCCGTATTTCAGCGACACCGATTTATAACGCAGAATAAAAAAAGGGAGCTTAAAGCTCCCTCAATTTGTAAATTACTCAGCAGCTAGAAATAGAACGCTGATGCCAAAAGTAGGCGCCTCTAAGCGACGCTGATAATTATGATTAAATAAGATTTTTATTCAACACCCTATGTTCATCATATTCATCAGCGTTCCATTGCATTAGTTACCTTTAATTAAAAGTAGAACCGGGTGTGGCAGGTAAAACAGGCATTTTCTGTTTAGGGAATTCGCCGGTCAAACCATTCAAAAAGGCCACAATATCCGCAACTTCTTCTTTGCTTAAATCCTTGCCCAATTGCAGTTTTGCCATCAAGGTTACCGCGCTATCCAGCGTTTTAACCGAACCGTTGTGGAAATAAGGCGCAGTCAAAGCGATGTTGCGTAAAGTCGGCACTTTAAACAAATGCTCATCGGCCGCATTTTTGCTGACTTCCGCTAAACCTTTATCCTTGCTGAAATGATGTTGCGCTTCCCAATAGCCGTTGGGAATAACAGGAAACTTCTGGAACATGCCCGGACCGTTAAACGCAGGGCCGCTATGACAAGTGGTACAACCCAGTTCCGCAACTTTTTCCATGCCGCGAACCTGTTGTGCCGATAAAGCCGACTTATCGCCGGAAACATACTTGTCATAAGGACTGTTAGGCGTAATCAACGTTCTTTCGTAAGCCGCGATCGCTTTGGTGGCATTGTCTTTGGAAATCGAATCCTTACCGAAAGCTTCCTCGAAGGCTTTTTGGTAACCCGCAATCGACTGCAAACGAGTCACTACGTCATCCCAGCTTTTCATGCCCATTTCAATGGGGTTGGTCACGGGGCCAGCGGCTTGCGCTTCCAGGCTTGCCGCTCTGCCGTCCCAAAACTGGACAGTATTAAACGCGGAGTTCCAAACTGTCGGCGCACTACGTCCGCCTGTTTGACCGTTAACGCCCATAGAATTCGGCCTGTTATCTTCACCGCCCAGCATGGTGTTATGGCAGGAAGAGCAGGAAACCGTACCTGTAGAAGACAGGCGCGGGTCGTGATACAGCATTTGACCCAACTCAACCTTAGCAGGCGTTGTAGCATTATCGGCCGGTGCCGGTGCTTCTGTGGGCAAAGTCTCCCAAGCCGAAGCCACCGAAACCGAACTTGCCAACGCCAACGCTGTAACCAGCGAACGAATTTTAAACATACTATCCTCCAAAATATTTTTAATATTATTAATGTGTGGGGAACCTACACGCCCAGTAACCTTACTGCACACCCGGTGGGATTGTAAGATATGACGCGGACAAGGTACAACCAAATTTCCCTTGCCGCCTTTAAACTGCTCAAAGTAGCGATCAGATTGACTGTATGGCGATGAAAAAATCGATTTCGCGCGGCACTATCGCAACTATTCGGCAATGAAAAATAAAACGCGGAGGACACGGATTCGACTGATCAATGTGGGTGAAATGGAGTTTATTCATTATACGGAGATGGGAGCACGCCTTCTTTGGCGATTATCTAGGCAATGATTTCGGTTCATCCCCACGGGTGTGGGGAACACTAGGCCTTCGCACATGTAGCGCAATACCTGGGCGGTTCATCCCCACGGGTGTGGGGAACACCAAACCAACCGCGACCTGCAATATATCGAGTCCGGTTCATCCCCACGGGTGTGGGGAACACCCAAGAGTAATAAAGAGAATACCGTGAAGTTTCGGTTCATCCCCACGGGTGTGGGGAACACAATGAACTGCTGTACTTCACGTAGCTGAGAGTCGGTTCATCCCCACGGGTGTGGGGAACACCTGATACTATGGTAGGGCCAGCAACACCGGTGCGGTTCATCCCCACGGGTGTGGGGAACACGATTAAAATTGTATATTTCATCCCGGCTAATCCGGTTCATCCCCACGGGTGTGGGGAACACAGAACTTGAACAAGCTAAAACATCGACAGTCGCGGTTCATCCCCACGGGTGTGGGGAACACGCGAGCCGCTTGTTTGCTGCTGCCCACCTTCGCGGTTCATCCCCACGGGTGTGGGGAACACTTGCCGCGGATCCTCTGGAACTAAATGTTAGGCGGTTCATCCCCACGGGTGTGGGGAACACGTGGCCTGGACAAACCGATGCTATTTGCTGAACGGTTCATCCCCACGGGTGTGGGGAACACCAGGAATAGGGAATAGGGAATCAGCAGGATCACGGTTCATCCCCACGGGTGTGGGGAACACTACAGAGAAATGAGGATCCTTGATCTAGTTGACGGTTCATCCCCACGGGTGTGGGGAACACAAGTCATTATGAAAAGCAATCGGGCGTCCCTGCGGTTCATCCCCACGGGTGTGGGGAACACAAATACGAATCCCCGGCAATCACGACAGCAAATGGTTCATCCCCACGGGTGTGGGGAACACTTCGCATGAAATTACATTAAAACGATGAAAACCGGTTCATCCCCACGGGTGTGGGGAACACAATGAAATAGACGGCCATCAGAACACCGTTATCGGTTCATCCCCACGGGTGTGGGGAACACCTTGTTGGTCTCCAGCGGGATTAATGCCGCCGCGGTTCATCCCCACGGGTGTGGGGAACACGCGATTTGCCTTCGCCACGAACGCCTTGAATAAGGTTCATCCCCACGGGTGTGGGGAACACTTATTTATGCTGATTCAAGTTGAACTTATTCACGGTTCATCCCCACGGGTGTGGGGAACACCGAGCCGGCTCAATCACGACCTGGCTATTCGGCGGTTCATCCCCACGGGTGTGGGGAACACTTTTGCATAAACCTCTCAATTTGAGCAGCGTCCGGTTCATCCCCACGGGTGTGGGGAACACTCTACATTTTCGCAATCAATGGCATAGAGCCGCGGTTCATCCCCACGGGTGTGGGGAACACACCTATGTATAACAGTTAATTCAAGGCGAGCGCGGTTCATCCCCACGGGTGTGGGGAACACCATATCTGCTATGTGCTTGGCAAATCGCTTAACGGTTCATCCCCACGGGTGTGGGGAACACCGCAGGATAATCTGGATCGAATAAACCTACTACGGTTCATCCCCACGGGTGTGGGGAACACTTGCGCTGTTTATTGGTAGCGTCACTGGACGACGGTTCATCCCCACGGGTGTGGGGAACACAGTCTTGTGCAACCGCACATCAACGCTAGTGCCGGTTCATCCCCACGGGTGTGGGGAACACACGGGGCGGCGGAACAGGTTCAAAAACGGCTACGGTTCATCCCCACGGGTGTGGGGAACACAACGCGCTGCCTGTCTTTCTCTGCCATTTTTGCGGTTCATCCCCACGGGTGTGGGGAACACACGTTTGATAGTATTATGGCCATATTAATTTCCGGTTCATCCCCACGGGTGTGGGGAACACACTGACGTATGACAATGTGATTAACACCGTAGCGGTTCATCCCCACGGGTGTGGGGAACACTGTATTGTTCCCGTTGACAATCAGGCCATAGGCGGTTCATCCCCACGGGTGTGGGGAACACAGCAAGCCGCACACCGTTAGTATGGTCAAAGGGGTTCATCCCCACGGGTGTGGGGAACACGGAAAGAAATCCCTCAAGGGCTACGACTATTTCGGTTCATCCCCACGGGTGTGGGGAACACGACTGATGCCAAGATCACTCGTGTCGATATTGCGGTTCATCCCCACGGGTGTGGGGAACACTGCTTTTGAGCATCAATAGACGCCGCTAATATCGGTTCATCCCCACGGGTGTGGGGAACACATTCGCTAAATTCATCGAGCTATCAACGATGGCGGTTCATCCCCACGGGTGTGGGGAACACCGCTTGTACGGCGGGGGCGCTTATTTATGGTGCGGTTCATCCCCACGGGTGTGGGGAACACTGTCCCGTGTCTGAAAAATATAATTATTTAACCGGTTCATCCCCACGGGTGTGGGGAACACGAATCAGGCGAAAAAGGATCAAAGGACCGATGCGGTTCATCCCCACGGGTGTGGGGAACACCTATGACAGGTTGATTCATTACTGCCGGTTGGCGGTTCATCCCCACGGGTGTGGGGAACACACTGATCATAACATATTGTTAATCAAACGAAATAACCACTCCGATTTTTCCACCGAAAAAACAGCCGTTTTTTACCATTAAATTGTTAAAGAACATCGTTATCTTTTTGGTCTTCAAGCGGATAAAAAGAAACCAGTTTGAGTCCGTCAAACTCGACAGGCAAACGACGATTTTTCCCTAAAGTAACAAAATCAAAACCCGATTCGGTATTGGTGCTCCAGGTCATAATCGCATTACCTTCTTCAATACCGTCTACAATTTGCGCCCAGATCATCTCCCTGACTTTAGCCGATAAATCGCCGACATAAACGCCCGCCCGAATCTCGATCAGCCAAACGGCTAATCGCCCTCTTAATCGGTGCGGGACGTTTTCAACTACGATGACCAACATCGCCGATACTCTCAGGGTTAGGAATGGCCGGAGCGATATTCTCTTCAGCAGGTTGGGGCAGTTCAAGTTCACCGGCGGCCAGCACTTCTTCTATGGTGGGAATGATTTTTCTGAGAATTTTGCTTTGCCGGAAAATATCGCGACACATCAAGCGCACTTCCCGTTCCGGGTTGTGATAATTTTTGGCGGCGATTTTAAAAGCATGGGGAATAATGTCGTCAAATTTGAACAAGTCGGCGATGTCGTAGACGAACGACAAGGGTTTGCCGGTATGAATAAAGCCGATGGCGGGCGCATAGCCTGCCGCCAGCACCGCCGCTTCGCTGATGCCGTACAAACAGGCCGTTGCCGAACTGATGCAGCGGTTCGGCATATCGCCGTTATCCCAGTCGGTCTGGTCGTATCTGCGGCCTTTCCATTCCACACCGGCCTGCTTGGCTAATAACTGGTAGACTTTTTTAACGCGAGCGCCCTCTATGCCGCGCAGTTGTTCGACGCTACGCCGTTCCGGTGGCTTTTCGCCAAAGCGGATTTCGTACATTTTACGGACCACTTTTAACCGCGCCACATCGTCCAAGGCCAATTTGGCCTGATACAGCAAGCGATCCGAACGCGCGCCGCCCGGCTGGCCGGACGCATAAAGCCGCACCCCGGCCTCGCCGACCCAAACCAGCAAGGTTCCGGCTCTGGCGGCCAAGCTGACGGCCTGATGAGAAACACGCGTCCCCGGTTCGAGCATAATGCAGGCGATACTGCCGACCGGGATATGGGTTCTGATGCCGGTTTCGTCTATGACGACGAAAGCACCGTCTTTAACGTCAACCTGGCCTTTTTCGATAAAAGCCATGGAGACGCGTTCTTTCATGGTGATGGGTTTTAAGGGTGGAAGCATAGTTATTCCGTCAATAAGATATTTGCTCGTTCCCAAGCTCCAGCTGTCATCGTTATGCACAAGTGTCTGCGAGACAGCGTCGTCCCGGCAGGGATTGCCGGGATCCACGGCTGCGCGGATGCAGGAGGTAGAGTAACGCAGGAGCAGTTGCCGAGAGCACCGGGATGTGAAACTTTCGGTTGGCATTTAAAACAGCTATGCCTTATTGCCTTTTTTGTATTGCCATCCGTGGCTTCTAGATTCCGGCAATCCCTGCCGGAATGACGTACTTTTAAATATTTGCGTATAACGATGAGAGCACCAGCTTGGAGACAAGCGGAATGAACAGACGGAACCTCACCCACGTAAAATACGCTGCATAAGCAGGGTTTGCATATCGCGCCGTCCATCGAGTATTGCATGGACTACAATTTTATCGGCAAATGTTTCATAAATAATCCGATGAGGCTTTTCAATCACCTGCCGATACTGCCGAATCCCCAAAGACAACAGCTCCTTGGGGATACTACCTCTATCAGGCAACTCAGCTAAATTATTTACTGCTGCCTCCAAACCATCAATGATCTTACCCGCAACGCGATCGCTGACTTCGCATAGGTAATAATCATTAATATCCAGCAAATCAGTCAGCGCCGGTTCCGATAGAACAACCTCCAGCGTCATGCCAACCCGCGCCGCGCCCGCAATTGGCTAAACGCATCCGTACTGGAGACGGTTTTTCCTAAACCAACCGCTTGCTGGCTTTGCGCCAGCATTTTCAACAACGCCAAGGTTTCCTGCATGCGCTCATACTCGGCAACGGACTGAACCACCATAGTGGCTTCGCCGTTTTGAGTAATAACCATCGCTTCGCCGGAATCTTTTAATTCCAAAGCAACCTGCGCGGCATTTGCCTTGAGATAGCTAATGGGTTTAATGTTTTTTGATAAATTCATACTGTTCTCACGCATTTTGCAAAGACCTAAATATAAACCAAATTCGGTTTATTTTAAATCCTTGCTAAAGAAAGCAGGCCGCAGCCGAAAGCTTTGGCGGGGCCTATGCCTTTCGGTATCTGGCTATTAAAAGCCTCGGCATCGGTAACCGTCAGTATCCCGTCAAACAGTACTGTCTGGATTTTTCCGCTCCGTCCTTCTTTAGCTTTACGAAAATATAAAACTGGTTCCGGTTGCATAATCAGCGTTTCCAGTTGTGCAAAAGCTTGCAGCTTGCGCTCCAGCCAAGCCTGTTGCTGCTCTTCGTGCAACAAAGGAACGCGCACGGTTTTGTTAAAGGTTTTACCTTTTTTCTCGACGGTGCCTTTACTGCTGTCTTTGATGGTTTTAATGGGATTGGCACGCAATCTAAAGCGCAGACGCTGACCACTTTGAACATTCAAAACGTATTCGCGCTGAGCCAGTAAAGCCGGGCTTTGTTCGCCGCTTTGCGGTTGTATGACAGATTGCAGCAACACTTGGGCGCCCATGCCTTTTTGCAGCTGTTCAACGCGAAACAGGAATTCCCGATCCGCGTCTTCAAAGCCGGGAAACAGCTGCCATAAGGCTTGATGGAGCTGATAGGGATTTTGCGATTGATGCCAGGGAATATGGATTTTACTCAGGTACATGTAACTCTCCTGTACTTACCGTTATAAACAGCGTTCGGGTGGCAAACTGACGGGGCTGGTGAATAATAGGCACATCACGCTTTTTCAACGGTATTGCTCCGGCACTATCTTCTTCGTTATAGATAGCGCCTTGATTGCTGCCGATTTGCGCCAAAGCTGACAGCGCCGATTCAGCAAACAGCACGGTTTCAAACAAAGGCCTTGCCAGCGGGCAACTTCGCCGCCCCAATACCGGCGTATAAATCGGCTGTTTAACAGCCTGAGCAATGTCAGCCAGTGCAACTACAGCTTCGGCATTGTTCCACACGGCAACGGTATAACAGGCATCCTGCCAATATTCTCGCCAAGTCTGAATGGTATCGTGGCTTTTCAGGCCGCGATAATCTTCTCTGGCGTTTTTGACGGTGTGATAGTCAGTCATTTTCTGGCCTTGCTTATCGACCCGTACCGCAAACGACACGCTACCGGCCAAAGCTTGCTGCCGGTTTTGATCGGTACGCTCAACACCTAAGCAAGCACCCAACAGACCTAATAAAGCGCTCCGGCCGGGAAACAGTTCGGAAGGCCGCAAGCCCTCGAAACTCTCCCGTCCCCAAGCCTGCATCGGGCCTTGCAGTTTTAAGATTAAATGTTCACGCATGGCATCTCTTCCGGTTAGGCTTGGCCGTTATTTCTAAGCCAGCTTTCAAGTCCGGGCAGAGATGATTTGGTTACTATGCCGGCCGGTAATGCCACGCTATCCAATGCAAATTCCGCGCAACGCTCGATTAAACCATAGCCTTGATGGACTTTATCCCAGTAGCTGTTTAGCTCATTGATTGAGGGTTCTCTAAACCCGCCTTTATTGTCGGCCTGAATCGGTTTTTCAAACGCATTCGCCAAGGAAACCGGTTGATGGGAAAAACCGACTAATGCTACGTCAGCCAGGTTATGCGCGGCGAAACTTTGTTGCTTGGCGCTAGGCACTTCGGTTGCCAGCATGTGTAAAACGTGTGCGGCAACGTCCAAGGCTTTTGCTCTGCTTTCTGCGCTTTCATCGGCTTTCATGTCAGGCAATAAGCCAAGATTGACCTGCAATTGTTTAAGATTGAGGCTGGCATAACGATAGAACACTCCAGATGAAAACTCCTGAGTATCCAAATGGCCGGAGCCCAACTCCTGCAGGTCATCCACGGCGGTAAACCAGTCAATGTCGGCATCGACGGCGTGGGTGGTGATGGCATGGGCGACAGCCAGCGCACCGTCGATTTTACCGACCGCGCTCATCAATCCCGAAGTTGCCATGCGCCCCGATAAGGCTATATCCAAGCCATTTGCCAACGCTTGCCGGAAAGCTTGACCGTCTTTTTCGATCTGCTTTTGTAGCTTTTTCTCGTCAACGCCATCCGCTTCCAGAGCTTTGATTTGATCGCAAAAATAGGCGATTTCTTCCAATACCCAAGGAGCGACCGCATCGTCTTTTGCATCGTCGGCACTGCTGTCTTTACCGGAAATATAATCGATAGCTTGTTTGACAATGCTTTCATCGTAGCGGCCGGATAATGCAGCAATGGCGTCATTTTGAAAATCCGCCAAACGCTTGGTGCGCACGCTGGGTTCGCCTAAATGCTGGCGATAATAGTCGCTGTGACGCATGGTGCGCTTTAAACTTTGACTGGAAACCCGCACCCGCCGCTTGCCGCCGAAAATTGCGGATTTCTGCATGTTCATGTCGTCGCGATTCAAGCAGGATGGACTGTGGGAAATTAGGATGTGAAAGTTGATAAAGTTTTCGTTCATGGTTTGTGTTCCTTTTGATTATGCTGAGGCTTTCGTTTTGTTATTTTGATAAAAGAAAAAATCTTCCAGTATTTTTCGTTTTGAATGTTGGTTAGGGTGATCCCACCACCAAAGATCATTCGCCATCTGCACCCAATCGACAGTCGGTTTATCCGCTTGCTTTAACAAGCGGCGCAATTGAATCAAGTCATTGGGTTCTTGCGAACGAATCACCATGAACAGGCGTTTTTCGTTGATGTCGGCCTTGGCTAATGCCCTTCCCAACGAATCGCCGTTTTCCTGATGTTTAACCAGCGGCAAGCAATACAACAACCGCTGCATACCTTTGTGGGCTTTGTTATCCTGCAATACCCGGTAAAAAGCCGGGACTTCAATCAAGTCGCCTGGATTCATGACCCGTTTCAATTCCGCTTGCGGGCCGGGTTTCAATGCCTGATAGCGTTGATATAACGCCAGAAAATCGGGCGTTTTGTTTTCTCCCTCACTCATGGGGTTTCTCCTTCGGGTTCCAGTTCTTTAAAAGATTTATGTAAAGAGCGCCTCGCCAATGCCAAGGCTTTCAGCATTTTCGGTTCTTGCCTATACGACTCGGTTGCCTTATTGAACAAGTCAATAACAATGGCCTTGAGTTGCTTATTCAGCAATTGCAACTCATCTTGCGACGCTTCAAATTTAATGGCCGCCAAACTGTTATGCATCAGATTTTCCGTTTGTTGGTAATAGACGGCCTCAACAGGATCGCAAAGATTGACACCGGAACCGTTCACTTTGTCTTTAATACCGACGGCAAACAGGTACAACGCTTTTCTTAATGCCGTTTTATATGCCAAACCGCCGGTAACAATCTGTTGAATCACGTTGCCATGCTCAGCCCAACCTTGCGCCAAGCTAAATAACTCATGGCGGCGCTCCAACACAGTTGCCTGATTGTTGCGGTAACCGCCGACAATCAGTTGAATTTTATCGGCCGCCATAAAGGTTCGGGCTTGCTGAATAACCGGCGCGGTTTGCTGGCCTTCTTTGTCGTTTTGCTGATCAACCACCAACCGGCTCATATGCGTCCAGGTCGGTGCCGTGGTGGTAAAAGAGGGGAACTTTTCTTCTCTTTCGCCTTTTTTAATGGCAAATGTTCGTGAAGATAACGGATGCGGCCAGACACCTTCCACCGTGTAGCTGAATTTGGCTTTATTAAAGCCGTTATAAACCGGTTCGTAACATCCGCAACAACTGCAATTAGCCGAGAATTGAGAAGGCAATAATTCAAAATAAGCTGGTTGCCATAACAAACCGCGATTCAGGCCGATTCTGGAAGCCGGTATTTTGGCGTCAGCTTTTATTCTGTCCAGATAATTGGGCAACTGGTCTTTTGTCTCTTGATACCAAGGCATGACGGATTCCGCAGTATCTTCGGTCAGCACATTCAACCAGATTGTTTCTCTGAGTGTGCGGCCCTTAATCAAGACCGTAATCGGCGTACTGCCGCGTAAACTGCCTTTGAAACCGCCGCCCATGCTCGGACTGTTATTGGCGGCATTGAATAGTGCAATTGCAACACAGCCGCCGCATAAAGCGTCCGCTAAACCTTGCGGATTGACAAAGGCTTTATTGGTACCGTCGGCAACCCCGGCCAGTAATTTATCCATTGGGGTCGGTTGCGTTGATTTTACGCCTCGTATTTGCATGAACGGCGTTTCAGGGTGATTCAGATCGAACCAGTCCATTTTTTCCCGGCAAGCATCGACATAAACTTCTGATGTTATCGGTACTTTGGCAAATTGGAGCAATGCCTTTTTGTCTTTGGGAATAAATAACGTTTGGGTAATGGCGCATAAAAGCTGCAAACAGGCCAACTCCATATCGTCACGCGGCAAACAAAGTTCGCCGGTTTGTTCGCCGCACAAGAGTTGCTGCAAACTTATTTTCTGGTAGTTGCTTTGATGTTGGATTGGTATCCAGGCATCTGTTAATAAATTAAAACGCATTCTAAATCTCCGTTTATTTCTTCCAAATTACTGATAACGCAACAAATAAAGCCAATACTGCAACCGCCATTGCCGTTGTATTATTTAAAGCTTCAATAAATTTTTCCCAATCATCAGGCACCATCGAAATCTCCAAATCTAAAAGATGTGGATCAATATACACCAAAAACAACAACACACAAGCTATTAAGTTTTAAGAAATAAATAACAAGGAAGATAAAATCTGAAAATTCATGTTAAAATTTATATCGTTCCCCGTACTTACGGGGATAAACCACTATTCAGTTTTAAGTTAACATCTGAAATAAATTGTTCCCTGAAACCTCAGGGCTTGTGCGGAGGTTCTGCCTCCGCATTCCCTTATATTCTCTCCACTCTTTTAAACCCAGTATTAGAGTGGTAAAAATAATTTCCTTGTTCAGCACCTAGACAACCATCGCTATCTATTTGCATAGCCAACCAAATAAGGCCGTCTTTATCGGCTTCAGGCAACCTGCCGTGTTTGCCCCAGTTTTTCGGCACAGCAACGCTATTCAGATTGACGGCTTCCAAGCGTTTGCTTTCATCCAGCTTGTCTATAAGTTCACCGCTTAACAAACAACGTTCACCCTGCATATCGGTATAGAAAGGCGTCACATTCAGGTTCATGTCGCCGTCACGGGTCAACGCGGAAACATTGCTGTCGTTGTCGGAAAGTTCGTTCATGTTGCTGCTAATCAGTCGCTTGGCCGTCATTTGACTGACCCAGCAATCTTCTTCGTAAGCTTCGTAACTTTTTAATACCCATTCAGGTTCATCCTCCGGCCATGTCTCTTCGCTATAAACCGGTTCTATCCAGTCCCTGTAAGCCGCAGGGAAACTGACTTGGGATTTGGTTTCTTGCTCCGCTTTTTGCAAACATTGCTGAGTCCGCCACAGCACCCGGCTATTGCCGTAGATCAATTCATGCAATTCATAATCCTCTTCTGTCGGCAATAAAACAGTACAAACCGGTTGCGCATGGTGTTCCGGCCTGCTGCGTGAGTGGCGGTGCAAACGGCCCATGCGTTGAAACAATAAGTCTACCGGGCAAAGCTGGGTAATCAGCCAATCGAAATCCAGATCCAGCGACTGTTCGACCACTTGGGTAGCAATTAGTAAATGGCCCTTGCTTCTGGCGTCTGCCTGTTCAGGGTTAGCCCCGAACAGGTTCAGAACGGCTTGTTCTTTCTTTTGACGGTCGGCAAAGATAAAACGGGAATGAAACAGCAGGAGCTGATCCTCGCTGAATCGTTGGTCTTGTTCGATCCGGTCCAATATTTGCTGATAAAGCTGTTGTGCAACCGCGACGAGATTACAGACCAGACACACTTGAGCGCCCAGCACTACTGCATCAAGTAAACGTTGAATCAAGTCATCGTCGGGCAACAAGTGGGGCGTTTTAATCAGTTCCAGTTGTACCGATGTCGGTTCGGGTTGTTCTGTTAAATCGAATAAGGCCGTTTTCCCGGCGCTGCAATGACTGATCAACGGATAGGCTTGATTGGCTGTAGCTAGCTCACAGTCCCAGGCTTTCGCCAACTGGGCTTTTTGATGGAACGGCAAAGTCGCCGACAATAGAATCGCACTGCCTCCGGCAAGGCGCTGTTGCTCCAGCACCGCATCCAGCAAGCCGTACATGTAGCTGTCGTAAGCATGGACTTCGTCGATAATCAAAACGCTACGGCCAATACCAAAGCCGCGCACAAACTTATGCTTAACCGGCAGCACCGACACCAGAACCTGATCGACGGTGCAAACGCCGATCTGACCGAGAAAGACCCGTTTGCGGCTTTGCGCCAGCCAGTTGCCGCATTGCACCCAAGCTTCTTCCTGGCCTTGAGCGGTATGCGGATGACAGGCCAGCTTCAAGTCTATGAAATTCTGCTCGTATTTCGCCCGACCATGCGCCAGCACCACATTGGTTTGATTGGCAAACAGCAAAAGCGCGGCTTTTTCCAAGCGTTTTAACATCGCATTGGCGGTGGCCTGGGTCGGCAAAGCAAACACAATGCTGTCAGCCAGGCCCAACGTCAATAACTGCCATGCGTATGCCAAAGCGGTTTCGGTTTTCCCAGAACCTGTCGAGGCCTCTATCAGCGTTAAGCCTTGCACTTTGGGTAACCGTTCAACAAGGCATTGCACTTGTCGCGGCGGGTAACCATTCAATAACGCATTGATAGTTTGATAGGGTTTTATTTGGCTGATAACGCCCGCTTCCTGTAACGTTTTTTTCGCAATCTTCAATCGATATTCATACCACTGCGTTAAATCGTCGCAAGGCTGGTCATCATAAGTAAACAGTTCAGACGATCCCAGCCAATCACTTACAGAACAGAATCCAGCCAGCATTGTTGCAGCCGATTGACTGTTTTTAGAAGTTGTGAGTAATGGCGGCGTATCGCTCAGCGACAACCCGGACGGTGTAAGAAACAACTGCTCCAAGGCTTTCAGCCAGTGCTGTCGCGATTGTTTAAATGTATCCACTATTTGCTGCGAAGCGGTGGGTAGCGAATATTTTGAACTGTCTTTTTCATGATCTTGCGGCACAACGCCATGATGCCCGACTACCGGAGCTAACCAGCTACACCATGCTGCCCAATCATCATTGTCATCGGTATAGAAATCGTCTTCCCCTGACGAAAACCGTTCTTTTAAATCTTGATAAAACCAGTACAGCCCGGCCGAGCCGTGGTTATACTCTTTAATCGATTGCCCGTTTAGTTGAGTTGGAATTGCACTTAACTCGGCGTTGACCGCTTTCCATGCCTCCAAGGCTTTACGCTGAAAACGCAAGTCGAATTTGCCGTAGTCGTGCAAAGCGATAAAAAACAGCAGCCAAGCACGGGTTTGTTTTGCATTTAAACCAGCAATCTCCATAAAACAGCGGCTAATATCGCGACTTTGCTGCCACCAAACATCCGCCACTGCTGCCACATCCAAACAATGATACGGCAACAGGTGATGGCTATTGCCCTGCTCGTCATCCAAAGTTGCCTTACCCCAATACTTATAATACAGCTTTTCTGTCATATTTTCCACCTAGCTCTCAACCTGAGTTCCATTATCCACACTTACAACCTCATTCCATGATACTGAACTTTATTTTTTATAAATTTTTTGCATAGCTTCTATTTGCTCCCTGACTCCATCCAGCAAAAACTGCGGCGATTTAACTTCCACTTCCGCACCGTGTTTGAGGATATCCATGATCAATTCGCGGCTGTCGTTGAACGGGATGCTCAGCTGGTAGTTGCCGTTGTTCAGCCATTGTCCCAGTTGGTTGGGATGCCAATTTTCATCGGCGACCCATTTGGCTCGGGCTTTGGTAAATTCCAGTATGGCGATATGTTCTGCATCGCCGCTGAAAATGCCGTAGGACGAGGTGAGGAATTGCTCCAGCTGTTTTGGGTTGGTCGGCTGGGCTGTTTGGTCTAGTATTTTTGCTGCGCCGATGTTATCTACGGCAAACACCCGCAGTTGATCCCGATGATGGCAGTGGGCGGCTATATACCAGTTGTCGCGATAGTAGATGAGTTGTTGCGGCGAGATTGTTCGTTGGGTTTGGGCGGCATTCTCGCCTCTGGCTGTGTAGTGGATGTCGATTCGTTTACCGTTGAACAGGGCGGTAACTATTTTTTTGAATTGGGCATCGTCTTTTAAGCGCCGACCGATGGAGAGGATTTTTATTTTTTGAGAAATATCGGCCGGACTGTGCGGCTGTAATTTGAACAGTTGGTTGATTCTTTGTTGCAGTTGGGTGATTTGCTGACTGAGTATGCCGGGGCTGATATTTTGCAGGATTTGATGACAGATCAGCAGGCCGTTCAGTTCTTCGGCGCTGAACCAGAGTCCGGGCAGTTGGTAGGGCTTTTCTGCATGTTGTTGGTCGTAGTAATAGCCGTTGAGTTTTCGGTCGTATTCCAGCGGCGCATCCAGATAAAGACGCATGTCTTCAATGTAACGCGCCGCGGTTGCCTTGGCGCATTCGAGTTCTTTCATGATGTCTGTTAACGGTATCGGGGTGCGGCGGTTGGTTAAGAGGTTGTGTAATCGATATATTCTGTCGAAACGGTCCATTTGATTTTTTCCTGTTTTGTTTAATATGGGTGATCGGCTGGTCTACTACCCTACGATTGAAATATTCAATAAAGCGTAGCTATTCAACGGTTGCCGACTATGAATAATAGACACGGATACCAAAAGTAGGCGCCTTTAGGCGACACTGATTGACGGGTTGAAACGGATTTTATCAGTGTTTGTCAGTCAAATTCGTGTTATTACTAGCCAACGGTGGTTTACACCGTTTGTTAATCTTCGGCTGGGTGTTTTTTGCACGGTAAACCAGCGTAAAAGCGAGGAGATGAACAGCTATGTAGCGCCATATCGCTAAGTAAAAAGACATGGTCCTTTTGCCTTGCGCCTGCTTGACGCTCCCTTTTGACTTCGAACGTTACACTGCAACAGGAGATTAATAATGCGCAAAATAATGATCAATCAGGCCGCTGAGAATACCCCGTCTTCCGATCTGAATTTTCTGGATCTGGAGCATTTGGCCCAAGTAGAGTTTACCTCGGAGCGTACGGAGCACCCTGTTGAGTCCGCCTTGTTACTGACGGGGGATTCGGGCGCAGGATGGCAGGCGGCAAGCGCCGGTGAGCAAACGATTCGTCTTGTTTTCGATCAACCCCGCACGATCGAACATATTTTTCTAATGTTCGATGAGCGGCAACAGTCGCGCACCCAGGAGTTTGTGCTGCTTTGGTTGATGGATAAAGAGGACGCATACCGGGAGATTTTGCGTCAGCAATACCACTTTTCTCCTCCGGGCACCACGCGCGAAATCGAGCATTAT
>Ga0208633_100229_pt1 | contig 17468 bp, 14 predicted proteins | sample LakWasMet63_LOW9_2_FD_183895 | JGI IMG/M metagenome (GOLD analysis project Ga0208633, IMG submission 183895) | Freshwater sediment methanotrophic microbial communities from Lake Washington under simulated oxygen tension - Sediment Metagenome... | ecosystem: Environmental > Aquatic > Freshwater >...
CGTCCAAGTTCCCGCCACGCAAGACCGCGGCCAGATCTGCAGCGGGAGCAGCTGCCAAGGCAACGGGCCCAGCCGCCAAGAAAACGGCGGCCAAGAAAGTAGCTGCCAAAAAGGCACCGGCCAAAAAAACCGCCGCCAAAACCACGGCGGCCAAGGCCCCGCGCAAGGCGACCGCCGGCCTGACCCCCAGCGCCGAACTGGCCGCCGTGATCGGCAGCGAACCCGTGGCGCGCACCCAGGTGATCAAGAAGCTGTGGGATTACATCAAGGCCCAAGGCCTGCAGGACGCCAAGAACAAGCGCGCCATCAACGCCGACGCCAAGCTCAAGCCGGTGTTCGGCAAACCCCAGGTCACCATGTTCGAGCTGGCCGGCATCGTGGGCAAGCACCTGAGTTGAGGCGCCGACTCAGGCGCGTGTGCCGGCTCGCCGGCGCACGCGCCCGGTATGTCAGTGAACGAAACGGCCGCCGGTACCGATGATGGTCAGGTCGGTGTACTTCGAGCCCGAGTGGTCGCGCGGCGAGTAATTGATCTCGAAGCCGCCGAAGTTCACGTCCTTCATGGACTCCAGGGCGGTGATGAAGGCGTCACGCGTGAGGTTCTTTCCTGCCCGGCGCACACCTTCCACAAAGACCTTGCCGATCAGGAAGCCCTCCATGCTGGAGAAGTCCAACTCGGTCTGTCCAGCCTCCTTCATGCGCTGTTGGTATTCGCGCACCACCGGGGCCGAGGGGATGTAAGGGAAAGGCACCACCTGCGAAATCACCACGCCCATGCCGGCCGACCCCAATTCGTCCGCCAAGGCCTTGGAGCCGACGAAGCTGACGTTGAAGAACTGACCACCATAGCCTTTGGCGCGGGCCTGCTTGATGAACTCGGCACAAGCCTTGTACGCGCCGATCTGCACCACGGCTTCAGGCTGCCCGGGCAGGATGGCCGTCAGCGCCGCCGACACATCCACCGTATTGCGCTCCACCGTAGCCGTGGCGGCCGGCTTGAGTTGACGCTTGGTCAGCGCCCGCATCATGCCCTCCAGGCCCGCCTTGCCGTAGGCATCGTTCTGGTAGAAAACGGCGATCTTCTTCACGCCCAGCGTGGTCAGATGCTGGACGATGCGCTCGGTTTCGTCGAAGTAGCTGGCCCGGACATGGAAAACATAGCGGTTGAAAGGCTCGCGCAGGCCCTGGGCACCGGTGAACATGCCGACCATGGGCACCTTGGCGGCCGTGAACACCGGCATCGCGGCCAGGCCCGTCGGCGTGCCCACCGAGCCGACCAGGGCAAACACCTGATCCTGCTCGATCAGGCCCTTGACCGCCGCTACGGCCTTGTCGGGCTCGTAGCCATCGTCTCGCGTGAGCAGGCGCAGACTTCTGCCGTTGACGCCGCCTTGCTCGTTGACAGATTTGAAATAGGCCTGGATGCCAACATTCAGGCGCTGCCCCAACTGGGCGGCGGGACCGCTCAAGGCGGCGAACTGGCCGACCAGGATTTCCTTCTCGCTCACCCCGGTCTCGGCCCGACTGCCCGAACCCACCAGCAGGGCCAGGGTCACCATCAGAATCTGCGCAAGCCTCATTGATCACTCCCTCCTGATCCATGAGTCATCAACAGCTACCCATGTTGGCTGGATCATAGGTAGAAGCCACGCGCCGTCAACCCCCCGCGGTATGCAGCCCCCCTACAAATACAGCGATGGACGAGCCCAACAAAACGGCCCATGCCTTGCGGTCATGGGCCGATCTTTCCAGGTCGCCTGCGAGCAGGCGACAGGGGTGCGCTTACTTGGACACCACGCGTGCCATCTCCAGGCATTTGTTGGAGTAGCCCCACTCGTTGTCGTACCAGGCCACCACCTTGATGAAGGTCTTGTCCAGGGCAATGCCAGCCTCGGCATCGAACACCGAGGTGCAGACTTCACCGCGGAAGTCGGTGGCCACCACCTTGTCTTCCGTATAACCCAGCACGCCCTTCAGGGCCCCCTGGCTCTGGGCCTTCATCTCGGCGCAGATCTCCTTGTAGTCGGCTTCCTTGTTCAGCTCGACGGTCAGGTCGACCACGGAGACGTCGCTGGTGGGCACCCGGAAGCTCATGCCCGTGAGCTTCTTGTTGAGTTCGGGGATGACCACGCCCACGGCCTTGGCGGCTCCGGTGGAGCTGGGGATGATGTTTTCCAGGATGCCGCGCCCGCCGCGCCAGTCCTTGTTGCTGGGGCCGTCCACGGTCTTCTGGGTGGCGGTGGCGGCGTGCACGGTGGTCATGAGGCCGCGCTTGATGCCCCATTTGTCGTTCAGGACCTTGGCCACGGGGGCCAGGCAGTTGGTGGTGCAGCTGGCGTTGCTGATGATGGCCTGGCCGGCATAGGTCTTGTCGTTGACGCCAAAGACGAACATGGGGGTGTCGTCCTTGGAGGGGGCGGAGATGATGACCTTCCTGGCACCGGCAGCCAGGTGTTTCTCGGCGCCGGCCTTGTCCAGGAAGAGGCCGGTGGATTCGATGACGACGTCAGCACCTACTTCGGACCACTTGAGGTTGGCGGGGTCGCGCTCTTGCGTGAGGCGGATTTTCTTGCCGTTGACGATCAGGACACCACCTTCAACGGAGACTTCGCCCTTGAAGCGGCCGTGCACGCTGTCGTACTTGAGCATGTAGGCCAGGTAGTCGGGCTCCAGCAGGTCGTTGATAGCAACGATCTCGATGTCCTTGAAGTTCGCCACGGCCGAACGCAGCACGTTGCGACCGATGCGGCCGAAGCCGTTGATGCCTACCTTGATCGTCATGATTCGCTCTTTCTGAAAGTTAACAAAACAATTTATTTCGCCAGGACGGCTTGTACCGTGTCGGCAACATTCTCGGGCGTGAAGCCGAAGTGCTTGAACAGCACCGGAGCCGGGGCCGACTCGCCATAGGTGTCGAGACCCACCACGGCCGCGCAGCCGTACTTCCACCAACCCTCGGTCACGCCCATTTCCACCGCCACGCGCGGCAGCCCGGCGGGCAGCACAGCCTGCTTGTAGGCCGGCTTCTGCTGGTCGAAGGTGGTGGTGCTGGGCATGGAGACCACACGCACGGCGATCTTCTTCGCGGCCAGCAGATCCTGCGCCTTCAGGGCCAGCTGCACTTCGGAGCCGGTGGCGATGATGACGGCGCGGGCCTTTTGCTTCAGGCCCAGGTCGGCCGGTTCGGACAGCACGTAGGCACCGCGGCTGATGTCACCCAGGTCCTTCTTCGGGGCGTAAGGCAGGTTCTGACGGCTCAGCAGCAGCGCCGTGGGCTTGCTCTTGTTTTGCAGGGCCACGGCCCACGCCACAGTGGTCTCGGCCGTGTCGGCGGGACGCCAGACGTCCAGATTGGGAATAAGGCGCAGGGAGGCCGCATGTTCCACCGACTGGTGGGTGGGGCCGTCCTCACCCAGGCCGATGGAGTCGTGCGTGAACACATGCACCACACGCTGTTTCATCAGCGCGGCCATGCGGATGGCGTTGCGGCTGTAGTCGCTGAAGGTCAGGAAGGTGCCGCCGTAAGGGATGTAGCCCCCGTGCAGGCCGATGCCGTTCATGATGGCGGCCATGCCGAACTCGCGCACGCCGTAGTTGATGTGGCGCCCGCCGTTGCCGTTGCCGTCGGCGTCGAAGCGCAGATTGGGCGTGGAGCTGGTGTTGGTGAGGTTGGAGCCGGTCAGGTCGGCCGAGCCGCCCAGCAGCTCGGGCAGGGCGGCCGTGAAGGCTTCCAGCGCGATCTGGCTGGCCTTGCGGCTGGCCACGGTCTCGGCCTTGGTATGGGCGGCCACGGCGGCATCCACCGCCACCTGGGCAAAGGTCTTCGGCAGTTCGCCTTTCATGCGGCGCTCGAACTCGGCCGCAAGCGCCGGGTGTGTGGCGCGGTAGGCGGCAAACTTCTGCTCCCAGGCTTCCTGGGCCGCTATGCCGCGGCGGCTGGCGTTCCAGTCATCGGCAACGTCCTGCGGAATGACGAAGGGTTCGTGGGCCCAGCCCAGGGCCTCGCGCGTGAGCTTGATCTCCTCGGCACCCAGGGGCTCGCCATGGGCCTTGGCGGTGTTGGCGCGGTTGGGGGAGCCATGGCCGATCGCGGTCTTGCAGATGATCAGCGTGGGCTGGTTGTCGGACTGCTTGGCACGCGCGATCGCTTCAGACACGGCGGCAACGTCATGCCCGTTGATCGGGCCGATCACGTTCCAGCCATAGGCCACGAAGCGCAGGGCAGTGTTGTCGCCGTACCAGGGGGTGACCTGGCCATCGATGGAAATGCCGTTGTCGTCGTACAGGGCGATCAGCTTGTTCAGCTTCCAGGCACCGGCCAGGGCCGCGGCCTCGTGGCTGATGCCTTCCATCATGCAGCCGTCACCCAGGAAGACGTAGGTGTGATGGTCAACGATGCTGTGCCCGTCCCGGTTGAATTCCCTGGCCAGCAGCTTCTCGGCCAGCGCCATGCCCACGGCGTTGGTCACGCCCTGGCCCAGTGGGCCGGTGGTGGTTTCCACGCCGGGGGTGTGGCCCACTTCTGGGTGGCCGGCCGTCTTGCTGCCGAGCTGGCGGAAGTTCTTCAGCTCCTTTAACGGCAGGTCGTAGCCCGTCAGGTGCAGCAACGCGTACAGCAGCATGGAGGCATGGCCGTTGGACAGGACGAAACGGTCGCGGTCGGCCCACTGCGGGTTGGTCGGGTTGTGCTTGAGGTGCTCACCCCAGAGCGCGACGGCCATGTCGGCCATGCCCATGGGCGCGCCCGGGTGTCCGGAATTGGCTTGTTGCACTGCGTCCATTGCCAGTGCGCGTATCGCGTTGGCCATCTGTCGGGTATTTGCCATGGGGGAGCCGCTCCGGAGGGGGTCAGGGGAAACCCGGTATTTTACCGGTGACCACTTCGGACCCCGCAGCAACAGGCCTTGCTGCCTTCCCATGGTCTACAGTGAGGGTGTGCAAGTTCCGATTTCCATCAAGACCATGGTGCTGGCGGCGGGGCGGGGTGAACGCATGCGCCCGCTGACCGACGCCACCCCCAAGCCCCTGCTGTCCGTGCAGGGCAAGCCACTGCTGCAGTGGCATGTCGATGCCCTGGCTGATGCCGGTTTCACTGACATCGTGATCAACACCGCCTGGTTGGGTGAACAGATCCCAGCCCATTTCGGACCGCAGCCGCACAGCAGCAAGGACCGGCCCCTGGCGATTGAGTACTCCTGGGAGGGATTGGATTTCGGTGGGGCACTGGAGACCGCCGGCGGCATCGTGCGCGCGCTGCCCTTGCTGGGCGACATCTTCTGGGTTTTGGCTGGCGATGTGTATGCCCCCGGTTTCCCGTTCTCCATGCAAGCCGTGCAGCGCTTCGCGCGCAGCGACAAACTGGCTCACCTCTGGCTGGTGCCCAACCCCTCGCACAATCCGCGAGGTGATTTTGGCCTGGCCAGCGATCCGCTGGGGTCCGGCCGGCAGTTGGCCCTGAACCAGGCGACCGTGAAGTACACCTACAGCACCATCGGCCTGTACCGGCGGGAATTCTTCGCCCGGCCCTGGTGCGACATTGCACCCGGCAACCCGCAGGGCGTGAAAGCCCCCTTGGCCCCCATGCTGCGCGCAGCCATGGACAATCAACGCATCAGCGCCGAGCTCTACACCGGGCCGTGGACCGATGTCGGCACACCCGAGCGTCTGGCGCAACTCAACGAAACCGCCCCGTCATGAGCACCCTCCTCTACGCACAGCGCCGCGCTCGCCTGGCCGCACAGCTCGGCCCCGATGCCGTCGCCATCGTCCCCACCGCGCCCGAACACCTGCGCAACCGCGACAGTGAGTTCCTGTTTCGCTTCGACAGCTATTTCCACTACCTGAGCGGCTTTGGCGAACCCAATGCCTGGCTCGTCATCACCAGCGAAGGCCACACCACGCTGTTCTGCAACCCCAAGGACCTGGAGCGCGAGATCTGGGATGGCCTGCGCCTGGGCCCCGAAGCGGCACCGACTGCATTGGGTGTGGACGCAGCCTATCCAGTGACCGAGCTGGAACAGCGCCTGCCCAAGCTGCTCGAGAACAAGGCCACGGTCTGGTACCCCTTCGCCACGCACCTCGGTCTGGAAGGCCGCATCGATGGCTGGCTGAAAGCCGTACGCTCGCGCGTGCGCTATGGCGCCTTGTGCCCTGAGGCACAACGCGATCTGTGCGCCCTGCTCGACGAGATGCGCCTGGTGAAGGATGCTCACGAGCAGGACGTGATGCGGCGTGCCGCACAGATCAGCGCTGGCGCCCATGTGCGCGCCATGCAGCTTTCGGCGCGCATGCTGCGTGCCGGCCAGGACGTGCGCGAATACCATCTGGACGCCGAGCTGCTGCACGAATTCCGCCGCCACGGCTCGCAATACCCCGCCTACGGCTCCATCGTGGCCGCTGGCGCCAACGCCTGCGTGCTGCACTACCGCGCCGACAACGCGCCCATCCGCGATGGGGAGCTGGTGCTCATCGATGCCGGCTGCGAGCTTGACGGCTATGCCAGCGACATCACGCGCACCTTCCCTGCCAATGGCAAGTTCACGGGGCCGCAGCGCGCGCTCTACGAACTGGTGCTGGCCGCGCAGGAGGCCGCCGTCGAGGCCACGCATGCCGGAGCGCGTTTTGTGGAGCCGCACGAGGCCACGGTGCGTGTACTGTCCCAAGGCCTGCTGGACCTGGGCCTGCTGGACCGCCACAAGGTCGGCACGGTAGACGATGTGATCGCCAGCCGCGCCTACTTCCGCTACTACATGCACCGCACCGGCCATTGGCTGGGCATGGACGTGCACGACTGCGGCAGTTATGTGGAGGCCAGCGAACTGGGTCAGACCAGCGAGCGCAAAGACCCGCTCTCGGGCGAAATCATCAAGGATCGGCCTAGCCGCATCCTGCAGCTTGGCATGTGCCTGACCATCGAGCCTGGGCTCTACGTTCGACCGGCCGAGGACGTGCCGCGCGAGTACTGGAACATCGGCATCCGCATCGAGGACGACGCCTTTGTCACAGCGGACGGCTGCGAGCTGATCTCGCGCGGCGTGCCGGTGAACGCCGACGAGATCGAAGCCCTGATGCGGATTTGAAGCGGCCACGCAACGCGCCCTGCGGATAACCCGCGCGCCAGCCCGCGACACGGGGTCATTGGCAGAAGTGCCTTTTGCACGCATTTACATAGGTTCGCGCCCCAGTGGGTCCCTCTGCGCACCACATATTTGTTTGGGATTACTTTTGTATATAGTGGTGCGAAATAGATTGCTGTCCATCAGGTCAGAACGTTGGGAATTGAATATGCGCTATTTCTCCTTGCTGGGGGGCCTGAGCGCGGCCTTCCTGCTAACTATTCTTCAGCCCTGCCACGCACAGTCCCAGTTGGTGCTGGCGATCAGTGAAGGCACCTCCGGGGGACTGGACCATGGCCGCGTCATTGCCAAATACCAGGACCTGGCGAATGTGATCGGCGGCGTTCTGCGAACCAAAGTGAGTGTTGTGTTCGCACGCGAATTCGCGACGCTGGAAAACGGCATGAAGGACGGTAACTTCGACTTCGTCATGGCCCGCCCTAGCGACTACCCAGCCCGCGGCATGCGGGACAACGGTTACCACTATCTGGCCAGTGCACAGCCCGACGGGCAATGCCTCATCGTCGTGCCCAAGGGCTCACCGCTCAAGACCCTGGCGGATGCCCGTGGCAAGCGCTTCGTCATGCCGGAACAGGTGTCGTATATGTCGCGCTTCTGTCGTGCCGCCTTGCGTGACCAAGGCATCGATTTGAGCAAGGAGAACGTACAGTACGTCCGCGAGCAGGCCGCCGTCACCTTCTATATGGATAACCAGTTTGCAGACGTTGGCGCCATCGCCTCCTACTCGGGTCCGGCGAAAAAGCTGGACAAGGACGGCTTTCGCGTCTTGCACCGCAGCGTAGCCCAGCCCTATTTCCCGCTGGTGGCGCACGCCAAGTTCAAGCCTGAGCAGATCAAGGCGATCCAGATGGCGCTCGCCTCTTTGCCGGACAAGCCCGGGGGCTCCGAGATCCTGCAGCGCATCGGTATCGCGGCCTTCGATACGGGTGCGGAAGAGCGAATGAAGGGCCTGCTCGACTGGCTGGAGAAGTAAGCAGACCTATGTCGGTCTTTGGCAAAAGCAATTGGGCTAGCGAATAGATAAAAACTACCATCGCATCTGATCCATTTGTTTTCGGAGATGCTGTCATGTCCAATTTCGCCCGCACCAATCTGCCCACGCTCAAGAAGACCGCGAGTTATTACCTGGTGCACATCACGGTGGCTGCCGCCGTGGCTTATGCAGTGACTGGCGATCTGTTCATCGCATTCACGCTGAGCCTGCTGGAGCCCACGGTCCAGGCCGTGGCCTTCTTCCTGCACGAGAAAGCCTGGGAGCGCAGGACACGTCCGAGCGCCATTGGCCCCATGGTCACAGCGGAATCCACCCTTTGCCAATAAGGACCGGGACTCGCCGTTCTCGGGTGTAAGTAGAAACCGAGGCCCCTTTGCTCTACAGGCATGAGCGAAACCGTAGCTTCCGAGGTCTACAATCCGTTTCCCCACAGAAGCAGACCGTTGGGACGGGTAACGCGAATGACCGCGCTGCCCGGCCCCATCACAAATCAGGCCTGCAGCAGGAGTTGATTGATGTCCAGCACACCGTCGTCCAACGACAAACGCGAACAACTGCGTCGCGCCGCCCTCGAGTACCACGAGTTCCCCACCCCCGGCAAGATTTCCATCGCCGCCACCAAGCAGCTGGTCAACCAGCACGACTTGGCATTGGCCTACACCCCCGGGGTTGCTGCGCCGTGCGAGGAAATCGTCAAGGACCCCGCCGCGGCCTACAAGTACACGAGTCGCGGCAACCTGGTCGGCGTGATCACCAACGGCACGGCCGTGCTGGGCCTGGGCGACATCGGCCCGCTGGCCTCCAAGCCGGTGATGGAAGGCAAGGGCGTCCTGTTCAAGAAATTCGCCGGTATCGACGTCTTCGACATCGAGATCGACGAGAAGACGGATCTCGACAAGCTGGTCGACATCATCGCCGCGCTGGAGCCCACTTTTGGCGGCATCAACCTTGAAGACATCAAGGCACCGGACTGTTTTTACGTCGAGCGCAAACTGCGCGAGCGCATGAAGATCCCGGTCTTCCACGATGACCAGCACGGCACCGCCATCACGGTGGCAGCCGGCCTGCTCAACGGCATGAAGGTCGCCGGCAAGAACATCAAAGAGGTCAAGCTCGTCACCTCGGGCGCAGGCGCCGCCGCGCTGGCCTGCCTGGGACTGCTGCTCAAGATGGGCATGCCACGCAAGAACATCTGGGTCACCGACCTGGCCGGTGTGGTCTACGAAGGCCGCACCGAGCTGATGGACGACGACAAGCGCCAATTCGCGCAGAAGACCGACGCCCGCAAGCTGGCCGACGTGATCGCCGGCGCCGACATCTTCCTGGGCCTCTCCGCCGGTGGCGTGCTCAAGGCCGACATGGTCAAGAAGATGGCGGCCAAGCCCATCATCTTTGCACTGGCCAACCCGAATCCGGAAATCGATCCTGCAGAAGCCAAGGCCGCGCGCGACGACGTCATCATGGCCACGGGTCGCACGGACTACCCGAACCAGATCAACAACGTCCTGTGTTTCCCCTACATCTTCCGCGGTGCGCTGGATGCTCGCGCATCCACCATCACGGACGAGATGGAAATTGCCGCCGTGCGCGCCATGGCAGAGTTGGCCCAAGCGGAACAGAGCGAGGTAGTGGCCGCGGCCTACGCTGGCGAGCAGCTGTCCTTCGGCCCGGACTACCTGATCCCCAAGCCCTTCGACCCGCGCCTGATGATCATGATCGCGCCAGCCGTGGCCCAGGCGGCCATGGACAGCGGCGTGGCACGCAACCCCATCACCGACATGGAGGCCTATCGCGAGCGCCTGCAAGCTTTCGTCTACGCCTCGGGCACCACCATGAAGCCCATCTTCATGGCCGCCAAGAAGGCCGCCAAGAAGCGCGTGGCCTACGCCGAGGGGGAAGAGGAACGCATCCTGCGTGCCGCCCAGATCGTGGTTGACGAGGGTATTGCCCGCCCGACCCTGATCGGCCGCCCGGCCATCATCGCCCAGCGTGTCGAGAAGTTCGGTCTGCGCCTGAAGGAGGGCCAGGACTATGACGTGGTCAACGTCGAGCACGACGAGCGTTATCGCGATTTCTGGCAGACCTACCACCGGATGACCGAGCGCAAGGGCGTGACGGCACCGATCGCCAAGATCGAGATGCGCCGGCGCCTGACACTGATCGGCGCCATGATGCTGCACAAGGGTTATGTGGACGGCCTGATCTGCGGCACCTGGGGCACCAATGCCATGCACCTGCAGTACATCGACCAGGTCATCGGCAAGCGCCCGGGTGTGAACACCTATGCCTGCATGAACGGCCTGCTGTTGCCGGACCGCCAGATCTTCGTCGTCGACACCCATGTCAACTACGACCCCAGCGCCGAACAGCTGGCCGAGATCACCATCTTGGCCGCCGAGGAAATGAAGCGTTTCGGCCTGCAACCCAAGGCCGCCCTGCTGAGCCATTCCAACTTCGGCAGCAGCAGCCAGCCCAGCGCCCTCAAGATGCGCCAGACCCTGGAGCTGCTACGCCTGCAAGCACCCTGGCTGGAAGTGGACGGCGAGATGCATGGCGACGTGGCGCTGGACGCCGCCGCCCGCGCCGTGCTGATGCCCAACAGCACCTTGACCGGCTCGGCCAATCTGCTGGTCATGCCCAACCTCGACGCTGCCAACATCGCCTACAACCTGCTGAAGACGGCCGCTGGCGGCAACATCGCGATTGGCCCGGTGCTGCTGGGCGAGGCCAAGCCGGTCAACATCCTGACCGCCAGCACGACGGTGCGTCGCATCGTCAATATGACAGCCCTCACTGTGGCGGATGCCAATATCCGCTAGGCCTTGGACAATCAAGGGTAGTTGACGCTCACATCCTATCCCGTCACAAAGCAAGGGCTTGCCTAAGAATTAGGCAAGCCCTTGCTTTTTTGGACCAGATAGGCGACACTCTCGGGCTTGAATCTTCCGGGTTTACCCGGAGAGTAATAACAAACTCGACTCATGGCAGCTAGCTCCGGCATCAAGTTGGTACTTACTGGCTTTTTGCTAGCGCTAGCCTGTGTGTCCACTGGCGTCAGGGCCCGAGGCCCGGCACCTGCGGACGCGCCCATGACGATGTCGGTGGCGGAACTGCCAAGCCAGGGGGCGCAAACGTATCGCCAGATTTTCCAGGGCGGCCCGTTTGCGTACGAGAAAGATGGCACGGTATTTGGCAACCGCGAGCGTTTGCTCCCGGCCCAAAAGCGCGGCTATTACCGCGAATACACCGTGCCCACACCTGGTGCACGCAATCGGGGCACACGCCGGATTGTGTGTGGCGGCCCGACGACGGCGCCGGAAGTCTGTTATTACACGGCCGATCACTATGCGAGTTTTCGCAAGATCGTGCCCTGAATCGAATCGTGTTTTAGCCAAGAAAGTGACGCGGGGATGGATACACCACTTCGTACTGTAAGAACCAATATCGTTCAGTCGATCCGTGCCTTCAGGGTATCGGATCTGCAGGAGGCTGCCCAGGGCCTGGGGCATCACTTCCTGTATGCCAACCTGGCCCAGGCCCAATCCAAGCAGGATGTTCTGGACCTGATCGCGCAGCAGTTCATGCTGCCGGCCAATGTCGGCAAGAACTTCGATGCCTTGTATGACTGCCTGACGGACCCGCTGCACAAGTCGGGGCCGCAGCCGGGCTTCATTGCCGTGCTCGAGCACATCCCGGCCAATGCCAAGTTCGACAAGGAAGCGCGCGAGCAGTTGCTCGACATCTTCCGGGACGCCGCGGACTACTGGAATGACCGCAAGGTTCCATTCCGGTGCTTCTATTCTTTTCTGTAGCCCGTTCTGCACAAACCAGCCAAGCAGAACGGGCGAACGAGGCTAAGGTGGAAGGCGTCGCAAGCGAAGCCGCCCCGGCGGGGATCGAGTTGAACGAAGAAGGCGGCGAGAAGATGCCGACCGACAAGTTGCTCGACGTGTCGCCGTTGGCGCTGCGCATGAGCAGCCCCTTCAACGCAGGTTATTGGCTCGCTGCCGCGTAAGTAGCTCCCCCCTGAGGCGCTAAGCGCCTTCCCCCCGCTCATCCTTCGGTGGCGGGAGGACGCACCCAGCGGCCTGGCAAAGCCAGTTCCGCGGGTGCCCCGATCCAAGCCACTGCATAGCAGTGGCTTTTTTCATGCTGGCACGGCTTGCGCGAGGGCAACGTATTCGGCCACTGGCACCTCTTCCGCGCGGCGCTGCAGGTCGAAGTTGCCGCTCTGGCCTTTTTCCTCCAGCCAGCGCCCCAGGGTGTGGCGTAGCAGCTTGCGCCGCTGACTGAAGGCCACCTGCACGATCTCGCCGAGCCGCTTCACATCCAGTGACACGGGCAGGGCGTGCGGCACCATGCGGACCACGGCGCTGTCCACGCGCGGCGGCGGATCGAAGCTCTCGGGTGGCACGAACAGCACGTTTTCCATGGCGTAACGCCATTGCAGCATCACGCTGAGACGGCCATAGTCAGATGTCGATGGCGCTGCCACCATGCGATCGATGACTTCCTTCTGCAGCATGAAGTGCTGGTCCTCGACCACGACCACATGCTCAAGCAGGTGAAAGAGGATGGGTGTGGAGATGTTGTAGGGCAAATTGCCCACCACACGCAGCTTGGGCGCATTCTGCGCCTGGGCCAGCAGCGTGAAATCCACTTTCAGCACGTCGGACTCGACGACGTCGAGTTGGGCATGGGTGCGCAGACGCGCGGCCAAGTCCCGGTCCAGTTCGATGACGATAAGCCGGCCCAGTCGCTCCACCAGCGGCTGCGTCAAGGCCGCCAGGCCCGGGCCTATCTCGACCATGACCTGCCCTGGGCGCGGATCGATGGCACGCACGATGCCGTCGATGATGCCGTCGTCCGCCAGGAAGTGCTGGCCGAAGCGTTTGCGCGGGATATGTCTCATCGCCATGAGACCTCGAGCGCCGCCGGGCCGCCCCAAGGCGCGAGACGTGGTGCTGCCAGAGGCAGGTACCTCTTCGGCCCGTCCAAGCCTGCGCAGGCAGGCTTGGAGCCGCGGGCCTCAGCCCCCTCAGGGGGCAGCGCAGTACACAAAATGACAAGCGTGGGGGTCAACATTTCATTGCGGCGCTTCGCGCAACTCCACGTAGGCACGTGCACGCACATCTCGCGCCCAGTTCTCGTAAACCTCGCCGTATTTCTTCTCGCGCAACATATTGCGCACCATTTCACGCTGCTCGCGCGCACTCAGGGCGGCATTGCGGCGCTCCATCAGCTGGATCAGGTGCACGCCGAAACGCGAGATCAGGGGCTGGCTGATCTGGCCTGGCGCCAGCTGGTCCATGACGCGCTCGAACTCGGGAACAAACATGCCTGGGCTGGCCCAGCCCAGGTCGCCGCCCTGGGCGGCGCTGCCGTCCTGCGAATTCTGGCGCGCCAGCGTCGCGAAATCGGTCTCGCCAGCCACGATGCGTCGTCGGAAGTCGTTGAGCTTGTCGCGAGCCTGGGCCTCGCCGAGCTGGGTGCTGGGCACCAGCAGGATGTGGCGTGCGCGGCTTTGCGTCACGGTGGTCGGCGGCAGGCCGGGCAGGCGACGCTCCAGCAGCTTGATGATGTGGAAACCAGCCCCCGAACGCACCAGCCCGGTCACGTCGCCGGGTGCCAACATGCGCGTGGCTTCCAGAAACAGCGGCGGGTAGCGGTCGCCCGTGCGCAAGCCCAGTTGGCCACCATTGCTGCGGTCGGCCGCATCGGAGAATTCCCGTGCCAGCGTCGCAAAATCCTCGCCCGCACGGGCGCGCTGCAAGGCACGTTGCGCCTTGGCCTCCAGCTCGACCAGCTGCTGCTCACCAGCACCCTCAGGTACGGCCACCAGCAGATGGGCCATGCTGATCTGCTGGCTGGCAGGATCGTTGGCGCGTTCCTGCTGCTCGGTCAGGTATTGCTCGATCTCGATATCGCTGACGCGCACCCGTGGGTCGACCTCCCGCTCGCGCAGACGGGTCAGCAGGAGCTGGTCGCGCAGTTGTTCGCGCAGGCGCCGGGGATCCGTGCCCTCGCGTTCCAGCTGGCGCCGAAGCTGTTCGACGCTCATCTGGTTCTGGCTGGCCACGGACTGCTCGGCCTGGTCGATGGACGGCTCGTCGATCTTGATGCCCTGTTCGCGCGCCAGTTGCAGCTGGATCCGCTCGCTGATCAGTTGATCCAGCACTCGGCGCGCCAACTCTCTTGCCTCCGGCAGTGGCTGACGTTGTGCGGTCAGTTGCCGCCGGATGCGTTCGACCTCGGCGCTGACCTGCAGATTGGTGATGGGTTCGGCATTCACCACGGCGACGATGAAGTCGGCGGCGCGTGTGCCTGGCGCCTGCACTGTTGCCGCCGGAGGCACGAGGGCGGATGAGGTGGCCGGAGCCCCCGGGGGGCGCAGGCCCTGGGGCCAGGCAGGCAGGCAGGTCATGGCCACCAGGATCAGGACCGGAGATCGGAAGCTCGTCATGGGATCAATCGTAATTGCTGAATCGGCTGGGCGCGGTGACCTGCTCACGCAGGTACTGGTAGCGCGGGATATTGTTCTTGAGCGTCTGCAGGGGGTCGATGCCCAGCCGCGAGAAACCGACGAATTCGAGCTGGAACATGAGGCGCTGGTTGCTCGAAACCAGGCCCGTCTGCAGGCGCTCCAGCACGACGCGCCCCAGCCAGCACCCCGCATCGTACTCAAATCCGATGATCGAATCGACCAGCTTGCTGTCCTGCAGACTGTAGTTCAGGCGTCCGACGCTGTACCAGCGGCCCGCGCCCTGGCCACGACCCGCTCCCAGATCCTGCCCCCGGTCCCCCCACAGGTCGTTGATCGGCCATTGCCAGCCGATGTCCACCAGTTCGCTGAGGTCGCGCTGGAAGCGGTAGGCTATGTTGAGCACGCGGTAATGCCCCGGGTTGTAGCGGGCCGAGACCGTGGAACGGACCGATTTTTCAGTCGTCGGGTTGTACTGCACCGTGCTGTCCAGGTACCAGCGTGGGTCGACCAGCAGGCCGGCCCCCAGCAGGATATCGCTGATGCCCTTGGCCGCCGGGGTACCGCCAGGCAGGGTCACCCGCTGGTCGGCCATACGGAAGCGCTGCGCAATGCCCACGCGCGCAATCTCGGCGCCGTTGTCTGCGTCGAGCAAACGGCTGGACAGGCCGGCCGTCAGCAGGTCGTTGTCGGCAATGCGGTCGTTGCCGACAAAGGCATTTTCCGCGTAGATGCTGGCGAAGTTGAAATCGGTCACGCCCGAGTCGTAGTTGGGCAGGTGGTTTTGCTCCACGTAGGGTGTATTGACATAGAACAGGCGCGGCTCCAGGGTCTGGCGAAAACGCCGGTCCTGGTAGCTGGCATCACGCTCGAAGACCAGGCCGCCGTCCAGGCTGTAGGTCGGCACATTGCGTGTCGCCTGCCATTGGCCATTCGCCAGCGGGGCGTCAAAGTTATAGGTGGCCGAGTGCAGCTGGACCTTGGGCACGAAGAAACCGGCGGACCCCAGGACGGGATAACTCAACTGACCGCGCATCACGCTGCGCTGCGTGTTGGGCTGGCCGGTCAGCCGGCGGTCGGCCTGGAAGTCGGTGTAGTCGGCCTCCAGGCCGACATCGAATCCTCCGGCGTCGGGTTGCAGGTAACGCGCCACGATCTGCGGCAAGCGGTCATACGGCGGTGTGATCGGTGCCAGCGGGTCCTGCAGGGTCTGCCACTTGAGTGTGCGTAGCGAAGCTGAATAAAAGCTCTTATTCCAGTTCAGCGAGGCGTCATTGGCCAATAGGCGCGATGTCAGGGAAGTTGTTGCGCGCGGGAAATCCCGCCAGTAATCGTCGTCACTGACCCGGTTGAGGTTCAGGTTGAGGCCCAGGCCACCTACACTGCTGGTCCCGGTGTCGATCACTCCGGCATGTTGGTAGGAGCCGCCCCAGCGATCACGTTCACGCAGCAAATCGCCCGGCATGTAATCAGCCCGCAGCCGGCCCTGGTACGCCTGCTCCAGATAACGAAACTCGCCGCCGTAATTGATCCCTCGCTTGCTCATGACCGTCGGATAGAACGTCGCATCCCGATTGGGCGCGATGTTCCAGTAATAAGGTATGGTCACTTCGGTGCCGCTGACGCTGTCCACGCCGAAAGTGGGCGCCAGCACGCCCGACTTGCGCTTGTCGGTCAGGGGAAAACTCACGGAAGACACACCGACCAGGCGCACGTCCTGGAAAGTCAGCGTGGCGTCTTCCGCCTGTGCGGTCTCCTCCTCGCTGTCGAAGCGCAGCGTGGCCGCACGCAGTATCCAGTCCGGCATCCAGTCCGGCCCGGGCTGGCGCTGGCAGGTCGTGAAGGTGGCATTTCGCACCACGGCGCGCTTGTCGTCCAAGAAGTCAATGCGCTCGGCCTCGCCATGGGCATCGTTGGCCAGCAGCTGGTAACTCGGTCGCTCGAAATAGCCCTCAAAGGCGCCCACCTTGAGTTCCAACGCCGGGCCCTCAAAGATATTCCCGGCCTGGTTGATACGCACATTGCCCCTCGCCCGCGCCAGGTCGCGGGCCTGGTCGTAGTCGAGATGGTCTGCGCGGATCACCAGATCGGTCCGGCGCAGCACGACCTGGCCCTCCAGCGACACTTCGCTGTCGGTTTCCGTCGAAAGGCGCTGACTGGACAGAAAGGTAGGCGCAGCGTTGCGCTGCTCCTGCCCGATACGGTCCTCAAGTCGCGGACTCATGCGCAAACGCAACGAGTCCTGAGCAACGGGCACCTGTTGGGCGTGCGCCCAGCTGCCCTGCCACAGCACACAGGCCAGCAGTGCCAGTGGTTTCAGCACGGGACGCAAATGGATGGACAAAACGGAAGGGCCCGGGTGAAGCAGGGTTTGTAGAATGGATTATCCATGAGCCTACTTATTCCCACCTCTGCCGCAGGCAGCGCCACACCCGCCGTCTCCTGGTCCAGCCCCGAACGCGCCTCAGCGTTCGATCGCTGGCTGTCCGGACTGGCCGGCCCGCAGCGCCTCCAGGTCGCCAGCCTGCGCTCGGCCTCGGCCGACGCCAGCTTCCGGCGCTACCTGCGCATCGACAGTGAACAGGGCAGCCGCATCATCATGGACGCTCCGCCGGACAAGGAGAACTGCCGCCCCTTCGTGCAGGTTGCCAGCCTCATGGCGCAGGCCGGCCTGAACGTACCGCAGATCCTGGCCTGGGACGAGCCGCAGGGGTTCATGCTGCTGCCCGAGCTGGGCCGCCAGACCATGATGCAGGTCATCGACAAGGACCATGCCGCCGTCAACCTGCCCCTGTACCTGCGCGCTGTCGATGCGTTGGTCGACTGGCAAAAGGCCTCGCGGCCCGACGTGCTGCCT
>Ga0208633_100231_pt1 | contig 17313 bp, 11 predicted proteins | sample LakWasMet63_LOW9_2_FD_183895 | JGI IMG/M metagenome (GOLD analysis project Ga0208633, IMG submission 183895) | Freshwater sediment methanotrophic microbial communities from Lake Washington under simulated oxygen tension - Sediment Metagenome... | ecosystem: Environmental > Aquatic > Freshwater >...
AGTTGGCTTCCCGTGATCTACGGGAAGCAAAATAATAGGAGAGATGGCCGAGTGGTCGAAGGCGCACGCCTGGAAAGTGTGTATACGGCAACGTATCGAGGGTTCGAACCCCTCTCTCTCCGCCATTTAAGTTATTGGTTTTAAGTATAAAATCAATTTTTCAAAATAAAATTTGGTGATAATTGGCGGTTGGTAAGCGGTATAAGTCGCCGGATCAATTCAATACTCGCCTTCGCTACTTCAGCACAAATCCTTGTTTCAAGATTTATTTCACTGAAAAATTTTTCGCAAAAGCCGGGCGGGTGAAGATGAAGGGTTTTGGGTGGGGACTTGGCTATAGATCTGAAATAGTCGACACTGAATAGCAGTATGATTTCTGCGGCAGTTACCGTGGAAAACAAACTATTTACTGGTAACGGTCAAGCTGATTATGTGGCTTTTTAGGTCTCTAAAGGTATTCCAGTCGGCGATTATCATCCTGGCTATGGACGAATGATCAAGACGGATTTTGGTTGAAGCTGATGGTGATGTAACGGAGTAAATTCTAACTGTAGCGGCAATAATTCGGTGTCAACGGCTTTGAGACATCCAAAAAAAGAAGCATAAAAAACTTCCAAGGCCGTTAAGCCTTGAAAGTCTTCAAATTGCGTGGTTAAAGTCATTCGCATGATAATTGTCCAGCTTTACCTCTTTTACGGTTCAGGTTAACGTTACTGGCAATAGCGGCAGCGGCGAATAGAGCGGATGAGATGATAAATTCACCGGAAATAAAGCCCAACAGGCCGATTATAAATACCGTTCCGGTTAAAATGTCTTTGTAAAAGTCGTTCATGAGTAAATCCTCTTATAACGTTGAAAGGTTTTTTAGACTACGGCTCAACTATAGTAAAGGCCTCTATTGTTGACAATAACACTAGGAGTAGATGGATTGTTTCCTTATTTGATGCATTAAATTCATAAAGTATTCATATAAGTAATGTAAAAGGTTAGAAATTTAGAGTCGATCCGTTATTAGGGGGCCAGAGAACAGCGTTAATTCTGAATAGGAAACGTTGCTCATAAACTGGGGTTCTTAAAATCATATGGCATTCATGCCAAGACATCGGGAAACTGAAAGAGCAGGCTTGACATTGTCAGGGGGCGGCTATAGAATGCGCTCAGCTTGAAATAGTTTTACCGTTATGCTTATCTTTACGAAGTTCTTCATGTAATTGTTCGTCCTGTTATCATTAAGTAATTCTCTAATTTCCCAGCTCCATTAGCCTTTATAAGGCTTCAATTACTACAAATAGGATTACACTAAATGACTACAGGTACCGTTAAATGGTTTAACGCTGAAAAAGGCTTCGGTTTCATTCAGCAAGAAAACGGCCCAGATGTTTTTGTTCACTTTCGTAACATTAACAGCTCAGGCTTTAAATCTCTTGATGAAGGACAGAAAGTACAGTTTACTGTCACTCAAGGACAAAAAGGCCCGCAAGCAGAAGAAGTAACAATCATCTAATTGCAAGCAAAAAACCGTAGCTCTTTCGGGAGCTACGGTTTTTTTATGCCTGCCGGTAAGCAATCAGCCAACTCTTGCCGTTACACTCATTTGCAAGCTTATCGGCATCTAAAAAAACAATTTATTTTTTCCTTGTGCTAGTTGAAATGTTGATTTTTCATCTGCGGCAACTTGTTGAGTTGTCAGCTTCTGCGCAAAAAGTCAGTATTTTTCAACATTTCAACGCGTTATTATGTATAGGGACAGTCATACATCCGGCTTGATAAATAAGTAATGCCCTGATTTTTCAAATAAACGTTATCATTCCAATCGCTGGTTAGCCACCCAAAAGTTTGCACAATAAATATATCCGTTACAATAATCAACGAAGAGAAAAAACATGGCCGTATTTGCAAATCCATTAACTCAACAAATCACCGATTTTATTTCCGGCATAGGCATCCCTGTGCGGGCAGGAGAAATTCCTGATAATGTTATTTTGCCCGGTATTCTGATTGATAAGGGCATATTAGTGGTGGATGAAACCAAGTTGAAATATCCGGGGGATTTATTGCATGAGGCAGGACATTTAGCGGTGATGGATGGCACGCAACGCAATATTTTATGTAACGACGTCAGCAAAAATGCCGGTGATGAAATAGCCGCGTTAGCTTGGTCGTGGGCGGCGCTGGTGCATTTAAACCTGAAGCCGGAAGTTGTGTTTCATCCCGATGGCTATAAAGGCGAGTCGGACTGGCTGATAAATATTTTTAGCAATGGCAGCAATTTGGGAGTACCACTGTTGCAGTGGATGGGTTTGACTGCCGAACCAAGCAAGGCCGAGCAATTAGGCTGGAACGCGTTTCCACAGATGCAACGTTGGTTAAGGGAATAACACTGTATTAGCTGCTTCAAGTATAAATCACCCATTTAAAGATAAATTTAGAAATCGCCAATCCTTGAAAGTCTCAACAGAATCGAACTAACCCAAATCACAGGGTTTATGCCTAGCTTTCAGCTTGGATAGGTAAGCCAGATGGGTGACGGACGGCTCGTCACCTCGGACCGATAAAACAGACTTGCTCGATTGCATGGTTTTTAATGATGGGTTCTGCTTGAATTATTGTGCGGCGAACCTGCTATTCTCAAGCAAACATTATCTCATAGTAGAGTTTATTATCATTAGACCCTGGGTTGATTGATAATATAGGCCCCATGAGCCATTGATTCTGTCCCAATTCGGCATGCTCAATAAGATAAATATCTTGCGTCAATAGTATATCGGGCGGCCCTGTAAAGACCAATGATAACGGAGTGCGAAATTGTTCCGGTATATTGCGGCGCGGTAATTCCGCTACATCGATTAATTGCAAGTCGATTAGACCTGCTTGGGTGTGTATTGTGAAGTTTGTGCCCACTAACGGAGAGGCTTGTTCAAGACTAAGATTCATGGCTAACCTTTAAGTACAGTTGCGTCAAAAGCCGACGGCGTGCATGATAGCAGAAAAATATTTTGAATTTCATAAAAAACCATAGATATGTCGCCGCCCGATTTTCATTTACGTTCCGTTCATGAGCGCGATCAAGAATTTATCGACACGCTTTATCGTTCAACCCGCGAAGATTTGCTCATGTTACCGATGGATTCAGTCTTTATCGACAACTTGGTTCGATCTCAGCAACAGATTCATGCACTTGGAGTGCAACAGAACTATCCAAATGCTCAAACCAAAATTCTCGAATCTCAAAGTCAAGCGCTGGGGCGCATGGTATTCGAGCACATTACCGGCGATATTCGCCTGATCGACATTGCAGTCCTGCCTGGCGCTCAAAGACAGGGTTTGGCGCGGTATATGTTGCAGCACCTTCAACAAATGGCCGGAACCCATCAGGCAAGCTTGAGTTTGCGTGTAGTAAAAAATAATCTCAAAGCACGCAGGCTCTATCTTTCTGCCGGCTTCCAAATTGTTGACGAAGATGCACTGAGTGAACAGATGCGCTGGCGAGCTGGAGTTCCGCTATGAAACAGGCTACCCGTTATTTGCGTTTGCCGTTCGATTTCGACCTAGCCGCATTGCAAGTCGATTTGCAGCGCTTAATGCCGGATCAATGGGTGCCTCATTACAATGATCAAGCTGCCGAGGCCGGATATTGGCACTGTCAGGCATTGCGTTCTCCACACGGCCGTAGCGACGATATTCTGGCATTTTCGAATAATCAATTTCTGGATACGCCGCTCTTGGCGCGCTGCCCTTATTTTCAGCAAATCCTGCAACACTTCAAGTGTGAAACCTGCGCCGTGCGCTTGATGGCATTGGCGCCGGGCGGCGTCATCCACGAACATACCGATCCCGGAACCAATTTTGAAGATGGCTTGGCACGCTTGCATATTCCTATTATCACCGACCCAGGGGTATTGTTTTGGCTGGATGGCGAACCGATTCATTTCGCTGCGGGCGGCACTTGGTACATGAATGCCAATTGCAGGCACCGGGTTGAAAATCATAGCGCAGTGCATCGTATTCATTTAGTGCTTGATTGCATCCCGAATCAATGGCTGACCGATATTTTTAATGCGGCCGGGTTTGTTGCCAATCCCTTACCGAAATATGGTGACCCCAATATCACCGATGCAAATGTATCGGAAATCATTGCTGAATTGCGGCAAAGCGGCTCTGCGGCAGCATTGAGTTTGGCTAATCGATTGGATGCGGTACGGCACATCCAATAAACAATCGATACCATGCTGACCGATAATATGTTGTTTTGCCTCCAATAAAAACAATGTTCGGAGCTGATCCCGGTCACTATGGAAGAAAAGGCAGACGTACACAACGTAACGGTTATGTTGAGTTATCGGTCGGCCGACGAAGCGTAGACGGCTGGTCGTTGTTATTTGCCGCTGACCTTTTTTGTTTTCTTTAACACAGTGATCTGATATTGTTGCGCCCGGTCAGCTGATTATCTGGCTAGAACTTAAAATCGGGCCATAGCACTGACTTTTCCAATTAAGTAAAAATAAATTGCGGCTGTGAATTAAATCAAACCTTGGTTTTATTTTACCGATTGGCGTTTGAGTAAAATTGTATTACCGGTAACTAGTGCTTAATTTCAAAAATTAGGTATTTATTGTTTTTATGTAGACTGCTTTTTAAGGCTTTACTAAAAAACATAACCCTATTTGCGTAATTAAATACTAGGTAATCTTATCGTGCAGCGGTCTATTATCGTTGCTTTTTAAACATATACAGTAAAAACAGGAATTTATTATGGATGCATTTATGGGAACCGTTCTGGCAGTGGGATTTAATTATCCGCCAAGAGGCTGGCTGTTTTGCAATGGTCAAACAGTGCCGATTCAGCAGAACTCGGCGATGTTTGCGTTATTAGGCACCATGTATGGCGGGGATGGGCAGAACACTTTCGGCATACCCGATCTGCGCGGCCGGGTCGTCGTCGGGTCGCAGGCCCAAGGGCCAGGCTTGCCAAATGTTGTGCAAGGTGAAAAGGCAGGAGCAAACAATACAACGGTTATCTCTAACGGTACGGCAACGATAAAACTGACCACAGCCAATCTACCGTCACATACACATGCGGCGACTTTTACGGGGACGGGTGGTGGGAGTGCAGTTCAAGTACAGGCATCTACAAATCCGCTAGGATCAACTGGAACGCCTAGCAATGGTTCTTACATAGCCGCACAAAAAGCTGTTGGAGGCCAGCCGCTTTTCGCGCCGGGCACCCCAGTTCCAACAGCAACTGTTAATCTCGGCGGTGTTTCGGGTGGCGGTATCACTGGTGGCACAGTGTCAAACGCCAATACCGGCGACGGCACACCACTAACGGTTCCTGTCGTAAGCACTGCCTCCATTTCCAACATGCAGCCCTATCTTGGGCTTAACTACATAATTGCCATGGAAGGCATTTTTCCTTCCAGAAATTAAACCTGTTAGGCGCGGCTTGGCCGCGCCTTCCTCTTTTTTTGTAACTATTCAGCCCCTTGCCGTCGGGCGTGCCGCGCGCCTTCAGCTGCGCGTGGATAACGTGCCGATCCGTTGATGGCACGCCTTACGCTTCAGGCAATGCTCTGAATAGTTCCCCTCTTTTCTTAACTATTCCATGTTGAATGAACGGCAGTTATTAAGCGGTCAAGCTGTTGCTAAAGATGCGTTGACTTCATTGCACAATTGGTTTCCGGTGACTCTGCAAGACCGGGAAATCGTTTGGCGGCATGTCCAAGACCGCTTTACTGCTTCGTTTTTCACGGATACGCTGCAACAGCAGGATCCGGCGCAACGTTATATCTGCCGCACAGAGTTCGATTGGCTGAAGCGCCTGGAACCGGGGCTGATGCCGAGCGCGTTTATTTTTCATACCTCGCGTTGCGGTTCCACCTTGCTCACCCAATTATTGTCAACCCTGTCTTGTTGTATTGTGATGTCGGAGCCGCCTGTCATTGATGCCTTCTTACGCTTCCATCAAACAGAGCCCGAATCCAGTGGCGGCAGCACCGGCCTGAGGCAATTGATCCTGGCCTTGGGGCAACAGCGGAGCCCCGAAGAAACTCACTTTTTCATCAAGCTCGATAGCTGGCATACTCAATTTTTGCCGATATTTCGCGCCGCTTTCCCGGAAACGCCATGCTGGTTTCTCTACCGCGAACCGGAAGCCATACTGGCTTCACATCGACGCCGGCGCGGACCGCAGATGGTACCGGGAATGATTGCCTCGCTGGCGTCAGAAACATTAGATGCGGGGGATTTGGACGGCTATTGCACCAAAGTTTTAGCTGGATTTTTTGAAGCGGCGCTTGCCAATGTAGAGAGCTTGCAATTAATCAATTACCGGCAATTGCCGGATATCCTGTGGCAAGGCTTACTGCCCCGGCAGGGACTCGATTGCACTTCGGAGCAATTGGCGCGCATGCGGCAACGGGCCGGTTTTCATGCCAAGGATCAAGCTATTCGCTTCAGCGCCGATACGCCGACGATTTCATCGCATCCGATACTGCAACAACGGGTAGCGCCACTGTATGAGCAGCTTGAACAACACCGCAACGGTGATCAATGAGTCTGTAAGAGCGGGCCATGCCCGGGCACGGAAGGGGCAAGATTATCTCGTTATCAAAATATCGCAGGCAAGAACCAACTTAAGCCGGGACAGCCTGAGGTTAAGCCGTTCGCAGTGAGCTTGTCGAACCATGATCGGCTTAACCGTCTTAAGTTGGTAGCCAAGTCCCGCTTCTGCGAACCGTAACAGAGCGCCTTGTGAGCTAAGGAACAAGCTAAAGCAATAATCTTCAGGCGCTTATTCCCCGGCTTCGGCCTTATTGCTTAGGAATTCGGTCATATCATCGTTTTGCACCCGATGATAAATATCTTCGACCGGTAAAGTTAAGCCAATGGACTCGAAAGTAATCTCGTCGCCTAGAAAATAATGTTTCGGCAGCCAGTCCTCGCTTCTCCGTATGACTTGAATGTCCACGAAATCTTGTTGAATCAGCACATATTCCTGTAGGTTGGGGATATTAATATACGACATCAACTTGATGGTTTCGTCCGTTCTGCGCGTTGATCTCGATAAAACCTCGACAATGATAATAGGGGTTTCGGTGAAATAGGGCTCCGAATCGTCGAAATGGCAATCGACAGTCACATCGGGATAATAAAAATTGGAACCGACCCTTACCTTCATATCCGAGCCGAAAGGTTCGCAGGGAGTGTTTTCTAAATGATTGCCGAATTTTCTGTATATGTTTCCTGATATTCTTTCATGATTGGCGCTGGCCCCGGCCATGGCATAAACATGACCGTCGATCAATTCATGCTTGACATCACTAAGCGGTTCGCCTTTCAAATAGTCTTCCGGGCTAATGAGTCCGGTATCTTTTGCGGCTAACATGTTGTTCCTCCAAAATAGTTATCGTGTTTCTTATTATAACGGGATTCGCTTTTTATCGAATTTTTCTCGCAAGGCGGATTGATCGACGGCGTAAGAATGCGGGGGCTACTTCTATGGATAACGTTGTGAGATGGAAGAAGCAAGACCGGAATAAGGTTGCCCAAGTGTAGCGCGGGGTAGCGTTTCCGGTGAATTCGAGCGGTGTTTGCCGGAAACACCGGTTCTCGCTATCGCTTGAACCAGCTTATTCCGGCCTACAGGGCTCTATGCGCAGCTCGAACAACGCCGCAGTCGTGATCAATGAAGCCGTAGGAGCGGGCTGTGCCCGCGATATTTTGGCAACGAAGTGTGTCTTGACCCATATCGTTCGCGGGCATGACCCCCGCTCCTACGAAGCTTAATCACGTGCCCTTGTGTGGGTCGGGGCTAACGGATCGAATTTAAGTCAAGAGCATTAACAACAAGCCCCAAAAAAATAAGCGTTTCCGGTGTAGGCTACTTTGATGAAAAGTGATTTTTAGGTTGCATCAAAATTAAATGGGATGCCCGACATAATAACGATAAAAGACTGATTTACGGAAGAGTTGTAATTGGTAAGTTGTGTTGTTACACTGAGGCTAGGTATTAGTACTTACTAGATATAACTAATAAGTGCATTCTTTAAATATAGGTTTTGCCATCCACTTAGACTATATGCCCATGCCCCGCTATCATTTTATTTCTGGATTGCCGCGTTCCGGCTCTACCTTGCTGGCGGCCATCCTGCGCCAGAATCTGCGTTTTCATGCAGGCATGACCAGTTTAAACCGCCAAACCGCCGGAAGTGAGTCACGGTGTCAGAATTGAAATCGTAAAGGCCATTTAGGCCTTGCACTGAGTAAAACTAAAAAACATATTCTGAGCAATCTTTAAATTACGCTCACAATGCGCAAAGCGCTTAAACAAGACTTTCGATAACCCGTTATCACTAAATGCAGGGAGTACCAACATGAAATTTATCAAAACCATGCTGACCAAAAAACCAGGCAAAATAAATTCAAACTTGTCGGCCCCTGCAATCGACTATGGCTCGCATTATAAGCCCCGCCGAACCATGATGGCGCTGGAGCCGCGTATCATGTTCGACGGTGCGGCGGCAGCGACAACTGCGGATGCCGTGGTCGACACTAAGCCTCCGGTGCAGGATACCGCCGCCGTTGATGCGGCTAAACTTGCGCAGGCTGTAGCCGATGTTGTGCCACCCGCCGTTCAAGTTGATCCTGTGCCGCAACGCACCGAGATTGTCTTTATCGAAAACAACGTGGCCGATTATCAGACTCTGGTGAACGATGCGAAGCCGGGCGAGGAAGTGCATGTGCTCGATTCCAGTCAAGACGGTTTGGCGCAGATGGCGCAGATTCTTGATGGGCGTAGCGGCATCGACGCCATACACATCGTTTCCCACGGTTCCGAAGGTGCGCTTTTATTGGGGTCGTTGACTCTGACTTCGCAAAACCTGCAGGACCATGCCGCCGAGCTAACGACTATTGGTAACGCGTTGACCCAGAACGCCGATGTTTTGCTGTATGGCTGCGATGTGGGCGCGGGTTCCGATGGGGCGGCGTTTGTTGCCGCACTGGCGCAAGCCAGCCAAGCGGATATTGCCGCGTCCAATGATGCCACCGGCGCAGCTGCTTTGGGAGGAAACTGGCAGTTTGAAACTGTTAGCGGTAGCATTGAAACAGGTATATACCTTTCAGATGCGGGTATCGCTGCCTATAATTACACGCTTGCCACGTTCGATTTTGAATCAGCGACTGGGACAACAACTAGCACGGTCACTCAACTGGTAAGCGGCGTTACGATGACGGCAACCATTGATGCGGGTAATTGGGTTGTTACAGGTGGCGGTAACTATGCGGGTACTTCCGGCAATGTTATGGTTGATAGTGCAACTCATACAAGCGAGACCTTTTCTTTTAGCAGTGCTGTTGACCTGACCTCATTTCGACTGGCGGATCAAGGCATACATAATGCTTTAGTATTCACGCCTACGGGGGGCGGCAATTCCGTTGTCAATGCAACGGAAACAAGCGCTGGCGCGACTATTTCGCTTAATTGGACTGGCGTTACCAGTTTCACGGTAACAAAGAGTGGGGGCGGCATTTTTACCGATGTCATGTACGATAACTTTATTTTTACTCAAGCCGGCCCAACTATCACCTCCGCCACCTACAACGCCAGCACCAACGTGCTGACCGTCACCGGCACCGGCATGACCGCCGGCGACACCATCGATGCGACCAAGCTGACCCTGACCGGCGAAGCGGGCGGCACCTATGCCCTGAACGGGTCGTACACCGTCACGGCCAGCAGTACCACCCAGTTCTCGTTGACGCTGGCCGACACCGACGCCATGAACGTCGAGGGCTTGCTGAACTATGACGGCACGGTGTCGGTGACCAGCAGTACCTACAACATCGCCGGCGCCGCCGACTGGGATACGTCGCGCACCACAGCGGCCGATCTGACCGGCAACGGCGTCACCGTCAGCAACACCCAGAACCCCACCATCACCAGCTCCACCTACGACGCCAACACCGGTGTGCTGACCGTGACCGGCACCAACCTGGTCGCCAAGCCGGGAGCCACCAACGACATCACCGTCAACCAGCTGACCCTGAAGGGCGAGGGCAACACCACCCGGATCCTGACCACATCGAATGTAGAGGTGACCAGCAGTACCTCGTTCAGCGTCACCTTGAACGCCGCCGACAAGGCAGCCGTCAACCAGTTTCTCAACAAGGCCGGCACGACTTCGACCGGCGGCACGACCTATAACCTCGCGGCGGCGTTGGGTTGGAATACCAATATCAACGACGGCAATCTTCAGGATCTCACCAATGCGGTGACGGTCAGCAATCCCGACACGCCGACCATCACCAGCTCCACCTACGACGCCACCACCGGCGCATTGGTCGTGACCGGCACCGGCTTCCTGAAATTGAACGGCGCGGCCAACGACATCGTCGCCAACAAATTCACTTTTACCGGAGAAGGCGGGGCGGGGGCGGCTTATACCCTGACCGATAGCTCGAATGTCGAAATCACTTCCGGCACCGCGTTCACGATTACCTTGAGCGTGACCGACAAGGCCGCGATCAACCAGATGATCAACAAAAACGGCACCGCATCGACTAGCGGCACCACCTATAACCTGGCCGCCGCCGAAGACTGGACCGCCGGAGCGGCGGCCGGGGTCACCGATGCCGACCTGACCGGCAACGGCATCACCGCCAGCAATGTGGCAGTACCGGCCATTACCTCGTCCACCTACGATGCCACCACCGGCACCTTGGTGGTCACCGGCACCGGCTTCCTGAAACTGAGCGGTGCGGCCAATGACATCGTCGCCAACAAGTTCACTTTCACCGGCGAAGGCGGCGCGACTTATACCCTGACCGATAGCTCGAATGTCGAAATCACGTCCGGCACGGCGTTCACGATCACCTTGAGCGCGACCGATAAAGCCGCGATCAACCAGATCCTCAACAAAAACGGCATCAGTTCTACCAGCGCCACGACCTATAACCTGGCCGCGGCCGAAGACTGGACCGCCGGCGCGGCGGCCGGGGTCACCGATGCCGACCTGACCGGCAACGGCATCACCGTCAGCAATGTGGCGGTGCCGGCCATTACCTCATCCACTTATGATGCTTCCACCGGCGCGTTGGTGGTGACCGGTACCGGCTTCCTGTCGAAGTCCGGCGCGACCAACGACATCGTCGCCAACAAATTCACCTTCACCGGCGAAGGCGGCGCGACCTATACCCTGACCGATAGCTCGAACGTCGAAATTACCTCCGGCACCGCCTTTACCATCACCTTGAGCGCGACCGACAAAGCCGCGATCAACCAGATCCTCAACAAAAACGGCATCAGTTCTACCAGCGCCACGACCTATAACCTGGCCGCGGCCGAAGACTGGACCGCCGGCGCGGCGGCCGGCGTCACCGATGCCGACCTGACCGGCAACGGCATCACCGTCAGCAACGTCGCGGTGCCGGCGATTACTTCGTCCACTTACGATGCGACTACCGGTGCCTTGGTGGTCACCGGCACCGGTTTCCTGAAACTGAGCGGCGCAACCAACGACATCGTCGCCAACAAATTCACTTTCACCGGCGAAGGCGGCACGACCTATACCCTGACCGATAGCTCGAATGTCGAGATCACGTCCGGTACCGCCTTTACCATAACCTTGAGTGCGACCGACAAAGCCGCGATCAACCAGATCCTCAACAAAAACGGCATCAGTTCTACCAGCGCCACGACCTATAACCTGGCTGCGGCCGAAGACTGGACCGCCGGCGCGGCGGCCGGCGTCACCGATGCCGACCTGACCGGCAACGGCATCACCGTCAGCAACGTCGCGGTGCCGGCGATTACCTCGTCCACTTACGATGCCAACACCGGCGCCTTGGTCGTGACCGGTACCGGTTTCTTGAAATTGAACGGCGCGGCCAATGACATCGTCGCCAACAAATTCACTTTCACCGGCGAAGGCGGCGCGACTTATACCCTGACCGATACCTCGAATGTCGAAATCACGACCGGTACCGCGTTCACGATCACCTTGAGCGCGACCGACAAAGCCGCGATCAACCAGATCATCAACAAAAACGGCACCTCGTCGACCAGCGGCACGACTTATAACCTGGCTGCGGCCGAAGACTGGACCGCCGGGGCGGCGGCCGGGGTCACCGATGCCGACCTGACCGGCAACGGCATCACCGTCAGCAACGTCGCGGTGCCGGCGATTACCTCGTCCACCTACGATGCGACCACCGGCGCGTTGGTCGTGACCGGCACCGGCTTCCTGTCGAAGTCCGGCGCAACCAACGACATTGTCGCGAACAAATTCACCTTCACCGGCGAAGGCGGCGCGACCTATACCCTGACCGATAGCTCGAACGTCGAAATTACCTCCGGCACGGCGTTCACGATTACCTTGAGCGCGACCGACAAGGCCGCGATCAACCAGATGATCAACAAAAACGGCACCGCATCGACCAGCGGCACCACCTATAACCTTGCCGCGGCCGAAGACTGGACCGCCGGGGCGGCGGCCGGGGTTACCGATGCCGACCTGACCGGCAACGGCATTACCGTCAGCAACGTGGCGGTGCCGGCGATTACCTCGTCCACCTACGATGCCAACACCGGCGCGTTGGTGGTCACCGGAACCGGTTTTCTCAACCTGAACGGCGCGACCAACGACATCGTCGCCAATAAATTCAGCTTTAAGGGGGAGGGCAACGCAACTTACACCTTGACCGATACCGCCAACGTCGAGATCACCTCGGGCACCGCGTTCACCATTACGTTGAGCGCCACCGACAAGGCGGCAGTCAACCAGTTCATTAACAAAAACGGCACATCGTCGACCAGCGGCACCACGTATAACCTCGCCGCGGCCGAAGACTGGACCGCCGGAGCGGCGGCCGGGGTCACCGATGCCGACCTGACCGGCAACGGCATCACCGCCAGCAACGTGGCGGTGCCGGCGATTACCTCGTCCACCTACGATGCCAACACCGGCGCATTGGTGGTGACCGGCACCGGCTTCCTGTCGAAGTCCGGCTTGACCAACGACATCGTCGCCAACAAATTCACCTTCACCGGCGAAGGCGGCGCGACCTATACCCTGACTGATACCTCGAACGTTGAGATTACCTCCGGCACCGCGTTCACGATTACCTTGAGCGCGACCGACAAGGCCGCGATCAACCAGATGATCAACAAAAACGGCACGTCGTCGACCGGCGCTACGACCTATAACCTGGCCGCGGCCGAAGACTGGACCGCCGGAGCGGCGGCCGGGGTCACCGATGCCGACCTGACCGGCAACGGCATCACTGTCAGCAATGTGGCGGTGCCGGCCATCACCAGCGCCACCTACGATTACAATACCAACATCCTGGTGGTCACCGGTACGGACTTCCTGTCAAGGTCCGGTGCGACCAACGATATTGATCTCACTAAACTGACGTTTACCGGCGAAGGCGGGGCGACTTATACGCTGACCAATGCCACCGGCGTGGAAATTACGTCGGCAACCTCGTTCTCGGTGACGCTCAGCGGAGCCGACCTGACTAATGTGGAAGCCCTGCTGAACAAGGACGGAACCTCAGCGGTGAGTACCGCGACGTATAACCTGTCGGCGGCGGCCAGTTGGAACCGGGGCGATGCCACTAACGGCAGCGACACTACCAATGCGATCACGGTGAGCAACTACGCAGCCCCGACGGTGACCTCAGCCACCTATGACGCCAGCACCAACGTGCTGACGGTGACCGGCACCAATCTGGTCTCCAAGTCCGGCGCAACCAACGATGTTGCGGTGTCCCTGCTGACGCTGACGGGTGAGGGCGGAACTTATACGCTGACTTCATCTAATGTGGAAATTACCGACGCTACCACGTTCTCGGTAACATTGAACGCCGCGGACCAAATCGTGGTACGCGGTTTGCTGAATAAAAACGGTACTTCGTCATCAGGCTCCACCACCTACAATTTAGCCGCTGCCGAGGATTGGATGGCGGGCACCGCCGCCGCGACGGTTGTGGCAGACCTTACCGGCAACGGCATAACGGTCAGCAATGTCCAAACGCCGACTATTACGTCGTCTGCCTACGATTCGGACACCGGCGTACTGACGGTAACCGGCACCAATCTGTTTAGCAAAGTGGGTGCCAATAACGATATTGACCTCACCAAGCTGACTTTTACCGGTCAGGGTAGTGGAACCTATACGCTGACCAATGCCACCGGCGTGGAAATCACCTCGGCAACCTCGTTCACGACCACTTTGACGGGGGCGGATAAAACCAATGTCGATGCCTTGTTGAACAAGATCGGCACCAGCGCCAACGACTCCACTACCTACAATTTAGCGGCTGCCGACGATTGGATGGCTGGAGCGGATGCGGCGGCTAATATAGCCGACGCCACCAATGCCGTCACCGTGTCTATTGCTCCAAAAATCACTTCAGCTACGTATGACGCAACGACGGGCAGCCTAGTGGTGACCGGTACCAATATGCAGGCCAAAGCAGGTGCAAGCAACGACATCACCGCTGCGAAGCTGACTTTTACCGGTGAAGGCGGCGTGACTTATACCCTGACCGATACTGCGGATGTCGAACTCACCAGCGCAACATCGTTCACATTGGCCTTAAGCGCGACCGACAAGGCCGCGATCAACCAGATCGTCAACAAAAACGGTGCCGCATCGACTGGCGGCACTACCTATAACTTGGCCGCTGCCGATGATTGGGACGCTCAAGTGACTGCGGGCGATACTTCGGATCTGACCGGCAACGGTATTACCGCCAGCAATGTGGCAGTACCGGCCATTACCTCGTCCACCTATGATGCCACCACCGGCGCGTTGGTGGTGACCGGCACCGGCTTCCTGAAATTGAACGGTGCGACCAACGACATCGTCGCGAACAAATTCACCTTCACCGGTGAAGGCGGCGCGACCTATACCTTGACCGATACCTCGAACGTCGAAATCACGTCCGGCACCGCGTTCACGATTACCTTGAGCGCGACCGACAAGGCCGCGATCAACCAGATGATCAACAAAAACGGCACCGCCTCAACCAGCGGCACCACTTACAACCTGGCCGCGGCCGAAGACTGGACCGCCGGAGCGGCGGCCGGGGTCACCGATGCCGACCTGACCGGCAACGGCATTACCGTCAGTAACGTGGCGGTCCCGGCCATTACCTCGTCCACCTACGATGCCACCACCGGCGCGTTGGTCGTGACCGGCACCGGCTTCCTGTCGAAGTCCGGCGCAACCAACGACATCGTCGCCAACAAATTCACCTTCACCGGCGAAGGCGGCGCGACCTATACCCTGACCGATACCTCGAACGTCGAAATCACGTCCGGCACGGCGTTCACGATTACCTTGAGCGCGACCGACAAGGCCGCGATCAACCAGATGATCAACAAAAACGGCACCGCATCGACTAGCGGCACCACCTATAACCTGGCCGCCGCCGAAGACTGGACCGCCGGAGCGGCGGCCGGGGTCACCGATGCCGACCTGACCGGCAACGGCATCACCGTCAGCAACGTGGCGGTGCCTGCGATTACCTCGTCCACCTACGATGCCACCACCGGCGCTTTGGTCGTGACCGGCACCGGCTTCCTGTCGAAGTCCGGCTTGACCAACGACATCGTCGCCAACAAATTCACCTTCACCGGCGAAGGCGGCGCGACCTATACCCTGACTGATACCTCGAACGTTGAGATCACTTCCGGCACCGCGTTCACGATTACCTTGAGCGCGACCGACAAGGCCGCGATCAACCAGATGATCAACAAAAACGGCACGTCGTCGACCGGCGCTACGACCTATAACCTGGCCGCGGCCGAAGACTGGACCGCCGGAGCGGCGGCCGGGGTCACCGATGTGGATGCCACCAACGGCATCACCGTCAGCAACGTGGCGGTGCCGGCCATTACCTCGTCCACCTACGATGCCACCACCGGCGCGTTGGTGGTGACCGGCACCGGTTTCCTGAAATTGAACGGCGCGGCCAACGACATTGTCGCCAACAAATTCACCTTCACCGGCGAAGGCGGCGCGACCTATACCCTGACCGATACCTCGAACGTCGAAATCACCTCCGGCACCGCGTTCACGATTACCTTGAGCGCGACCGACAAGGCCGCGATCAACCAGATCATTAACAAAAACGGCACGTCGTCAACTGGCGCTACGACCTATAACCTGGCCGCCGCCGAGGACTGGACCGCCGGAGCGGCGGCCGGGGTCACCGATGCCGACCTGACCGGCAACGGTATCACGGCTAGCAACGTAGCGGTTCCTACCATTACTTCCGCCACTTATGTCAATAACACAGGTGTACTCGTCGTCACTGGTGCCAACTTTTTGAAATTGGTAGGGGCTAACAACGACATTGACGCTTCCAAACTGACTTTTACCGGTCAAGGTGGAGCTACTTACACTTTAACAGGCACAGCGGGAGTTGAAATCACCTCTGCTACTGAGTTCACGCTGACGTTGACGGGCGCGGATAAGGCCGGCGTCAACGCCCTATTTAACAAGACCGGCCTAAACGCTAACGATAATACGGTCTACAATCTGGCTGCCGCAGAAGACTGGGCCGCAGGCGCGGACGCAGCGGTGGTGGTGGCCGATCTTACCAATAATGGAATTACGGTGACGGCTAACGTTCCGCCCACCTCTATCAATAGCTCAATAACGGTCAATGAAGATGCAAGCTATACCTTTGTGGCGAGCGATTTCAACTTCAGTGACGTGGATGCCGGCAATGTCTTGACCCAAGTGCAAATTACTGCGTTGCCGTCTAGCGGCACGTTGGCGCTAAATGGGACAGCGGTGACCGCCAACCAAGCAATAACCAAGGCTGATATTGATGCAGGAAAGCTTACCTTCAGGGGAGCGGCCGACGCTTTCGGTACTGCGAATACCAGCTTTCAGTTTAAGGTTCACGACGGGACGGAGTACAGCACCACGTCTTATACCGAAACTGTGAATATCACGGCAGTCAATGATGCGCCCTCGTTTACCAAGGGTGCTGATCAGACTGTCAATGAAGATGCTGGAGCGCAAACGGTTGGCAACTGGGCAACCGGTCTCAGCAAAGGGCCTGCCAATGAAAATGGCCAGACTCTGAGTTTTACCACCAGCAATAATAACAACGTATTGTTTAGCGTACAGCCGACTATCGACAGCAACGGCAACTTGACTTACACCCCGGCGGCCAATGCCAACGGTACGGCGACAGTCACGGTGTCGATCAAGGATAGCGGCGGAACGGCTAATGGCGGTGTCGATACCAGCACCACTCAAACCTTTACCATCACTGTGAACCCGGTTAACG
>Ga0208633_100232_pt1 | contig 17232 bp, 17 predicted proteins | sample LakWasMet63_LOW9_2_FD_183895 | JGI IMG/M metagenome (GOLD analysis project Ga0208633, IMG submission 183895) | Freshwater sediment methanotrophic microbial communities from Lake Washington under simulated oxygen tension - Sediment Metagenome... | ecosystem: Environmental > Aquatic > Freshwater >...
TGGCAGCAAGGGCGATGAGGATGATTTTGAGGGGCTTGTTCATGGCGGGATCTCAGGGCTTGGACTGTGCGTAACAGGATAGCGCAGCCGGTCCGGAATGTCTGTGCTCAGAGCCTGCCGTCGCGTGCCAGCCGGGCGGCCAGTTCGCTGAGCGCGGCGTAGGCGGCACCGGCCTGCGCGTCCCACTGGGCGACGGATGCACCCTGGCGCTGTACCAGGGCCGTGTCGCCGCGCGCGGCCGGGCCGGTCAGCGCGCCGGCCGGCCCCAGGGCCAGCAGATTGTCCACGGCGTTGCGCAGCAGTGTGGCGCGCAGCTGCGGCAGCAGCTCGGACGGCACGCCGCTGTCCAGCCACAGCGCTTCGGCCGTGGCCTGCAGCACGGGCAGGAAGTTGGTGGCGAAGACGGCCCCCGCGTGGTAACGCAGCTTGTCGGCCGAGGGCAGGGTGAAACAGCGCGCCCCGATGCGCTGGAACAGCGGCTCCAGAACGGCAAGGGTGGCGGCCTTGCCTTCGAGCGCGCAGGGCGTGCCGGCAAACTGCTGTACGGCCGTGGCCGGCGTGGCAAAGCTCAGGATGCAGTGCGCGCTGGCGACCTGCCAGCCTGCGTCCTGCAGCGGCGCGAGTTCGGCGGCGGCCAGCGCACCGCTGGCGTGGAAGGCGGTCGCCGGTGGCAGGCCAGCTGCGGCCAGGGCCTGCGCGCTGGCCGCGATCTGCCGGTCGGGCACGGCGATCAGCCAGACATCGGCAGGTCGCATGCTCTCCAGGGAGTTGGCGGGGCGGCCGGCGCCGATGAAATCGACCGCGGCCTGCGCGCTGGCGAGCGAGGTGGTCAGCACGTCCTGCACCTGCAACACCCCCTGGGTGTGCCAGAGGCGGCCCAGCGTCTTGCCGACACGCCCGCCGCCGAGCAGGTTGAGTGTGGGCCGCGCCGCCATGGACGGAATCAAACCAGACCGAACCAGCCCAGCAGCCCGCCGATGCCCAGCAGCCACAGCAGGTGCAGGCGGGTGCGCCAGACGATCAGGGCGGTGACCACGGTGATCAGCCACAGCGGCCAGTGGCGTGCCGGATCGCCGTTCACGCTGGCCAGGATCCAGCCGGTGGCGATCAGCAGGGCGATCACGATGGGCGCCATGCCCAGCTTGAAGGCCCGAACGGCGCGCAGCTCGCGGTTTTGATGGCTCCAGCGTGCGGTGACGTAGACCAGGATGGAGCTGGGCAGGATGATGCCCAGCATGCAGACCAGCACGCCGAACAGGCCCAGCCAGGTGCCGCCGGCATTGAGGCCGACATGCCAGCCCAGCAGCGCCACGAACAGGATGTTCGGCCCGGGCGCGGACTGGGCGATGGCGATGGAGGCGGTGTACTGCGCGTCGGTCAGCCAGCCCTGCTGGTCCACCAGGTAGCGGTGCATGTCGGGCGCCGTGGTGATGCCGCCGCCCACGGACAGCAGCGAGAGCGTCATGAAGTGGGTGAAGAGATGGAGCCAGTCGTCCCAGCCCAGTTCCAGCACGGGGTTCATGCAGCGGCCCCCTTGTCCAGCTTGCGGTAGGCCAGCACGCAGGCCACGCTGCCCAGGCCCAGCAGCACATACACCAGCGGCCAGCGCAGCAGGGCCACGGCCACGAAGCCCAGCAGGCCCAGGGCACCATTGAGGGCCATGCCCATGGCGCTGTTCTTGAGCGAGGACGCCAGCCGCAAACCGGTGGCCACCACCAGGCCTGCCGCCACCGCGCCCATGCCGCGCAGCGCGCCGATGACACCCGGATGGCTGGCGTACTGGGCGTAGAGCAGGGCGATCGACAGCAGCACGATCAGGGGGGCGGTGAACATGCCGGCCAGCGCCGCCAGCACCCCCGGCACGCCGAAGTAGCGCCCGCCGATCATGATGGCCAGGTTGACGATGTTGGGGCCGGGCATGATCTGCGCCACGGCCCATTCCTCGACGAACTCCTCGTTCGTGAACCAGCGTTTGCGCTCCACCAGTTCGCGCTGGGCGACGGCCAGCACCCCACCAAAGCCCTGCAGGGCCAGCACGGTGAAGGAGAGGAAAAGATCGGTCAGGGACTTGGGTTGCGTGCGTTCGACGCTGCGGGAAGTGTCATCCATGCGCTGATTATCGGGCCTGCGCGTCCGGTCCGCTGCGGGCTTGACGGGCCCACCGGTCAAGCCGAAGATGGGTCGCATGCCCCAAGCTGTTCCCCAGTTGATCGTCGGCCAGCTGGCCTTTCCCGAATCGCCGCGCTGGCATGACGGCGCGCTGTGGTTCTCCGACTTCTACATGCACCAGGTGCAGCGTCTGGGGCCGGACGGGCGTTGCATGACGGTGACGACCGTGCCGGGCCAGCCCTCGGGCCTGGGCTGGCTGCCCGACGGTCGCTTGCTGGTGGTGTCCATGCGCGACCGGCGCCTGCTCAGGCTGGACGGCGACACGCTGGTCGAGGTGGCGGACCTGTCGGGCCTGGCGCCGTTTCACTGCAACGACATGGTGGTGGATGCCCGGGGGCGCGCCTATATCGGCAACTTCGGCTTCGACTTCCTGGCGCGGGCCGAACCGCGGGCAACGATGCTGATTCTGGTGACGCCCGATGGACGCTCCCGCGTGGTCGCCGACGAGCTGATGTTTCCCAATGGCTGCATCATCACCCCGGATGGGGGCACGCTGATCGTGGCCGAAAGCTACGCGGCGCGGCTGACTGCCTTTGATATCGCCGACGACGGCTCCCTGAGCGGGCGTCGCATCTGGGCCGCATTGCCCGGCAGCAGCCCCGACGGCATCTGTCTGGATGCCGAGGACGCCGTCTGGCTGGCCTCGCCGGCCAGCCGCGAGGTGCTGCGCGTGCGCGAGGGTGGGGAGATCACGCACCGCGTGCCCATGCCAGGGCGGCCCGTGGCCTGCATGCTGGGCGGGGCGCAGCGGCGCACGCTGTACATCCTCTCGGGCAAGGTGAATGTGACGCCGGAGCAGTCGCGCGAACTGCGCACCGGCACCATCCATGCGATGCCGGTCGAGGTGGCGGGCGCAGGGCGGCCCTAGGACCTGTTCCTAATTGCGGGCGTAGTTGAGCTGGAAGCCGGTGACGCCGTCGAAGCGTGTCATTTCGTGCGAGAGCTCGGAGATGGGCATCATCCTCTGCCGATTGCGTGCCACGGCCACGAAGGACCACTGGAGGATGTCGTCTTCAAGCTCGATGGCGATGGTGCCCGAGGCGATGTCGTAGCCGCGAGCTACGGCCATCTGGCGCAGGGCGGGTTCGCTGGGCTGGAAACCGGGGCGAAAGCGCAAGGTGACGGCCACGGCCTGACGCGAGGGCAGCCAGGTCTCCAGCCGCGAGATCCACATCATCGAGAAGGCCGACAGCGCGGCCAGGGCGATGGCCGCGGCATAAAAGCCCACGCCGACCAGGATGCCGATGACCGAAGCCGCCCACAGGGAGGCCGCCGTGGTTAGGCCGCTGATGTTGAAACCCTCGCGCATGATGACGCCGGCACAAAGGAAGCCGATGCCGGTCACGATGCCCTGGATGACGCGGCTGGTGTCGGTGGCCGTGCCCAGCAGGAAGTTGCCGCCGAACCAGGCCGAGGAGTAACCGCCGATGACGGTGAGCGCGGCCGAGGCCATGCAGACCAGGCCGTAGGTGCGCATGCCGGCCGCGCGGCCGTGGTAGGCGCGCTCGTAGCCGACCAGCAGGCCCAGCAACAGGGCGCCGAAGAGGTTGAAAAAGACCAGCACATTGGTCTTGATCATGGGGATGGACCAGAAGCTGGCCAGGGTGTCGAAGGTGGGCATGGCGGGAAGGGCGCAAGCGGACGGGTTGATCAGGGGCGCGTGCGGACGGCGACGAGTTCGGTGGTCTCGTCCAGGTTATATGCGAGATAACCGCCCAGCGGTATGCGTGTAACGACCTGCTTGAGCAAACGCCGGTGCTCAGGGGAATACCAGATCTGCACCTTGCCGGCGTAGCGACGAACCGGGTTGATACTCAACATCACGTAAACGTCGCCCTCGTAACGCAAGGCGTCGAAGCGTCCCGCTGCAACCTGTATGTTTTCCTTGCCCGCGAGATGGAGCTTGCTGATAAAGCACCGGTGAGGCGTGACACATTCACCAACACCCTGTGCATCCAGTTCGGCGGGGGGGGTCTCCCCGACCCAGTGTGAACTGAAGAAGAGAGCAGCGTCTGTAGGCACCCCGACCATGAGTGCCTTGCCATCAAACACCCGCTCTTGTACCGGCATCCCGTTGACCTGCATCTCTTCCATGACGCCAACGCCGGGGCTCGCGCCCTTGACTCGCCACAAGACCTTCCAGCTCTTGCCGAAGACCTTTTCCTTGACCGCATACTCCCATTCGTCGCCCGGCTGAGGTGCGCGACTGTAGTCGCTGAAAGCTTGTGCGGCGACGGTGCTTGTTGCTGAGGGTGCGAGGGCTGCGACTACGGTTGCTGGACTCGCCATCGGAGCGGAAGGAGAGGCTGCTGCTGGTCTCGGCGTCGAGCCACCCGCTGCTGCCGCGTTCTGGCGCGTCAGGGCCTCTTCGATCATCCGCTGCATGGTGGCCTGCAACTCGGCCTTTTCGCGCGCGGACTGTTCGTTCGCACGGCGAACGGCATCCTGCACCGCCTGATCTATCGCGCTTTGCGCGGGATTTCCGGACGCATCCGTAGCCCCGCGCCGAAAGTAGAAGTCTCCCTCGATGCTGCCCTCCAGCCATGGCTCTTGCCGTCCCTGCGACGCCTGCTTGACGTTGGAATTGACACGTTTGAGCATCAGTTCGACCTGGAGGTTGGGCGCGTCCATGGCCTGCAGCAGATGGGTTGTGTACAGGCCGTTGCGGCCTGTGCCGTCGGCTGCGACGCTGCCTGGCCGGGTCGCGAAGGAGATCAGGGTGCCGGAAGGTGCGCTGACGCGCGCCAGGCCGTCGGCGCCAGAGCGGAAGCTGCGCGCGTAAGGGTTGTTGCGGCAGGCGTCAAGGAAAGCCAGGTTGAGCCGTGTCTTGGCGTCCTCCATGATTTCCATGATCTGCCGCATGGCAATGCTCTGGTTGGGCGCGTCCTCTTCGGCCTCGATGTCGGCATCTACCGCCGGCAGATAGTTCTCCCCCCGGATCTGGAGTCCGTGGCCGGCATAGAAGAACAGCGCCACCGCACCGGGCGTCAGCTGGGCGCGGAACTCGCGCAGGGTGCGCCCGATCTGGCTGGTCTTGATGTTCGTGCGCTCGATCACCTCGAAGCCCGAGGCGCGAAGCCTGGCTGCGACATCGGTGGCGTCATTGACGGGATTCCTCAGCGGTCCCTTGAGATACGTGCTGTTGCCGATGACCAGCGCCACGCGCTTCTCAGCCGCGGGGGCGGTGGCAGCAGCAGCGCGGACGGCCAGATTGCGCTGCTCCTGGCCGGTCGCGGGTGATGCCGCCAGAAATGCCGCGCACACTCCCGTGAACGCGAGCTGAAGCAGATGGTGCCGATCGATCAGCTGAAAACGCATATCGCTTGTCTCCTGGGACTCTTTTTGACTCTTTGGACGGGCCCCGTCAGCATTTTGCATCCTGGAGGCCGGAAGGCTGGTCTCCGGCGGCGGAAATACCCGCTTTCCGACGGAAAGATTGCCAAAAACGTACACTCCAGGGTTGCCTGCCCTGCCCATGAACGCTCCCGTCGACGTCTCCCTCTTTCCGCGTGCCGCCAAACCGCTGACCAGCTACCGCAAGTACTGGGCGGCGCGCTTTGGCACGGCCCCCTTCCTGCCCATGAGCCGTGCCGAGATGGACAAGCTGGGCTGGGACAGCTGCGACATCATCCTGGTGACGGGCGATGCCTATGTGGACCACCCGAGCTTCGGCATGGCGGTGGTCGGCCGGGTGCTGGAGGCGCAGGGTTTCCGTGTGGGCATCATTGCCCAGCCCGACTGGCAGAGTGCCGACCCCTTCAAGGTGCTGGGCAAACCCAACCTGTTCTGGGGCGTGACCGCGGGCAACATGGATTCCATGATCAACCGCTACACGGCGGACCGCAAGATCCGCAGCGACGACGCCTACACCCCGGGCGACGTGGGCGGCAAGCGGCCGGACCGCGCGGCCATCGTCTACAGCCAGCGCTGCCGCGAGGCCTACCCCGAGGTGCCCATCGTGCTGGGCGGCATCGAGGGTTCGCTGCGCCGCATCGCCCACTACGACTACTGGAGCGACAAGGTGCGCCGCTCCATCGTGGTGGACAGCAAGTGCGACCTGCTGCTCTACGGCAACGCCGAGCGCGCCCTGGTCGAGGTGGCACACCGCATCGCGGCGCGCGAGCCGGTGCAGAGCATCACCGACGTGCGCGGCACGGCCTTTGTCCAGCGCCATAGCCCCGAGGGCTGGTTCGAGATCGACTCGACCGAGGTCGACACACCGGGCCACGTCGAAGAGCACATCAATCCCTACCAGACCACCTCCGAGCAGGCCGCGGCGCAAGGCCAGTCCTGCAGCAAGGAAGAGGGCGGTGCCGCGCCGGTGCTGCCGGCCATCCAGCCGCTGACCTTCATGGCCAACCCGGCGCTCAGTGGCAAGGGCTCTATCCGCCGCCTGCCGCGCGAGCGCACCGTGATCCGCCTGCCCAGCTACGAGCAGGTCAAGTCAGACGCGGTGCTTTATGCCCACGCCAACCGCGTGCTGCACCTGGAGACCAACCCCGGCAATGCGCGCGCGCTGGTGCAGGCGCACGGCGAGGGCACGACGGCGCGCGACGTCTGGATCAATCCGCCGCCCATCCCGCTGACCACGGCCGAGATGGATGTCGTGTTCGGCCTGCCGTACGCGCGCAGCCCGCACCCGGCCTACGCCGACGAAAACGGCAGCCATGACGGCGCCACCAAGATCCCGGCCTGGGAGATGATCCGCTTCAGCGTGAACATCATGCGCGGTTGCTTCGGCGGCTGCACCTTCTGCTCCATCACCGAGCACGAGGGCCGCATCATCCAGAGCCGCTCCGAGGATTCCGTGATCCAGGAGATCGAGGACATCCGCGACAAGGTCACGGGCTTCACCGGCGTCATCTCCGACCTGGGTGGCCCCACGGCGAACATGTACCGCATCGGCTGCAAGAGCCCCGAGATCGAGGCCGCCTGCCGCAAGCCCAGCTGCGTCTACCCCGGTATCTGCCAGAACCTCAATACCGACCACAGCGCGCTGATCCACATGTACCGGCGCGCCCGCGCGCTCAAAGGCGTGAAGAAGATCCTGATCGGCTCGGGCCTGCGTTACGACCTGGCGGTGAAGTCGCCCGAGTACGTGAAGGAGCTGGTGCAGCACCACGTGGGCGGTTACCTGAAGATCGCCCCCGAGCACACCGAAGGCGGCCCGCTCTCGAAGATGATGAAACCCGGCATCGGCAGCTATGACAAGTTCAAGCAGATGTTCGAGAAGTTCAGCGCGGAAGCGGGCAAGAAGCAGTACCTGATTCCGTACTTCATCGCGGCCCACCCGGGCACCAGCGACGAGGACATGATGAACTTGGCGCTGTGGCTCAAGAAGAACGGCTTCCGTGCCGACCAGGTGCAGACCTTCTACCCGAGTCCCATGGCCACGGCCACGACCATGTACCACAGCGGCCTGAACCCGCTCAAGGGCATCCACCGTGATGAGCGCGGCGAGAAGGTGGACATCGTGCGCGGCGAGAAGCGCCGCCGCCTGCACAAGGCCTTCCTGCGCTACCACGATCCCAACAACTGGCCGCTGCTGCGCGAGGCGCTCAAGACCATGGGCCGCTCCGACCTGATCGGCAACGGCAAGCAGCATCTGATCCCGACCTTCCAGCCGCTGACCGACGGCGGCTATCAGAGCGCGCGGCGCAAGAACTCCACGCCTTCCGCGGCCAAACCCGCGGCGAAGACACCCGTGAAGGGGCGTTTGCTCACCCAGCACACCGGCCTGCCACCGCGCGAGACCGGCAGCACCAAGGCCAAACCCGCGCGCAAGCCGCGCTGAGTTTCAGGATTTGGCGAGGGTGTGCAGCGGCAGGTCCAGCCGCTGTGCCAGGACGTCGAGCTTGCTCCTCGTCTGCAAGGCAAACCAGGCTTCCAGCGCCTTGCGGGTGGCCGGTGCCAGCATGTTGGACGTTTTCAGTCCGGCCGCCGTGCACAGGGCCTGGGCGAAATGCGGCTCCAGCGCGGCCACGGCCACGCGGCCATCCTTGCAGGCGTAAACGCGATAGCCGGCATGGGCGCCGCCTACCGCGCCTTTCGCCTTGGTCAGACCCCAATGCCGTGGCCGGGCCAGCCAGGCCACAGCATCCGTCAGGGCCACTTCGTGGCGCGACCCCGCACCGTTTTTCTGCCGCAGCATCAAGGCCTGCAGCACGGCCTCGCTGGTGAGCAGGGCGCCCCCCATGTCGGCGAAGAGCGTGGGGGGCAGGTCCGTGCCGTTGAGCAGGTCCTGTTCGGCCATATAGGTCAGGTCGTGGCCCGGGATTTCAGCCAGGGGGCCCGGTGCGCCGACGATGCTGACCAGGCACAGGCTGGGGTAACGCCGGTGCAAGGCCGGCCAGTCCAGACCCAGGCGCTTGAGCGCCGAGGGGCGGAAGGAAGTCAGCAGCACATCGGTGCGGGCCAGTTCGCCCTGCAGGAGCTTGCGCCCGGCTTCGCTCTTGAGGTCGGCCTGTCGAACGCGCACGCCGGCATGCAGCTCGGCATAGGCGCATTCCTGGTAGGCCTGCATGGGATCGCCAGCCGGCGGTTCAAGCTTGAGGCAGCTCGCGCCCATGGCGCGCAGGCGCATCAGTGCGGCGGGGCCCGGTAGGTTCAGGGCCAAGCTGAGGACGCGGAGACCGCGCAGCGGCTTGCGCGCCACAGCGGGTCGGGGCGCGGGCGACGAGGGATGGGTCTGGGCTGGCATGACCCGGTTGTAACCCGAAAACCGGCCGATTGGCCAGCTTTCAGGTGACCGCATCGGCAGGGCCGATCAGAACGGCAGACCGACGTAGTTTTCGGCCAGCGAGCCCAGCGCCTTCTCGGACGAGAACAGGTAGTCCAGTTCGGTCTGCGCCAGCTTCTGGTCGTAGGCCAGGCTGTCCGGGAAGGTGTGCAGCATGGTGGTCATCCACCAGGAGAAGCGCTGCGCCTTCCAGATCCGGGCCAGGGCCTTGGCGGAGTAGTTCTCCAAGCCGGAGTCGTCCCCGTTCTTGTAGTGCGCGACCATGGCGTGGTAGAGGTAGTAGATATCGGACGCGGCGCTGTTGAGGCCGCGCGCGCCGGTGGGCGGCACGATGTGCGCGGCATCGCCGGCCAGGAACAGGTTGCCGTAGCGCATCGGCTCGGCCACGAAGGAGCGCAGCGGCGCGATCGACTTCTCGATCGAGGGGCCGGTGACCAGGCGTTCGGCCACGTCGGCGGGCAGGCGGCGCTTGAGCTCGGCCCAGAAGGCCTCGTCGGACCAGTCCTCGACCGTGTCGGCAAGCGGCACCTGGATGTAGTAGCGCGAGAGCACCTGCGAACGCAGCGAGCACAGCGCAAAGCCCCGATCGTGCTTGGCGTAGATCAGTTCCGGCGACACCGGCTTGGTGCGCGAGAGCACGCCCAGCCAGCCGAAGGGATAGACCTTCTCGTATTCCTTGAGCACGTCGCGCGGAATGGACTTGCGGCTCACGCCGTGGAAGCCGTCGGCGCCGATGATGTAGTCGCAGTCGATGCGCACCACCTCATCGCCCTTGCGATAGGTCACGTAGGGCTTGTCGCTCTTGAGCTCGTGCGGTTGCACGTCTTCGGCGTTGTGGATCACCACGCCGTTCATGCGGTCGCGGGCTTCGTACAGGTCACGCGTCAGCTCGGTCTGGCCATACACCACCACCGAACTGCCACCGCTGTACTTGTGCAGGTCCACGCGCCGCATCGTGCCGTTGTCGGAGATGTGGAATCCATCGTGGATCTCGCCTTCGCGGTCCATGCGTTCACCGCACTGGGCCTCGCGCATGAGCGCGGCAAAACCGTGTTCCAGCACGCCGGCGCGGATGCGTGAGAGGACATATTCGCGGCTCTGGCGTTCGAGGACGACGGTGTCGATGCCCTTGAGATGCAAAAGCTGGGACAGCATCAGGCCGGAGGGCCCGCCGCCGATGATGGCTACCTGGGTACGCATGAGGTGCTCCTGTGCGAAAAGACGATGTCCAAGAATAGGCAGGAGCGCTCCGGAATACATCCCTTGATGTCCGTCAATGCGCGGTGATCGCCATAAATGTGCGATCATCGCGCAAACGATGGAATTCCCATGATTGCCAAATCCGATCTGATCGAAGGCATGGCCAAGGGCATGGCGGTGCTGGAGAGCTTCGACACCGAACGCCAGCGCCTCAACGCCACGCTGGCCGCGCAGCGTGCCGGCATCACCCGGGCCGCGGCGCGCCGGCATCTGCTGACACTGGCCCATCTGGGCTATCTGGAGACCGATGGCAGCTATTTCTGGCTCTCCAGCAAGGTGCTGCGGTTTTCTGGCAGCTACCTGGCCTCTTCGCGCCTGCCGCGCGTGTTCCAGCCCGCGTTGGAGCGGCTGGCGGCGCAGACCGGCCAGGCCTATTCGGCCGTGGTGTCCAACGGCGACGAGGTGGTGATCGTGGCGCGCAGCAGCGACGTACGGCGCAGCGCCGCCGATGGCCTGCCGCAGCTCATGGCCTATGGCCTACATCTGGGCGCGCGCCTGCCCGCCCATGCCACCTCGACCGGGCGCGTGCTGCTGGCGGCCTTGCCCCGTGCGGAGTTCCTGGCCTGGATGAAGGGGCGCCTGCTGGAACGCCTGACCCTGCACACCGTGACTGAGGCGCGACAGTTCCGTGCCCTGATCGAGCAGGTACGGCGCGACGATTTTTGCCTGAGCAGCGAAGAGCATGAGCTGGGCGTGCACGCCCTGGCCGTGCCGCTGCGCAACCTGCAGGGCCGCACCGTGGCGGCCCTCAATGTGGTGGCCTCGACGGCGCGAATGTCCGGGGCCACCATGCAGCGCGAACTGCTGCCCATGCTCTGGGAAGCGGCGCGGGAAGTGCGCCCGCTACTTTGATATCTGTGTGCAATTGCAACAATCCGCATCCGGCGTCGCTGGCGTGCCGGGCTTGCGGTATATATTGGAAACGGTATTCTGCTGGCCTGATTTAAATCACACACAAGGAGTCCCCATGAAACGTCTGTCCCTCGTCATCGCCCTGGCCTTTGTCTTGCCCAGTGCCTGGGCCCAGCTCAAGCCTTGCGACGAACTGAAGGCCGAAATCGCGGCCAAGATGGACGCCAACGGCGTCAAGAACTACACGCTGGAGATCGTGGCCACCGATCAGGTCGGCGACCGCAAGGTGGTGGGTAGCTGCGAGGGTGGCAGCAAGAAGATCGTTTACGTGCGCAACTGAGCTGCCGTCGCTTCGACACCCGGTCGCCGCCAGGCTCTGGCGGCGATTTTTTTTGCCGGACGGATTTGCTCTGCTTACAAATCCACACCAAGTCGGCACCGGCGCTGCGCATGGCGTTGCAGAATGGCGCAGACCATGTTTTCCCTATTTCGCAAGCACCGGGGCGCCAGCCCGGAGACCATCAGCCACCATTCCATGCTGCCGCATCGCATGGACCTGGAGGAGCGCAAGGCTTTCCGGCGTGAACTGCTGGACCGGGTGATACGGGAGAGCCTGCTGGCGCTGGAGGTGGCGGCTGGCATGTACCGCCTGCGCACCATGCCGCTGGATGCGCGCCATCACCGCTTCGTCGCCATGATCGATGTGGGCCGGCATTTCCAGCCTCGACGTGCCGGGCGTGCCTGGGATGATCCCGAGACCGAACGCTGGATCCGCAAGTGCGCCTACGAACGCTTCGGCCTGCTGCTCGATGCCATCTACTGGCGTACCGGTGACGCCCTGGCGCCATCCCGGTCGTCCGCTGTGGCCGCTGCCGCGCCAGCGCACCCGTATTACCAACTGGTATCGGAAGAGGAGAAACAGGCCCTGATGGAGGCCATCCGGCAGGGCAGCGAATTGCCCGTGCTGCATGTCGGCGACTGGGAGTACCAGACCGATATGGCGCCGCTCGACGGCCCCGGATCGCAGCGCGAGCCCTGAGGTGGGGCCGAGGGGCGGCCGGCCTCAGTCCATCGCCGGACGCGTGCGGTAGAACTTCAGGGGCACGACCTCGGCCTCGCGTGCGGCCTGGTTGAGTACCGATTTTTTCATCTTGCCCACCACGTGCATCTCGCAGGGTTTGCAGTCGAAGCGCAGCGTGAGCTTTTCCTTGCCGTTGATCAGGGTCAGCGGTTCGGCGCGTACCGTGCCCTGCACGCCGGTCACGCCCTTGGCCTGCTTGGGGCACAGACTGAGTGAGAAGCGCACGCAGTGCTTGGTGATCATCAGGCTGACTTCACCTTCTTCTTCATGGCTTTCGTAGGCGGCGGCGATGACCTTCACGCCGTGTTTCGCATAGAAGTCGCGCGCTTTCTCGTTGAACACGTTGGCCAGGTAGCTGAGCGTGTCTTCCGGGTAGGGCGCGGGCGGCTCCACCGGACGGGCACGCGGCGGTCGCACATAGGCGGCGGCGCGGGCGGTCTCCAGCGCGGCCACCGCATCGCGGCGCAGGGCGTTGAGTGTGGAGGCGGGGATGAACCAGGCCTGCGCCAGCTCCAGGGAGATGGCGATCGGTTCGAAGATCGTGGCGCCAAAGCGCCCCAGCTGTTCGCGTAGCGTGGCCTCGGCCTGCACGGCATTTTTGGCCGGCTCCCTGGCCGCATCGACGCTGGCGTGGCCCGTATGGCCGTCCTCGTCCATCAGCTCCAGGGCAAAGCCCGTGGCGGTGTCCTGCAGCTTGGCCCAGACGCCGATGCGGCGTTCGCTGGACTTCTTTTCCATCAGCCGCACCCAGTTCATGTCGCGGTTGCGGTTCAGCTCGGTGCCCTTGCGCAGGTCCTTGAAGCCGGCCAGCGGGTCCTTGGGGTACACGCGCCACTGGTCCACCGACAGCGGGCCGGCCGGCTCGGCCCGGTTGATGGCCAGGCCCACCAGCTCCTTCTGCAGGTCGTAGTAGCACAGGCCGTCGCCGTTGTGCAACACGGTGCCGGGTTCGCTCACCGTGAGCTCGACGAAATCGGGGCCGACCTTGCTCACATAGCCCAGGTGGCGGCCCGGGTTCTTGGGCGTGTCGAAGGCGCCGATGTCCTCCTTGCGGCCCTGCACGAAGTAGTCGGTGAACTCGCGGTTGAAGTTCTGGTCCGGGTCGGGCGTGAAGCTGAAAGTGGTGTGGCCGCTGGAGGCTCGGGCCAGCTCGGGGCGGGCTTCCAGCAGTTCGTCGAAGAGCTTGCGGTAGTGCGCCGTGATGTTCTTGACGTAGGCCAGGTCCTTGTAGCGGCCTTCGATCTTGAAGCTGCGGATGCCGGCGTCCACCAGGGCGGCCAGGTTGGCGCTCTGGTTGTTGTCCTTCATCGAGAGCACGTGCTTGTCGTGGGCCACAAAACGGCCCTGGCTGTCCTGCACCTGGTAGGGCAGGCGGCAGGCCTGCGAACAGTCGCCGCGGTTGGCGCTGCGCCCGGTGTGGGCGTGGCTGATGTAGCACTGGCCGCTGTAGGCCACGCACAGCGCGCCGTGCACGAAGAACTCCAGTGTGCAACGCGCAGGGTCCATCTGGGCGCGGATGGCCTGGATCTGCTGCAACGTCAGCTCGCGCGCCAGCACGATCTGGCTCAGGCCGGCGTCCTGCAGGAAACGGGCTTTTTCGGGGGTGCGGATATCGGTCTGGGTACTGGCATGCAGCTGGATGGGGGGCAGGTCGATCTCCAGCAGCCCCATGTCCTGGATGATCAGAGCATCGACGCCCGCGTCAAAAAACTGCCAGGCCAGCTTGCGCGCCGGCTCCAGCTCGTCGTCGCGCAGGATGGTGTTGAGCGTGACGAAGATGCGGCTGTTGTAGCGGTGCGCGTGCTGCACCAGGCGGGCGATGTCCTGCACGGAGTTGTCGGCCGAACTGCGCGCACCGAAGGAGGGACCGCCGATGTAGATGGCGTCCGCACCATGGTTGATGGCCTCGATGCCGATGTCGGCGGTGCGGGCCGGGGACAGGAGTTCGAGCTGGTGTTCGGGCAGGGACATGCCCCCGATTATCCCAGCACGACCCCGTTTTTAGAAGGCAGGGGGACGTGCCCCCTGCCGGTTCAGGGCGCCGCCGGGGCGACGGCCGCGCCTTCGATCTTGTGACGCTGCAGGGCCTGGGCCACGAAGCCGCTGGCCTTCATCTCCTCGACGAAGCCGCGCAGATAGGCCACGCCGGCCTCGCCGCGCACGCGTGGTGTACCCATGGCCTGGTTGATGACCATGAAGCGGCCAGGCAGCAGGCGCAAGCCGGGCACGCGTTTGGCGTCGGCTTCGAGCTGCTGCTTGACGCCGGCGGCGACTTCGAGCTTGTTGGCCACGAAGTAGTCGACGACCGCGGGCGAGGTGGGCGCGCGTTCCAGCGTGGCCTGCTTGATCTCGCGCGTCAGGTAGAGATCGTAGGCGCTGCCCTTGCCGACAGCCACGCGGATGCCGGAGCGGTCCACCTCCTCGTTGCGCTGGATGGGCGAATCCTGGCGCACCAGGTAGGCGCCTTCGATCATCACGTAGGCCGCGCTGTAGAGCACGTCCTGGCCGCGCAGCGGATCGATGGCGACAAAGGCAATGTCCACCTTGTTGGCCTTGAGTGCTTCCACGACCTGGCCGGCCGCGGTGAAGGTGACGAGTTCCAGCTTGACACCCAGGCGGCTGGCCAGTTCACGCGCCAGGTCGACGGAGACCCCTGTGGGCTGACCGGCGGCGTCCTTGTTGGCCAGGATGGGGTTGCCGAAGTTGATGGCGGCACGCAGGGTGCCCTGGGGGGCCAGCGCCTCGCGGGCGGCTGGCGGGATGGTGGAACAGGCGGTCATGAAAACGGATGAAGTGAGAAAAAGCGCCAGGGCCAGGCCGCGGCGCAGGGTCGGGGACAGAACGGGCATCAGAAGTCCACCTTCTCTCCGGGATTGACCGCCAGCATCTTGTTGGACTCGTTGCCCAGTGCGGCCGAGAACTCGGCCGTGGTGCCCTTGAGCTGCGGAATGGTGCCGTAGTGGATGGGCAGGGCGTACTTGGGCTTGAGGTAGTTCTTCACCGCATAGGCGGCGTCAGCCGGGCTCATGACGAAGTGGCCGCCGATGGGGATGAGCAGCAAGTCGGGTTTGTAGTACTCGCCGATGAACTTCATGTCACCGAACAGGCCGGTATCGCCCATGTGGTAGATCTTGAAGCCGTTTTCCATCTCGATGATGAAACCCACCGGCTCGCCGCCCACCTGCACTTCGTCCTTGGTGGTGGCCGGGTTCTTCCAGGCGTACTCGGAGGAGTGTTCGGCGTGGGTGGCCGTGATCTTCACGCCGTTGGGGCCGAAGGGCATGATGGTGCCGCCCTTGCCGAAGCGCGGGGACAGTTCCGCCGGCAGCACGCCCAGGGTGGTCAGGGTCTGGTTCAGGCCGGCCGGGCCGTACATCGGGACCTTGTGCATCTTGGCCAGATCGGGGGCATCGGCCACGTGGTCGAAGTGGCCGTGCGTGACCAGCACCAAGTCGACCTTGCCCAGGGCTTCCAGGTTCTTGAAGCTGGCCGGGGTCTTGGGGTTGGTGCGCAGCCAGGGATCGACCACGATGACCTTGCCGCCGGGCGTGGTGATGCGCACGCTGGCCTGGCCCAGCCACAGCACCTCGGTCTTGCCGCTCTGGGCACTGGCGCCGATGGCGCCCAGCAGTACGCTGGTGGCGAGGGCGGCTTTCAGTAATTGCTTGAACAAGGGCTGCATGGAGGATCTCCTGGTCTGTGGTCGTTGGGGAAGGGGACTTGCTGCACCGATTGAATACAGGCGACGGGCCGGCGTCAAGCGAGCAAACCCCGCGAGTGTCATCCTGGCCATAAAAAAACGCGGCCTGGGCCGCGTTTTTCCGGGATGCTGCCAGGGTTTATTCGATCTTGGCCTTGGCCTTGAGCTCGTCCTGGAACTTCACCAGCTTCTGCTGGCCCAGTTGCTGGGCGATCTGCGGCTTGATCTCCTCGAGCTTGGGCAGCTGGGCTTCGCGCACGTCGTCCAGGCGGATCACGTGGTAGCCGAACTGGGTCTTGACCGGGGTCTCGGTGATCTTGCCCTTGGGCAGCGCGACCATGGCGTCGGAGAATTCCTTGACGTAGTTGCCGGCTGCAGCCCAGTCCAGGTCGCCGCCGTTGGCGCCGGAGCCCGGGTCCTTGGACTGCTTCTTGGCGATGGCGTCGAACTTGGCGCCCTTCTTGAGCTGGGCGATGATGGCCTTGGCTTCGGCTTCCTTCTCGACCAGGATATGGCGGGCACGGTATTCCTTGCCGGCATTGGCGGCAACGAACTTGTCGTACTCGGCCTGGATCTCGGCGTCGGTGATCGGGTTGTTCTTCTGGAAGGTGGTCACCAGGTCACGGATCAGCAGGGAGTCGCGCGTGAACTCCATCTGCGCCTTGAACTCGGGGCTGGCGTCCAGGCCCTGCTTCTGTGCTTCCTGCACCAGCAGTTCGCGGTCGACCACGGCCTTCTTGAGCTCGTCCATCATCTCGGGCGTGATCTGGCGGCCCGAGCGGGCGAACTGCTGGGCCAGCGCATCGACGCGTGCCAGCGGGACGGGCTTGCCATTGACGATGGCCAGGTTTTGCGCCTGGGCCGGAGCCACCAGGGCGCCCATCAGCGTGGCCAGGGCCAGGACCGGGAGTATCAGCTTGTTCATCATGAATCCTAGGAAATCGACGGAGGTGTCAGGGGTAGGGAAAACAGGCCCGAGTGCGTTCAGAGCGTTTCGATGGCGATCGCATGCACGCCCTGGGCGATGAAATCTTGCAGCGCATCATACACAAGGCGATGCCGCGCCACGCGTGACAGTTCTGTAAAAAAGGGTGAAGCGATGCGCACCCGGAAATGGGTGCCGTAGGGCGTGCCATTGGAGCCGGTGTGGCCAGCGTGCGCCGCGCTTTCGTCGATGACGTCGAGCACGCTGGGCTGCAGCTTGTGCTGCAGGCGTTCGGCCATACGGCCGGCCAGTCCGGACAAGTCCTGTGTCAAGGGTGTACCTCCGTGCTGCGCACTGCGGTGCGAGCTTGCTTGAAACGGTGCTGCGCGGCGCTCATGCCGCTCAGGCCTGGTCGGTCTTCAGGTAGCGGGCGATGTACAGGCCCTGGCCGACGATGAAGATCAGGGGGAAGGCATAACCCCAGAGCTTGAAGTTGACCCAGGCCT
>Ga0208633_100233_pt1 | contig 17194 bp, 12 predicted proteins | sample LakWasMet63_LOW9_2_FD_183895 | JGI IMG/M metagenome (GOLD analysis project Ga0208633, IMG submission 183895) | Freshwater sediment methanotrophic microbial communities from Lake Washington under simulated oxygen tension - Sediment Metagenome... | ecosystem: Environmental > Aquatic > Freshwater >...
CAACAGCGTGCGCAAGGCGCGGAACTGGTCCGCGTTGAGCCCTGCCTCCGTGCGCGAGGACACCGTGCGCAGGCGCACGGCTTCGGCCAGGCGGCCGGCCGCGCCGGCTTCGTCGACCTGGATCGGCGCCAGGGGCGTCACGACCAGCTGGCGCGAACCCTTGCGCCAGGTGTTGATGCCGACCGCCGTGGCCAGGAGCAGCACAAGCACGGCGATGACGAGAAGCGTTTTCTTGATCATGGGTCGGCCGCGGGGGCAAGAAAACAAGGGGCGGGCCTCAGGTCATCAGGCCGACAGCCCCCGAGAAGCTCAGGAAGGCCACGGCGGTGGAGACCAGGATGATGCGGGCGATGCGCCCGTTGTCGGCGCCGAAGCGCTCGGCCAGCAGCGAGACGTTGCTGGCGCTGGGCAGGGCGGCGGCCAGCACCATGACGGTGAGCGCAAAGCGGCTCAGCGGCACGCCCATCTGCACGGCGCCCACGCCCACCAACAGCACCAGCAGAGGGTGCAGCAGCAGCTTGAAGACGGCCACGGGCACGTAGTCGCGCAGGGGGATGGGGGCGTGCTTGCTTTCGACGGTAAGGATCTGCGAACGCGCCAGCACGGCGCCGATGGTGAACAGCGCCACCGGCGAGGCGGCATCGGCCAGCAGGCCCACGGTCTTGTGCACCGGGCCGGGCAGTTCCAGTTGGACGTAGGAGGCCAGCCCCCCCAGCAGGATGGCCCAGGGCATGGGGTTGGTCAGCATGCCGCGCAGGGCGTTCTTCAGCGCCACGGCCATGCCGTGTTTGTCGGCGCCGTCCAGGCGCGACAGCGCGATGCACAGCGAGGTGGTGATGACCATGTCCACCAGCATGCCCACGATGATGGGCGCGGCCGCCAGCGGCCCCAGCAGGGCCACCAGCAGGGGAACGCCCATGAAACCGGTGTTGGGGAAGGCCGCCACCAGCGCGCCAAACGAGGCGTCGTTCCAGCGGATACGGTCGTTGAGGGTGACGGCGATGGTGAAGCCCACCATGACCAGGCCGCAGAGCATCCAGACCAGAAAGACCGAGTAGTCCAGCAGCTGGGCGATCGGCGTGCTGGCGCCGAAGCGGTAGAGCATGCAGGGCAGCGCGAAGAACAGCACGAAACCGTTCAGACCGGGGATGGCCTCCAGCGGCAGCATGCGCCGCCGCGCGGCCAGGTAACCGCACAGGACGAGTGCAAAGAAGGGGAAGGTGACCGAGAAGATTTGCAACACGGTGTGTATTGTCGCCGCACTGTGAAATGGTCTCTCGTTATGATCTGAGCGCAAGTTCTGAATAACGAATGTCGTCTTCCCCCACCCACGGTCTCAATCTCGCGCAGCAGGACGCCGTCAATTTCCTGCAGGGCCCCTGTCTGGTACTGGCCGGCGCCGGTTCCGGCAAGACCCGCGTCATCACGCACAAGATCGGCCGCCTGATCCAGGCCGGGCTGGAGCCCAAGCGCATCGCGGCCATCACCTTCACCAACAAGGCCGCGGCCGAAATGCGCGAGCGCGCCAAGAGCCTGATCGGCAGGGCCGCGAAAGAGGTGCGGATCTGCACTTTCCACGCCCTGGGTGTGCACCTGCTGCGTGAAGACGGCGAGGCCGTGGGCCTGAAACCGAAGTTCTCCATCCTGGACAGCGACGACGTCACCGGCATCCTGAAGGACGCGGGCGGCAGCACCGACGCGGCCACCGCACGCCAGTGGCAGTGGACCATCAGCCTGTGGAAGAACATGGGGCTGAATGCCGAGCAGGCCGAAGCCCTGGCCAAGGACGACAACGAGCGCATCACCGCGCGCATCATGGCGCGCTACGAGGAACGCCTGGCCGCCTACCAGAGCGTGGATTTCGACGACCTGATCGGCCTGCCCCTCAAGCTGCTGCGCGACCACGCCGAAGTGCGGGCCAAGTGGCAGAAGATCATGGGCCACATCCTGGTCGACGAGTACCAGGACACCAACGCCACGCAGTACGACCTGCTCAAGCTGCTGGTGCCGCCCGACCCGCGGGACGCGCGTTTCACCGCCGTGGGCGACGACGACCAGTCCATCTACGGCTGGCGCGGCGCCACGCTGGACAACCTGAAAAAACTGCCGGTGGATTTCCCCACCCTCAAGGTCATCAAGCTGGAGCAGAACTACCGCTCCACCGGTGCCATCCTGCAGGCCGCCAACAATGTGATCGGCCCCAACCCCAAGCTCTTCCCCAAGCGCCTGTGGAGCGAGCTGGGCGAGGGCGAGCCGGTGCGTGTGGTAGACGCCGACAGCGAGGAACACGAGGCCGAGCGCATGGTGGCGCGCATCCAGAGCCTGCGCTCGGAGTCGCAGCACAAGGAGTTCCGCCACTTCGCCGTGCTCTACCGCGCCAACCACCAGGCCCGCATCCTGGAGCAGGCCCTGCGCAAGGCGCAGATTCCCTACAAGGTCTCGGGCGGCCAGAGCTTCTTCGACCGCGCCGAGATCCGCGACCTCTGCGCCTGGTTCCGCCTGTGGGTCAACAACGACGACGACCCGGCCTTCCTGCGCGCCGTGACCACACCCAAGCGCGGCATCGGCCACCAGACCCTGCAGCAGCTGGGCACCTTTGCCGGCCAGTACAAGCTGAGCCTGTTCGAGGCCCTGTTCTCCAACTCCCTGCCCTCGGTGCTCAATGCACGCGCGGTGGGCAGCCTGCACGAGTTCGGCCGTTACGTGAACGACCTCGAATACCGCGCCCGCCACACCGAAGGCGCCGAGGACGCCATGGCCTTCCTGCTGGACTGGCTCAAGGACATCGGCTACGAGAAGCACCTCTACGACGGCGAGGACAGCGAGAAGCTGGCGGCCTCGCGCTGGACCAATGTGCTGGATTTCTGCGACTGGATGGCCAAGCGCTGCGGCGGCGAGATCGACGACACCGCCGGCGTGACGCTGGCCAGCGAGAAGAAGTCGCTGCTGGAAGTGGCGCAGACCATCTCCCTGCTCTCCACCATCAGCGAGCGCGACAAGGACCAGGACGTGGTGACGCTGTCCACCCTGCACGCCGCCAAGGGCCTGGAGTGGCCGCACGTGATGATGGTGGGCGTGACCGAAGGCATGCTGCCCTTCAAGCTGGACGAGGGCGCCGACTCCCTGGGCGGCTCGACGCGCGAGCACGAGGCCGTCAACGAGAGCGTGGCGCTGCGCCTGCAGGAAGAGCGCCGCCTGATGTACGTGGGCATCACGCGCGCGCAGCGCACGCTGGCCGTGAGCTGGCCCAGGAAACGCAAGAAGGGGCGCGAGATGGTCAGCGTGCAACCCAGCCGTTTCATCGCCGAGATGGCGCTGAACCAGGCCACCACGAAGGAAGACCCGCGCGAAAAGCTGCGCGCGCTGCGTGCCGAGTTCGCCAAGAAGGCGCTGGACACGGCGGCCGCGCAAGCCCTGGCGGGAGATGCGGCATGAGCCTGCGGCGGGTCTTGGCAGGGCTTGTACTGCTGGGCAGCGCCGTGCCGGCCTGGGCGCAGGCCCAGGCCCAGGCGGTCGATCCTTCACTGGTTGCCAGCGGCTGGCAAGCCTGCGCGCAGCAGACCCAGGACGCGAGCGCACGCCTAGCCTGCTACGACCGCTGGGTGCAAGCGCAGGGCCAGCCGGCCGAAGCCACCACCAGCACCCCGGCGGCTATGCCCGCCGAACCCGGCAGCAAGACCAGCGCGTCCCCCCGGCCGCCAGAGTGCCGCAGCGGCCCACAGTCGGCCCTTTCGCGCTACTGGGAACTGGAAGACGGCAGCGACTGCGGCCGCTTCAACATCCGCGGCTACCGCCCCATCAGCCTCTCGTACATCCATTCGGACACGGTCAACCGGGCGCCAAGCTCGCCCACGGCCGGCCACAGCGCCACCAGTGAAACGCCCTACCTCATCAACGAGGGGCGCATCCAGCTCTCGGTGCGCACCAAGGTCGGCCAGGGTTTCCTGCCGGTCAGCAATTTCGGCGGCCGCGATTCCCTGTGGTTCGGCTACACGCAGCAGTCCTACTGGCAGCTCTTCAGCGGCTCGATCTCTCGGCCCTTCCGCACCACGGACCACGAGCCCGAGATCATGTACATCGTGCCGGTACCGACCGACCTGCCCGGCGGCTGGCGCCTGCGCTACGCCGGGGCGAGCTTCAACCACCAGTCCAACGGCCAGAGCCTGCCACTGTCGCGCAGCTGGAACCGCGCCATCCTGATGGCGGGCATGGAAAAGGGCGAGCGTTTCACGGTGACCGCCCGCCTGTGGAACCGCATCTCCGATGGCGACGAGATCGACGACAACCCGGAGATCGACCAGCTCATCGGCCGAGGCGAAGTCACGGGCGGCTGGCAAGTCAACAAGGACAACACCCTGCTGCTGACGCTGCGCCACTCCATGACCAGCCCCGCCAACGGCTCCTACCGGCTGGAGTGGCTGCAGACCCTGGGCGAGGCCAATCGCAACGGCAGCCCGAGCGGGCTGCGCATGCATGTGCAGCTGTTCAATGGCTACGGCGATTCGCTGGTGGACTACAACCGCGGCCGCACCGTGCTCAGCATCGGCCTGAGCCTGGTGGACTGGTAAGCCGCCAAGTTCACCGCGGCCTGCACCTCGCGGTTGAGCTGCTGCACCTGTGCGGCCGGCGTCTTCGAGGGCACGAACAGGGCGCCGGCGAGCACAAGGCCCAGGGTCGGCACCCATGTTGTCATGGTGCGCTCCTCAGGGCTTGGCCGCCTTGGCGGCTTCATCCTTGAACACCTGCTGCGCGATCTTGAAGGAATCGAGCCCGGCCGGGGCGCCGCAGTAGACCGCCGCCTGCAGGAAGATTTCGCACATCTCCTCCTTCGTGACGCCGTTGTTGAGGGCGCCCTTGATGTGCAGCTTGAGTTCATTCGGGCGATTGAGCGCCGTGAGCATGGCCAGGTTGAGCATGCTGCGCGTCTTGCGCGGCAGGCCGTCGCGCACCCAGACCTCACCCCAGGCGTTCTCGGTCAGGAGCTGCTGTATCGGTGCCATGAACTCGTCGGCATTGGCCAGCGAGTTGTTGACGTATTCGTCGCCCAGCACGGCTCTGCGCACGGCCAGGCCGGCCTTGTATTTCGGGTTTTCGTCCATGGTGGCTCCGTCGTGGTTGGTTTTGTCCCGACGACTTTACAGGGAGCACCACCACCGGCGACACGGTACAAGCCCGTACTCAGTCGCCCCAGCGCACGTAATACACCGCAAGCGCCGTGACCAGTCCGTACAACAGCATGGCCGCGCTGATGAGGGCAAACATCCCCTCCACCGGCACGTTGTAGTGCACCAGCAGCCAGCCGCCCACGGCCACCAGCAGCAGGCGCAGCGTACCGGCCAGCACCGGCCCCAGCAGCTTGCCCGCGCCCTGGGCTGCGAAGTACAGGCACAGGCCGAAAGCGAAGAAGCCGTAGGCCGGCGCGACCCAACGGAAGTAGCTGCCGGCGTAGGCGATGACTTGCGGCTGCTCTGTGAACAGCAGCGACCAGGCATCGGGGAAGAGCGCCACCAGCAGGCCGATGCCGCCGACGATGGCCGCTGCCAGGCTGGCGCCTGTCCAAGCCACGCGCCGCGCGCGCAGCACTTGGCCCGACCCCAGGGCCATGCCCACCAGGGGCAGGCAGGCCACGCCGATGGCGAAGGTGACGGGAATGAGCAGGAACTCCAGCCGCGCGCCGATGCCGTAACCGGCCAGCGCCTCGGTGCCGTAGCCGGCCACGATGCGCGTGATGATGAGGATGGTCAGCACGGTCTGCAGCGAGGAGATGCTGGCGATGGCGCCGACCTTGAGAATGTCGTGGAAGTGGCCGCGCTGAAGCAGCCGGGTGGCGAACACCAGGCGCACGCGGCCCTGCCCCGAGCGCAGGTGGTGGTAGAGGTAGAGCGCCCCCAGACTGAAGGCGATCACCTGCCCCAGCGCGATGCCGGCCATGCCCAGGCGGGGCACCGGCCCCCAGCCCAGGCCCAGCAGGCCGCCCAGGACGATCTGCCCCAGGGCCACGCCCAGCAGGGTGAGCGACGGCGTTTTCATATTGCCCGAGCCGCGGATGACCGAGGCCAGGGCATTGGCCAGCCAGATGCTCAAGGCCCCGGCAAAGGCGATCTGCGCATAGGCCAGGGACTGCTCCAGCGCCGCGCCCTGCCCGCCGATCAGCGCGAACAGGGGCCGCCCCCAGAGCAGGATGAGCACGCTGAAGAACAGCCCCAGCGCCACGCTGATGATCACGGCATGCAGGGCCAGCGCATCGGCGCGGGCCTGCTGGCCGGCCCCGATGGCACGGCTCACGGCCGCCGAGATGCCGCCGCCGATGGAGCCGGCCGACAGCATCTGCTGCAACATGATGAGCGGAAAGACCAGCGCCATGCCGGCCAGTGCCGGCGTGCCCAGCAAACCCACGTACACGGTCTCGGCCACGCTCACCAGGGCCGTGGCCACCATGGCAAACATATTGGGCACGCTGAGCCGCCAGAGGGTGGGGAGGATGGGCGCGGTGGTCAGGGAGTGGGGAGCGGCCATGGGATCTTGAGGGGGCCGCCACCGGCCCATGTATCCCATGATGGCAGGGTTCCCGGTTTTCTGCTGCGCGCCTGGGCGACAGCGCCAGCACCGTCAGCGGCAATAAAAAAGCCCCTTGCGGGGCTGCTTGCTCAGGCGGCTTGCGCGGTGGCAGGGCTCAATGTGCGCCCCGTCCAGACAGCACACAAGGTGTCCGCCAGCTGTTCAGGCACCTCGTTGTCAAAGCTCATCAGCAAGTCGGGCGCCTGGGCTGCAGACGCCGATTTCAGGATGCTGGCCAGGCTGGCGCGCTGCGCATCTGTGGCCACGTGGCGGTGGCGCTGGGCCAGGCAGGCCAGGGTGGCGTCGCGCAGGCGGTCGGAGCCCAGCACGTGCCAGGCGTAGTCGATCTCGTAACGCTCGAAGGCGTCTTTCAGGCTTTCGCCGTTGATCTTGGCTTCTTCGGCGAAATGGTTGAGCGTGCGGGTGCAGATCGCGCTCATGACGCCGGCAACCTGCTCGGCGTGCTCGTTCACGGAATTTTCGATGGCCATGGAGGGCTCCTGGTGGGTGATGAGCGTGAGCCCAGGGTACGGCTGGGGCATCGCCTCATGGGCCGATGACAGACGCTGGAAACAGGGACCGCACAGCTCGGAGGCGACAGGGCCTGGTGCGGGAAGACAAAAAAGCCACCCCTGAGGATGGCTTTCCGAGAGATTCTGGTGGCCTGGGGCGGAATCGAACCACCGACACGCGGATTTTCAATCCGCTGCTCTACCAACTGAGCTACCGGGCCTGGAGAGATGGAATTATAGCAGCAGTCTGCTGCCCTTCCGCAGGCTCAGGCGCTGTTGCGCTTGCCGCGGCTCAGGTCCACGCCGAGCTGCTTGAGCTTGCGGTAGAGATGGGTGCGCTCCAGGCCGGTTTTTTCGGCCACGCGGGTCATGGAGCCGCTTTCGCGCGCCAGGTGGTACTCGAAATAGGCTTTCTCGAACTCGTCGCGCGCCTCGCGCAGCGGCTTGTCGAGCTGGAAGTTCTGCTGCGCCTGCGGGCCGGTCTCGACACTGGCCATCAGGGGCTGGCCCAGGCCGGCCAGGGTCTCGCCGCTGGCTACTGGGGGCTGGCTGCCCCCGAGGGACGGTGCCGCCGGCTGCGGGGTGTTGCGCACCAGGCCCTGCTCCACCGCCTTGAGCAGCTTTTGCAGGGTGATGGGCTTTTCCAGGAAAGCCTGGGCGCCGATCTTGGTGGCCGCCACGGCGGTGTCGATGGTGGCGTGGCCGCTCATCATGATGACGGGCATGGTCAGCAGGCCAGTGGTGGACCATTCCTTGAGGAGGGTGACCCCGTCGGTGTCCGGCATCCAGATGTCGAGCAGGACCAGGTCGGGGCGCTCGCGCTGGCGGGCGGCACGCGCCTGCGCCGCGTTCTCGGCGACTTCGACGGTGTGGCCCTCGTCGTTCAGGATTTCCCACAGCAGGTCGCGTATGCCTAGCTCGTCATCGACTACCAGTATGTTTGCCATGATGTGAACGCGGGTCTCTCGTAGTTCGGGCGGGATTCAGGCCGGGGCCGGTTTCTCCACTGCGAATGATAACGATACTTGCGCCCCCACCACCTGATCCTCGGCCAGGCGGTTCGCCAGGTCGATCCGGGCCCCGTGTTCGTCGGCAATTTTCTTCACGACGGCTAGGCCCAGGCCCGTGCCCTTGGCCTTGGTCGTGACGTAGGGCTCGAAGGCGCGTTTGAGGATGGCCTCGGGGAAACCCACGCCCCAGTCCAACACGCTCAGGCGCACGCGGCCGCTGGCTTCCACCCATTGGGTGCGCACGATGACGGGGAATTCCGGACCGCTGCGCCCGGCGGTGTCGGTGGCGTCCTGCGCGTTCTGCACCAGGTTGTGCAGCACCTGGCGCAGCTGCTGGGCGTCGCCCATCACCCGGGGACAACGCTCGTCGAGATCGGCGCGCACCGGCACGCGGGCACTGTCGCCCCCATAGAGATGCATCACCTCGCCCACCAGGGCGTTGAGCTCCAGCGGCTTGAGCTCGGCTGCGGGCAGGCGCGCGTAGTCGCGGAATTCATTGACCAGGCGCTTCATGGCGTCGACCTGGTCGACGATGGTCTTGACCGATTTGGTGAGCACAGTCTGCTCGGCCGCCTCCACCTTGCCGGTGAGCTTTTTCTCCAACCGCTCGGCCGAGAGCTGGATGGGCGTGAGCGGGTTCTTGATCTCGTGCGCCAGGCGGCGCGCCACCTCGCCCCAGGCCTGGGCACGCTGGGCCGAGACGATCTCGGAGATGTCGTCGAACACCAGCAGCCAGTCCTTGCCCGGCAGCTCGGCGCCGCGCGCCACCAGGGTCAGGGTGCTTCCCTCGCTGGTGCCGGCCGCCGGCGAGCCCGAGGGCGGGCCGAGCTCGAAAGACTGCTGCCAGTGGTCCAGCGCGTGTTCGGCGCGTTCCTCCACGAAACGGTCGAACTGCTGCTGCACGTTCCTGGCGAAGTCGGCCAGGCCCTCGATGTCCGCCAGGCGCTTGCCCTCCCAGGCCGCCAGCGGCACGCGCAGGATGCGGGTGGCGCCGGGGTTGACGGAACGGATCACGCCCTGCGCATCCAGCACCATGACGCCGGCGGTCAGGTTGTCCAGGATGGTCTGCAAATTCTCGCGCGCCGCATTGACCTGCTCCATGCTGCTCTCCACCGCGCCACGCGCGTCGGCCAGCTGCTGGGTCATGTCGGCAAAGGATCGGGTGAGGCCGCCGAGTTCGTCGCGCCCCTGCAGCGCGGCCTTGGGCGTCAGGTCGCCGGCGGCCACCTGGCGCACGCCGTCGGCCAGCAGCAGCAAAGGCCGCGTGATCTGATTGCCCAGCACCACGGCCAGCAGCACGGCGCCAAACACCGCCAGGAACAGGCTGAGCGTGAGCGTGCCGATGTACATGCGCCGCAGGCCCTGGCGTGCCAGGGCACGCTCCTGGTACTCGCGGTGGGCCTCGGTCACGGCCAGGGCGTTGGCCACCAGGGTCTCGGGCAAGGCCTGGGTCACCACGAGAAAGCGCGGCTCGTCCAGCATGTCCAACCCGGTGCGCGGCACCAGCACCAAGGCCTTGATGCGCGCCTGCGCCGGTGCCATGGCGCTGCCGTCTTCCAGGCCCTCGACCCAGGTCACGGCGCGCTGGGTGCGCGCCTTGCGAAACTGCGAAGGCGCCGGTTTTTCGGGGTTGAGCTGGAAACGCGACTCGCCCACGCTGGCCAGCACCTGGCCGTTGCTGCTCCAGAGCGTGGCGTCGCGCACCTCGAGCTGCTCGCGCAGGCGTTCGAGCATCAGGCCGGCCACCACGTCGGGCGTGTCCTGCAGCTGTGCGGCCGAAGCGCGCGTCTTGCTGGCCAGGTCGTTGGAGAGCGTCTCGATCGTGGCGCGCCCCAGGCCCAGGCCGGCTTCGAGGGCGCCCTCGACCTGCACGTCGAACCAGCTCTCGATCGAGCGCGAGACGAACTGGTAGGAGACCACGTAGATCAGCAGGCCAGGCGCGAAGCCAGCCAGTGCAAATACTGCGGCCAGCTTGACCAGCAGGCGGCTGCCGAAGCGCCCCTGCCGCAGGCGCTTGAAAAGGCGCCAGGCCACCCAGCTGATGACGGCCAGCAGCACCAGGGCCACCACCACGTTCAGCGTGAACAGGCGCGCGTAATTGCGCTCGTACATCTGTCGGTTGTCGGTGGCCTGGGTCAGCAGGAAGAGCAGCACCAGGCCGATGGCCACGACGATGGCCAGCACCACGCCCAGGGTCCAGCGCAGGGCTTTGGACTTCTGCCGTTCCAGGCGCGCATTGGCGCCCGCAGCAGGCGTTGTCACTTCAGGTTCTCCGGCTGCAGGCGCTTGCTCGCACTGACGGCCAGCACCCAGTCGCTCTCACCCAGGGCACCGATCTGCAGCGGGCGCGGCAGCTGGGTGATGTCCAGGCGGAAGCGGAATTCGAAGCGATGCTGCGTTCCGGCCTCCAGTTCGGCCAGGTTGGCAATGCGCCAGCCCGAAACGCGCCGGATCACGCCCAGGGCCTCGTCCAGCGTGTCGAAGGTCTGCGCCAGGGCCACGCTCCCCTCGCTGCCGCTGACCGGGCCGGCCCCCGCGGTGAGTCGCCAGCGGCGGATCAGGGGCTGGAACACCAGGCGCATGTGGCGCTGGGCGCTGCCAACGCGCTTGTCCAGCCAGTACCAGCGCTCGCGGTAGACCTCGGCTTCCTCGACGAAGATCACCGGCAGGCCTTTGTAGAGGGCATCCTGCACGGCCGGCGGCAGCTGGAACTTGACGGTTGCCGCCAGTTCGACGCCATCGCCGCTGCGGCTCAGGTCCATCTGGGTGACTTCGGCCACGGTCGGCTGGGCGTGCAGGACCAGCGGCGACACGCCCAGCAGGGCGCAGGCCAGCAGCACGGACAGGTCAGCCCGCGCCCTTCTCCAGCAGTGCGTAATAAAAGCCGTCGTGGTCACTGCTCTGATTGTCCGTGACCGCGTCGCTTTCCAGCGACATGGAGGGCCATAAATGCCCGGGCGAAGGCAGCAAACGGGCTTCTCTGTTGTGTGCAAGAAACGCCCGGACCTGATCCTCGCCCTCGGCCCGGAACACCGAGCAGGTGCAGTACACCAATCGTCCGCCCGGCTTGAGCAGCGGCCAGAGCGTCCCCAGCAGGCGCGCCTGTTGCGCCGCGAGCTGGGCCACGTCGCTCTCACGGCGCAGCCAGCGCACGTCGGGGTGGCGGCGCACGATGCCCGAGGCGGTGCAAGGTGCGTCGAGCAGGATGGCGTCAAACGCCTGTCCGTCCCACCAGCGCTCGGGTGTGCCCGCATCCGCCGCCAGCACGCGGGCCTGCAGGCCCAGGCGCTGGAGGGTGTCCGCTATGCGCTGGCAGCGCTGGGGATCGATGTCCAGGGCCGTCACCTCGGCATCGGCCAGCTCCAGCAAGTGGGCAGTCTTGCCGCCCGGGGCGGCGCAGGCGTCGAGCACGCGCAGCCCGGTGCGATGCACCAGGCCCTGCAGCAGCAGGGGGGCGGCCAGCTGGGCTGCCGCATCCTGCACCGACACCCGCCCCTGGGCAAAACCCGGGAGCTGCTGCACCGGCACGGGTGCGGCCAGTGTCAGCCCCTGGGCCCCATTGCGGCGAGCGCTGATGCCGGCGGCCGACAAGGCGTCGAGGTAGTCGGTCACACTGCCCTGGCGCAGGTTCACCCGCAGCGTCATGGGCGCCTGGACATTGTTGGCCTGCAGGATGGACTGCCAATGCTGCGGCGTCTCGCGCTGCAGTCGTGTGATCCACCAGGCCGGGTGGTTCCAGCGCGCGACGGGGTCGGTGTCCGTCTGCGCCACCAAGGCGCTGCGCTCACGCAGGAAACGGCGCAGGCAGGCGTTGACGAAGCTGGCCTGGGCGTGCATGGCCTCGGTGCGCTTGGCGGCTTCCACCGCCTGGTTGACCAGGGTATGGATCTCATAGGGCCCGTCCTCGCGCCAGCCCAGCGCCAGCGCCAGGCACAGCAGCCCATCGGCTGCGGGCGGCGGCTTGCGCGGGGCCAGCAGGCGCCGCAGCGCCTCGGCGCGGCCGAGTTCGCGCAGGGCGGCATAGACCAGCGCCTGCACGCCGGGGCGCAGCATCGCGGGCACGGCCTCGATGGCCGCCGTCCCCGAGGTGCCGGCGCGGATGGCCGCCAGCGCGGCTGCGCCCGCCTGCAGCTGGCGCCACAGCGGAGGGGCCTGCCCGGTATCACTCATGCATCGATCCTCGTCATAGACGTATTCTGTCCTGGGACAGGCAAAAAAATGCCCCAAGCGCTGCAAGCACCTGGGGCATACGCGTGGGGCGCGACCGGTTTTACTCGGTGGCGGCGCCTTCGCTGCTCTGGGCCAGTTCGGCCGCTTCCGCGTCGGCGATGGCGCGGCGCTCGGCCTCGTCCATGTTCTCGCGGATCTTGCGGGCGTCGTGGTAGGCCATGCCGGTACCCGCCGGGATCAGGCGGCCGACGATGACGTTTTCCTTCAGGCCACGCAGCTCGTCGCGCTTGCCCATGATGGCGGCTTCGGTCAGCACGCGCGTGGTCTCCTGGAAGGAGGCGGCGCTGATGAAGCTGTCAGTGGACAAGGAAGCCTTGGTGATACCCAGCAGCAGGTTGGTGTAGGTCGACGGGATCTTGCCGTCCTTGCGCAGGGCGTCGTTGGTGTTGAGCATCTCCGAACGCTCGACCTGCTCGCCGCCGATGTAGCCGGAATCGCCAGGGGCCTCGACCACGACACGGCGCAGCATCTGGCGAACGATCACCTCGATGTGCTTGTCGTTGATCTTCACACCCTGCAGGCGATAGACGTCCTGGACTTCGTCCACGATGTAACGCGCCAGCTCTTCCATGCCCAGCAGGCGCAGGATATCCTGCGGATCGGCCGGACCGTCGACGATGCTCTCGCCCTTGTTGACCACCTGGCCTTCGTGCACCACGATGTTCTTTTCCTTGGGCACGAGCTCTTCCCAGACCTTGCCCTCCGGATCGGTGATCTGCAGGCGGACCTTGCCCTTGGTCTCCTTGCCGAAGGACACGGTACCCGTGACCTCGGCCAGGATGCCCTTGTCCTTGGGAGAACGGGCTTCGAAGAGCTCGGCCACACGCGGCAGACCGCCGGTGATGTCGCGCGTCTTCTGGCCTTCGATCGGGATACGGGCCAGCACTTCGCCGGGGCCGACGTCCTGGCCGTCACGCACCTGGATCAGGGCGCCGACCTGGAAGCCGATGGTCACCGAGTGGTCGGTGCCGGGGATCTTGACCTCGTTGCCCGAGGCGTCGATCAGCTTGACCTGCGGACGCACGACCTTGACGGAACCGCGACGCTTGGGGTCGATCACGACCAGGGTGGACAGGCCGGTGACTTCGTCCACCTGCTTGGCCACGGTCAGACCTTCCTCGACGTTCTCGAAATGCGCCTTGCCGGCGAACTCCGTGATGATCGGGCGGGTCAGCGGATCCCAGTTGGCCAGGATGGTGCCGGCCTTGATCTGCTGGTCGGCCTTGACCGTCAGGATGGCGCCGTAAGGCACCTTGTGACGCTCGCGCTCGCGGCCATGCTCGTCCTGGATGACGATCTCGCCGGAACGGGCGATCACCACCAGTTCCTTCTTGCTGTTGGTCACATAGCGCATCGTGGCGTTGAAGCCGATGATGCCGTTGGACTTGGCTTCCACGCTGGAGGCGATGGCGGCACGCGAAGCGGCACCACCGATGTGGAAGGTACGCATGGTCAGCTGCGTGCCCGGCTCGCCGATCGACTGGGCCGCGATCACGCCGACCGCCTCGCCCATGTTGACCAGACCGCCGCGGCCCAGGTCGCGGCCGTAGCACTTGGCGCACAGGCCGAAGCGCGTGGCGCAGGTCAGCGCAGTGCGGACCTTGACCTCGTCGACACCAGCGGCTTCCAGCTCCTCGATGATGTCCTCGTCCAGCATGCTGCCGGCGGGCACCAGCACGACGCGGGATTCCGGATGCAGCACGTCCTCGGCCGCGGTGCGGCCCAGGATACGGTCGCGCAGCGACTCGATCACCTCGCCGCCTTCGACGATGGCGCGCATCAGCGAACCTTCGCTGGTACCGCAGTCGTCCTGCGTCACCACCAGGTCCTGCGTCACGTCCACCAGACGGCGGGTCAGGTAACCCGAGTTGGCGGTCTTCAGCGCCGTGTCGGCCAGGCCCTTACGGGCGCCGTGCGTGGAGATGAAGTACTGCAGCACGTTGAGGCCTTCACGGAAGTTGGCCGTGATGGGCGTCTCGATGATGGAGCCGTCGGGCTTGGCCATCAGGCCGCGCATGCCGGCCAGCTGACGGATCTGCGCAGCGGAGCCGCGCGCGCCGGAGTCGGCCATCATGTAGATGGAGTTGAAGGACTCCTGGTCCACCGTCTTGCCGTGGCGGTCGGTGGTCTTCTCGGTGCGCAGCTGGTCCATCATGACCTTGGAGACCTTGTCGCCAGCCTTGCCCCAGATGTCCACCACCTTGTTGTAGCGCTCGCCGGAGGTCACCAGACCCGAGGTGTACTGCTGCTCGATGTCCTTGACCTCTTTTTCGGCCGACTCGATGATCTCGTGCTTCTCCTTCGGCACCAGCATGTCGTCGATGCAGATCGAGATGCCGGCCTTGGTCGCCAGACGGAAGCCGTTTTGCAGCAGCTTGTCTGCGAACACCACGGTTTCCTTCAGGCCGCACTTGCGGAAGGACACGTTGATCAGCTTGGAGATTTCCTTCTTCTTCAGCGCCTTGTTGATGTTGCTGAAGGGCAGGCCCTTGGGCAAGATCTCCGACAGCAGCGCACGGCCGGCCGTGGTCTCGACCAGCTTGGTCTCGGGCACGAACTCGCCGGTGTCCTTGTCCTTGGTCCACTCGGTCAGACGCACGTTGACGCGGGCGGTCAGCTCGACCTGGTTGTTGTCCAGCGCGCGCTGGACTTCGGACGTGTCGGCAAAAATCATGCCTTCGCCCTTGCCGTTGGTGCGCTCACGGGTCGTGTAGTACAGGCCCAGCACCACGTCCTGCGAAGGAACGATGGAGGGCTCGCCGTTGGCGGGGAACAGCACGTTGTTGGAGGCCAGCATCAGGGTGCGGGCTTCCATCTGCGCTTCCACCGACAGCGGAATGTGCACGGCCATCTGGTCGCCGTCGAAGTCGGCGTTGAAGGCAGCGCAGACCAGCGGGTGCAGCTGGATGGCCTTGCCTTCGATCAGGATGGGCTCAAACGCCTGGATGCCCAGGCGGTGCAGCGTCGGGGCGCGGTTCAGCAGCACCGGGTGCTCCTTGATCACCTCTTCCAGGATGTCCCAGACCACCGGAGTGCCGGTTTCGACTTCCTTCTTCGCCGCCTTGATGGTGGTGGCGATGCCCATGGCTTCCAGGCGCGAGAAGATGAAAGGCTTGAACAGCTCCAGGGCCATCAGCTTGGGCAGGCCGCACTGGTGCAGCTTGAGGGTCGGGCCCACGGTGATGACGGAACGGCCCGAGTAGTCGACGCGCTTGCCCAGCAAGTTCTGGCGGAAGCGACCGCTCTTGCCCTTGATCATGTCGGCCAGGGACTTGAGGGCGCGCTTGTTGGCGCCCGTCATGGCCTTGCCGCGACGACCGTTGTCCAGCAAGCTGTCCACGGCTTCCTGCAGCATGCGCTTCTCGTTGCGCGCGATGATTTCCGGAGCCTTGAGCTCCAGCAGGCGACGCAGACGGCTGTTGCGGTTGATGACGCGGCGATACAGATCGTTCAGGTCGGAGGTCGCGAAGCGGCCGCCGTCCAGGGGCACCAGCGGACGCAGGTCCGGCGGCAGCACGGGCAGCACTTCCAGCACCATCCACTCGGGCTTGATGCCCGACTTCTTGAACGCTTCGAGCACCTTGAGGCGCTTGGCGTTCTTCTTGACCTTCAGCTCGGAGCCGGTCAGGTCACCGCGCAGGCGCTCGATCTCGCTGTCGATCTCGATGCCTTGCAGCAGGTCCTTGATGCCCTCGGCGCCCATCTTGGCGGTGAACTCGTCACCGTATTCCTTGACCTTGGCGTCGTAGTCGTCCTCGGACATGATGCCGAATTTCTTCAGCGGGGTCATGCCGGGATCGGTCACCACATAGGCTTCGAAGTACAGCACGCGTTCGATGTCGCGCAGCGTCATGTCCAGCACCAGGCCCAGGCGCGACGGCAGGGACTTCAGGAACCAGATGTGAGCGCAGGGCGCGGCCAGGTCGATGTGACCCATGCGCTCGCGGCGCACCTTGGTCTGCGTGACTTCAACGCCGCACTTCTCGCAGATCACGCCGCGATGCTTGAGGCGCTTGTACTTGCCGCACAGGCACTCGTAGTCCTTGATGGGGCCGAAGATCTTGGCGCAGAACAGGCCGTCACGCTCGGGCTTGAAGGTGCGGTAGTTGATGGTCTCAGGCTTCTTCACCTCGCCGAAGGACCAGGAACGGATCTTCTCGGGCGAGGCCAGGCCGATCTTGATGGCATCGAAATGCTCATCCGGCGTGAACTGCTTGAACAGGTCGAGTAGGGATTTCATATGACTCTATCCTTTGCGAATTAGGAGCGCTCGAGCTCGATGTCCAGGCCCAGGGAACGGATTTCCTTGACCAGCACGTTGAACGACTCGGGCATGCCAGCTTCGATGGCATGCTCGCCCTTGACAATGCTCTCGTAGACCTTGGTACGGCCCTGCACGTCGTCCGACTTGACGGTGAGCATTTCCTGCAGCGTGTAGGCGGCGCCGTACGCTTCCAGTGCCCACACTTCCATTTCGCCGAAACGCTGGCCGCCGAACTGGGCCTTGCCGCCCAGCGGCTGCTGGGTGACCAGGGAGTACGGGCCGGTCGAACGGGCGTGCATCTTGTCGTCCACCAGGTGGTGCAGCTTGAGCACGTGCATGTAGCCGATGGTCGTCGGGCGCTCGAACTGCTCACCGGTACGGCCATCAAACAGGCGGGCCTGCGTGCGGGCGTCGGTCAGGCCCTTGGCCTTGACCACCTCTTCCGGATAGGCCAGCTTGAGCATGTTGCGGATTTCCTCTTCCGAGGCGCCGTCGAACACCGGCGTGGCAAAGGTGACACCGGTCGACAGGTTGCCGGCCATCTCCACCACTTGCGCGTCGCTCAGCTTGCTCAGGTCTTCCTTGCGACCGGACGTGTTGTACAGCGTCTCGAGGAACTT
>Ga0208633_100238_pt1 | contig 17092 bp, 12 predicted proteins | sample LakWasMet63_LOW9_2_FD_183895 | JGI IMG/M metagenome (GOLD analysis project Ga0208633, IMG submission 183895) | Freshwater sediment methanotrophic microbial communities from Lake Washington under simulated oxygen tension - Sediment Metagenome... | ecosystem: Environmental > Aquatic > Freshwater >...
GGCCGCATGGACGTGGTGGAAAAGCGCCGCCCGCAGGACGGCCGCATCAAGACGCGCAACCCCGGTGGCGACGAGGTGGAGATGCGGATTTCCACCCTGCCCACGGCCTTCGGCGAGAAGATGGTCATGCGTATCTTCGACCCGGACACCACGGTCAAGGACCTGGCCGAGCTGGGGTTCAGCCCGCACGACGCGCAGCGCTGGGAGGCGCTGGTCAAGCGGCCGCACGGCATCATCCTCGTCACCGGCCCCACCGGCTCGGGCAAGACCACCACGCTGTATTCCACCCTGAAGCGCGTGGCCACGGAAGAGGTCAACGTCAGCACGGTGGAAGACCCGATCGAAATGATCGAACCGGCCTTCAACCAGACCCAGGTGCAACCGCAGCTGGACTTCGGTTTCCCTGAGGGCCTGCGCGCGCTGATGCGCCAGGACCCGGACATCATCATGGTGGGCGAGATCCGCGACCTGGAAACCGCCGAGATGGCGGTGCAGGCCGCGCTGACCGGCCACCTGGTGTTCTCCACCCTGCACACCAATGACGCGCCTTCGGCCATCACGCGCCTGATGGAGCTGGGCATCCCGCCCTACCTGCTCAACGCCACGGTGCTGGGTGTGCTGGCCCAGCGTCTGGTGCGCACCCTGTGCGCGCAATGCAAGGTGCGCGACGAGGCGGCCACCAAGGAGCACCTGGCCGAGATGGTGAAACCCTGGAACATCAGCGGGGGCTACAAGCCCTTCAAGCCGGTGGGCTGCGTGGACTGCCGCATGACGGGTTTCCAGGGGCGCATGGGCCTGTACGAGCTGATGGTCATTTCCGAAGCCTTCAAGGACAGGGTCAGCAAGGAGCCCAACATCGACTCTCTCAAGCGCCAGGCCGTGGCCGACGGCATGCGACCGCTGCGCCTGGCCGGTGCCTTGCGCGTGGCCGAGGGGCTGACGGTGATCGACGAGGTGCTCGGCGCCACACCGCCGCTCACCTGATGCGGGCATCAGCCTGACCTCTGCCTGACCAGTGCACCGCCACGGCGCACGCCGTGGTGCGACCTAGGGTATTCCCTGCTGGTTCACCCCGTGCTACCGGGGGAGGCATAGGTGTAATCCACATCCGGCATGAGTGTTATTCCGGGGCAGAATCCCGTGTGTTTCGGGCGCGGCCCGTAGGAGACAATTTCGTGCGATTCATCAAGAGTGAAAAAGATTTTTACTCCGGCCTGATGTTCACCATCGTGGGTGGTGCATTTGCCATCGGGGCAACCACCTACAACATCGGCACGGGCGCCCGTATGGGCCCCGGTTACTTTCCGCTGATGTTGGGCATCCTCCTCGCCATCCTGGGCGCGATGATCATGTTCAAGGGTGTCGTGACCAAGACGGAGACCGGCGACAAGCTGGGCAGCATGGCCTGGCGCCCGCTGCTTTACATCATCGGCGCCAACGTGCTGTTCGGCATCCTGCTCGGCGGCCTGCCCAAGTTCGGTATCCCCGCCATGGGCCTGATCGCCGCCATTTTCGGCCTGACCATCCTGGCCAGCCTGGCGGGCGAGAAGTTCAAGCTGCGCGAGGTGCTGATCCTGGCCGCCATCCTGGCCATCATCAGCTACGGTGCGTTTGTGAAACTGCTCAACCTGCAGTTCCAGGTCTGGCCTGCTTTCATCACGGGTTGAGGAGTACAAGAACATGGAACTAGATCTTTTCAACAACCTCGCGTTGGGTTTTGGCGTCGCCTTTACCTTCCAGAATTTGCTGTATTGCTTCATCGGTGTGCTGCTGGGCACGCTGATCGGTGTGCTGCCGGGCGTGGGCCCGATTGCCACCATCGCCATGCTGCTGCCGGCCACCTATGCGCTGCCGCCGGTGGCTGCGCTGATCATGCTGGCCGGTATCTACTACGGCGCCCAGTACGGCGGCTCCACCACCGCCATCCTGGTCAATCTGCCCGGTGAATCGTCCTCGGTGGTGACCGTGATCGACGGTTACCAGATGGCGCGCAAGGGCCGCGCCGGACCGGCGTTGGCCGCGGCCGGCATGGGTTCCTTCTTCGCCGGTTGCGTGGGCACGCTGATCCTGGCAGCCTTCGCGGCGCCGTTGACGGAAGTCGCCTTCAAGTTCGGCCCGGCCGAGTACTTCTCGCTGATGGTGCTGGGCCTGATCGGCGCCGTGGTGCTGGCCTCGGGCTCGCTGCTCAAGGCGATCGCCATGATCATCCTGGGCCTGCTGCTGGGCTTGGTCGGTACCGACGTGAACTCGGGTGTGGCGCGCTACTCCTTCGACATCCCCGAGTTGACCGATGGCATTGGCTTCATCGTGATCGCCATGGGCGTGTTCGGCTACGGCGAAATCATCCAGAACCTGTCGCATGCGGAAGACAAGCGCGAGGTGTTCACCGGTAACGTCACCCACATCTATCCGTCCAAGGAAGACTTCAAGCGCATGATCCCGGCGGTGCTGCGCGGCACGGCCCTGGGCTCCATGCTGGGCATCCTGCCCGGCGGCGGTGCGCTGCTGTCGGCCTTTGCGGCCTACTCGATTGAGAAGAAGACCAAGCTCAAGCCGGGCGAGGTGCCGTTCGGACAGGGCAATATCCGCGGCGTGGCTGCACCCGAATCGGCCAACAACGCCGGTTCGCAGACCTCCTTCATCCCGCTGCTGACGCTGGGCATTCCGCCCAACCCGGTGATGGCGCTGATGGTCGGGGCCATGACCATCCACAACATCCAGCCCGGCCCGCAGGTGATGACCAGCAACCCCGAGCTGTTCTGGGGCCTGATCGCCTCCATGTGGATCGGCAACCTGATGCTGATCGTCCTGAACCTGCCGTTGATCGGCATCTGGATCAAGCTGCTGTCCGTTCCCTACCGCTGGTTGTTCCCGGCCATCGTGCTGTTCTGCGCCATCGGCGTGTACTCCACCAACAACAACACCTGGGACGTCTGGATGGTGGCCATCTTCGGTGTCATCGGCTACGGCTTCATCAAGCTGGGGGTCGAGCCCGCACCGCTGCTGCTGGGCCTCATCCTGGGTCCGATGATGGAAGAGAACCTGCGTCGTGCGCTGCTGCTGTCGCGCGGTGACTGGAGCGTGCTGGTCACGCGCCCCCTGTCGGCTGGTCTGCTGGCTGCTGCGGCGCTGCTGCTGGTGATCGTGCTGCTGCCGTCGATCAAGTCCAAGCGCGAGGAAGCGTTCGTCGAGGAGTGAGTTCCTGCCCTTCCCCGTCAAGAACGGCACCCATGGGTGCCGTTCTCGCCTTTTCGGAGCCCTTTTCAGCGGAGTGACCCAGATGAAGTTCAAAACCCTGCTCGGCCTGCTGGCTGTCGGTCTGAGCCTGTCAGTATCGGCCCAGACCTGGCCGGCCAAGCCGGTGCGCCTGGTCGTGCCTTTCCCCGCGGGCGGCGCCACCGACATCCTGTCGCGCGCGCTGTCCCAGGAACTGGCGAAGAAGCTGGGCCAGTCCATCGTGGTCGACAACAAGCCCGGCGCCGGCGGCACCATCGGTGCGTTGGCCGCGGCGCAGGCCCCGGCCGACGGCTATACCCTGCTGCTCACCACTTCGAGCACCCACAGCATCGGCCCGGCCATCAACCCGCGGATGCCCTACAACGCCGAGGCGGACTTCACGCCCATCGTCTACGTGGCCAGTTCGCCGCAGGTCATCCTGGTGCCCATGAGTTCACCGGCCAAGACCCTGCGCGAGTTCATCGAGCATGCGCGCAAGAACCCGGGGCGGCTGAACTACGCCTCCAGCGGCAACGGCACCATCTCCAACCTGTCCACCGAGAACTTCAAGGCGCAGTCCGGCACCTTCCTCGTGCACATCCCCTACCGTGGCACCGGCCTGTCGATTGCCGACCTGATCAGCGGCAAGGTCGACGTGCTGTTCGACTCCGTGGTCTCGGGCATGCCGCATGTGCGCGACGGCAAACTGCGCGCCCTGGCCGTGACCAGTCCCAAGCGCAGCACGCTGGCGCCCGAGCTGCCGGCGGTGTCCGAGCTGTTGCCGGGTTTCGAGTCCGTGACCTGGTTCGGCGTGTATGGCCCGCGCGGCCTGCCGCCCGAGATCGTGACGCGTGTCAACCAGGCGGTGAACGCCGCCCTGGCGGAGCCGGACCTGAAGGAGCGTTTTGCGCGGCTGGGTGCCGAAACCACCGGTGGCACGCCGCAGGCCTTCGCGGCCGTGGTGAAGGCGGAGTCGGCCAAATGGAAAAAAGTGATCACCGAACGAAAAATCACGGCGGACTAATGAAGCCCCCCTGTGTCGCCCCTGAGGGCGCCTTCCCCCGGTGGGGGACAACGCCAGCAGCCCGGCGAAGCCGGTTCTGCGGCGTTCTCGAAAAAGCCCGTGCATTCATGTGAATGAGCGGAGCAGAACAGGACCCATGACATCATGAACTTCAACTACAGCAACCCCTATCCCAGCACGCGCCTGCCGGTCTTTGCACGCAACGTCGTCTCCACTTCGCACCCGCTGGCCGCGCAGGCCGGCCTGCGCATGATGCAAAAGGGCGGCAATGCGGTGGACGCCGCCATTGCCGCGGCGGCGGCGATGATGATCGTCGAGCCGGTCAGCAACGGCCTGGGCAGTGATGCCTTTGCCATCCTGTGGGACGGCAAGGAACTGCACGGTCTCAACGCCTCCGGCCGCGCGCCGCAGGGCTGGACGCCCGAGTACTTCAAGAACAAGTACGGCGACGGCGCCAAGACGCCCCCGAAGCGCGGCATCGACGCCGTCACCGTGCCCGGTGCCGTGGCCGGCTGGGTCGCGCTGAGTGAGCGTTTCGGCAAGCTGCCCTTTGCCGACCTGCTGGAGCCGGCCATCGAGATCGCCGAGCGCGGTTACCTGCTGCCCGTGGTGGTGCAGCAGAAGTGGGCCGCCGCCACGCCCGAGCTGCAGGGTGTGCCGGGTTTTGCCCAGAGCTTCCTGCCCTGGGGCCGTGCGCCCCAGGTGGGCGAGCTGTTCCAGTTCAAGGCTGCGGCGCGCGCGCTGCGTGCCATCGCTCAGAGCAAGGGCGAGGCCTATTACCGCGGCGAGATCGCCCAGGCGCTGGCGAAATTCGCTGCCGAATGTGGTGGCGTGCTCAAGGCCAGCGACCTGGCCGCCTACCAGCCCGAGTGGGTGCAGCCCCTGGCCAAGAACTACCGTGCTTACACCCTGCACGAGATTCCGCCCAATGGCCAGGGCATCGCGGCGCAGATGGCCCTGGGCATCCTGGACAAGTTCGACCTGGGCAGCCTGCCGGTGGACAGCGTGGACTCGCAGCACCTGCAGATCGAGGCCATGAAGCTGGCCTTCGCCGACGTCTACCGCTACGTGGCCGAGCCCTCGGCCATGCAGGTCACACCCGAGCAGATGCTGGACGATGCCTACCTGGCCAGCCGCGCCAAGCTGATCGACATGAAAAAGGCGCAGGACTTCAAGGCCGGCAACCCGGTCAAGGGCGGCACCATCTACCTGACGGCGGCCGACGAGAACGGCATGATGATCAGCTTCATCCAGAGCAACTTCATGGGTTTCGGCTCGGGCTGCGTGGAGCCGACCTTCGGCATCAGCCTGCAGAACCGCGGCCACGGCTTCAACGTGGACGCCAACGGCCTGAACACGGCCAACCTGGTGGCACCGGGCAAACGGCCCATCCACACCATCATCCCGGCCTTCCTGACCAAGGACGGCCAGCCGGTGATGAGCTTCGGCGTGATGGGGGGCAATATGCAGCCCCAGGGCCACCTGCAGACCCTGGTGCGCATGCTGGACTACGGCCAGAACCCGCAGGCGGCCTGCGACGCGCCGCGCTGGCGCTACAACGCGGGCTTCGAGATCAACGTCGAGGCGACCATGAACCCGGCCACCGTGCAGGGCCTGTCCGCGCGCGGCCACCGCATGGAAGTCATCAATGATTCCTACCAGGACTTCGGCGCCGGTCAGTTCATCTGGCGTGCCGGCGACCCCAAGGTGGAGGGCTACGTGGCCGCCAGCGACCCGCGCCGCGACGGCCAGGCGGCCGGTTTCTGAGCCTTCTTCCGTGACAGCGCAGACTGCTACTAAAAATATAGCATTCGGGCTGTTGTTCGCGGTGCTGGGAGCCATCGCCTTCAGCGGCAAGGCGATCATCGTCAAGCTGGCCTATCGCCACGGGGTGGATGCGGTCACGCTCATCATGTACCGCATGCTGTTCGCGCTGCCGCTCTTCCTGGCCATGGCCTGGTGGGCCGGCCGCCATCAGCCGACGCTCACACGGCGGGACTGGCTGGGCGTACTGGGCCTGGGCTTTTGCGGTTATTACCTGGCCAGCTTCCTGGACTTCGCGGGTCTGGCCTACATCACGGCTTCTCTGGAACGCCTGGTGCTTTACCTCACCCCAACGCTGGTGCTGGCCATCGGCTGGCTGCTGTATGGCCGGCGTGCCTCACGCATGCAGGTGCTGGGCACGCTCATCAGCTATGCAGGTGTGCTGCTGGTCTTCGGGCACGAGGTCACACTGGCCGGTCCTAACGTGGCCTGGGGTTCGCTGCTGGTGTTCCTGAGCGCGGTCAGCTACGCCTTCTACCTGAGCTACAGCGGCGAGCTGGTGAAACGCCTGGGTTCCTTGCGCCTGGTAGGTCTGGCTACCAGCGCGGCCTGCCTGTTCTGCATCCTGCAGTTTCTGCTGCTGCGCCCCCTGTCGGCCGCGCAGGTAGCGCCCGAGGTGCTCTGGCTTTCGCTGCTCAATGCCACAGCCTGCACGGCGGTGCCGGTGCTGCTGGTCATGATGGCCATCGAGCGCATCGGCGCCGGCGCGGCCGCGCAGGCCGGCATGGTGGGGCCCATGTCCACCATCCTCATGGGCGTGTGGCTGCTGGGCGAGCCCTTCACCGGCTGGGTGGTGGCCGGTACCGTGCTGGTGCTGGCCGGCATCTTCGTGTTCAGCCGGGCCGCACGCCTGCCCGCTGACTGAAGGCCTGGCCACGGCGGGGACTCGACAGTCCACGTATCATTTCTGTCATTCGACTTTTACTCACAGGAAAACATCATGGATCTCGGAATCAAAGGCAGGTGGGCGCTGGTCGGCGGCGCGAGCAAGGGCCTGGGCTACGGCTGCGCGCAGGCGCTGGCGCGTGAAGGCGTCAACGTGGTGATCGTGGCGCGCGGCGCCGAGGCGCTGAACGCTGCGGCGGCCAGCCTCAAGGCCGAGGCCCCGGGGGTGCAGGTCATCGCCGTGCCGGTGGACATCACCACCGTGGCCGGCCGTGAAGCCATCTTCGCCCAGCGCAAGGACTTCGACATCGTGGTCACCAACGCCGGCGGCCCGCCGCCCGGCGACTTCCGCGACTGGGACCGCGAGGCCTGGATCAAGGCGGTGGACGCCAACATGCTCACGCCCATCGAACTCATCAAGGCCACGGTGGACGGCATGGCCGCGCGCGGTTATGGCCGCATCGTCAACATCACCTCCAGCGCGGTGAAGGCGCCGATCGACATCCTGGGGCTGTCCAACGGCGCGCGCAGCGGCCTGACCGGCTTTGTGGCCGGCGTGGCGCGCAATGCACGGATTGCCGCCAAGGGCGTGACCATCAACAACTTGCTGCCCGGCGCCTTCGACACCGATCGCCTCAAGCACACCATGCAGGGTGCGGCGCAGAAGACCGGCAAGCCCATCGAGGACATCGCCAACGCACGCCGCATGACCATCCCGGCCCAGCGTTTCGGCACACCCGAGGAATTCGGCGCGATCTGCGCCTTCCTGTGCAGCCAGTACGGCGGCTACATCAACGGTCAGAACGTGCTGGCTGACGGTGGCGCCTATCCCGGCACGTATTGAGTGAGGGGACCCCCTCGAAGGGGCAATGCCAGTGGCTCAGGTATTGCCGCTTCCATGGTGTTCCGCGTATGCGCGGCGCACAGCGCCAGACCAGGGCACCCGTGGAACTGGCTTGGCCAGGCCACTGGGTGCGCCCCCCTCCCGCCGCAGGCGAGAGAGGGGGGAGCGGCGTCAGCCGCTCAGGGGGCGCTTCACTTTATCTCCGCGCCGATGACACCACGATGCCGCAGACGATGAGCACGAAGGCGGCGCCGTGGTACAGCTGCGGCAGTTCGCCCAGCAGGGCGGCGGACATCAGCGCCGCGAGCAGGGGCGTGAGGTTGCCGAAGAAGCTGGCGACCGTGGGGCCGGCGCGTTGCACGCCAATGCCCCAGGCGCGGTAGGCCAGCAAGGCCGGTCCCACGGCCACAAAGATCAGGGCCGCCACCAGGGGCCAGCCCCAGGTGATGGATTGGTCCACCACGGCCCATTCGCCGGCGGCAAAGAGGCCCGACCAGGCCAGGCCGAAAACGATCTGCGCCATCAGGAAAGCCGCCCAGTCGCCGCGGATGGTGCTCGGCTCGCCCCCCGGGCGCGCCAGCATCCAGCTGTAGAAAGCCCAGCAGATGGACGCGATCAGGATATAGATGTCGCCCGGCAGCAGCTGGACCTGCAGCAGCGTATCGAGGTGGCCGCGGCTGAGCACCAGCAGCACGCCGCTGATCGAGAGCAGGGCGCCCAGCAACTGGCGCCTTGATACGGGCGCATCGAAGAACAGGCGGCCGATGAGCTGCATCCAGATCGGCATGCTGGCGGCCACCAGGGTGACGTTGATGGGCGAGGAGGTCTTGAGCGCCAGGTACTGCAGGGCGTTGTAGGCGCCTACGCTGAGCAGGCCCAGCATGGAGAAGCGCCGCCAGTGTTGCCACATCCCGCTGTCGCGCTTGAGGACCCAGGCCGCCAGGGGCAGCAGGATCAGGCTGGCCAGTGCCCAGCGCAGCAGGTTGAGCATCATGGGCGGCACGAGTTCGCCCACCATGCGGCCCACCACGGCGTTGCCCGCCCACATCAGGGGCGGGAGGGTCAGGAGCAGGGCGGTGGAGGGGCTGAGGCGGGTGTGCATGGGTTGGCACTTTAGCAAGACCCGGGCCGAGGCGCTGTCGCCCAGGTCGTTTGGCCCTGCTGCCGACGGGCACTCGTATGCTCACGTAGAATTTTGCGCAACACAAGGAGACAGACATGAGCCAGTTCACATCCCGCGCGGTGCGCATTGCCCAGCACGGCGGCCCCGAAGAAATGAAGATCGCCGAGGTGACCGTGGGTGAACCCGGTCCCGGCGAGATCCGCATCCGCCACAAGGCCTGCGGCCTGAACTTCCTGGACGTCTACCAGCGCACCGGCGTCTACCAGCTGCCCATGCCGCTGCAGCTGGGCATGGAGGCCTCGGGCATTGTCGAGGCGGTGGGCGAGGGTGTGACGCACCTGAAGGTGGGCGACCGCGCCGCCTACGCCAGCCAGCCGCCCGGCGCCTATTGCGAGCTGCGCGTGATGCCGGCCAAGTGCGTCTGCAAACTGCCCGACACCATCGACTTCGAGACCGGTGCGGCCATGATGCTCAAGGGCCTGACCGTGCAGTACCTGCTCAACAAGACGCGCCCGGTCGAAGGGTTGCAGCCCGGCGATCACATCCTGTTCCATGCGGCCGCCGGCGGCGTCGGCCTGATCGCCTGCCAGTGGGCCAAGGCGCTGGGCCTGCAACTGATCGGCACCGCCGGTTCGCAGGCCAAGTGCGAACTCGCCCGGGCCAACGGCGCCGCCCACGTGATCAACTACGCGACCGAGGACTTCCAGGCGCGCGTGAAGGAGATCACCGGTGGCAAGGGCGTGAAGGTGGTGTACGACTCGGTGGGCAAGGACACCTGGGACAAGTCGCTGGACTGCCTGCGCCCCTTCGGCCTGATGGCCAGCTTCGGCAATTCCTCGGGCGTGGTGCCGCCGTTTGCACCGGGCAGCCTGGCCGCCAAGGGCTCGATCTACGTGACGCGCCAGACCCTGTTCACCCACATCGCCACGCGCGAGAGCACGCAGGCCATGGCCGACGACCTGTTTGCCATGGTGGGCAGCGGCAAGGTGAAAATCAACATCGCACAGCGTTACCCGCTGGAGCAGGTGCAGCAGGCGCACCGCGACCTGGAAGCCCGCAAGACCACGGGCAGCACCATCCTGACGCTGTGAGCCGGACGCTGCTGCGTCAGCGCAGCAGCGTCAGCACCATGCGCGGCATCTGGTTGGCCTGTGCCACCATGGCCGTGCCGGCGTTCTGCAGGATCTGGGCGCGCGACAGCGCAGCGGTTTCCTTCGCGAAGTCGGCGTCCATCACACGCGAGCGGCTGGCCGACATGTTCTCGCTGCTGAGCTGCAGGTTCTGGACGGTTGTGTCGAAGCGCGACATCTGCGCCCCCAGCTTGGCGCGCGTGCCGCTGACGTAGTTCAGCGCCTTGTCGATCTGGCGCATGGCCAGGCTGGCGTTGTCCACCGAGGTGACGTCCACGTTCATCAGACCCAGCGATCCCAGGTTCATGCCGCCGATGGCGGTGTCGATGGTCTGGCCCGCATTGGCGCCAACCTGGAAGCTCAGGATATTGCCGGTGCCACCGGCCTTGCCCAGCTCTTCCCAGGTCTCGGTGAAGCCTGAGAGGACATCGACACCGCTGCGGTTGCCGAAGTCCTGGACGACGCTCTTGGCGGTCTGGGCCGTGCCGTTGTCGACATCCAGGCCGCCGATGGCTCCGGTATCGCTGTTGCTGAAGTCGAAGCCGGCCACGAAGCCGGCCTTGTTCGCATTGAAGTCGGCCACGAAGGCGGCCTGGCTGGCGTAAGCGCCGCTGCTGGCATTCGCGAAGGCGTCGTCCAGGGTCTGGCCCGCGGTGTTGTGCAGGTAGGCCAGCATGTCCTGCACACCGTTGCCGCCGGCCGCCTGGATCTTTTCATGCAGGTAGCGGATGGCCACATAGGCTGACGAATAGTCCACGCTGCTGCCGCCCCAGGCGCTGATGTTGTCGGCCAGCGTGGCGGCCACGCCGTCGGCCTGCACCCGTTCCTCGGCGCCGTGGATGAACTCGGCTGCGCCTTCGATGAACCAGGTGGCGGTGCCGTCGTTGGCCAGTTCGCCCCAACTGGCACCGGTGGCCATGACGGCATGCACCATCTCGTGCGCGATGATGCGGTCGTTGTAGAAGGGGGCGTTGCCGCCGTTGGGCAGGTTGGGCGGCACGAAGTCCGCCATGTCGACCTGCATCTTGATGTCCGTGCCGGGCCCGCTGGCGCCCACGGACGATACGACCCGCGCCGCCGTGTTGCCGGCAGCGTCAGTGAAGGTGGTGAGCTCGATGCTGATGGCATTGCCCTTGCCTGCGATGCCGTAGGCCTGGCTGATCATGTTCTCGGCCACTTCCAGCCAGCCGCCCTGCAGTCCTTCGATGACGGCATCCTGGTCGGTGTTGCTCAGGCCGGTGACCTTGTTGCGGCTCTGGTCGAAGACCTTGAGCGTATTGAATTCGGTGGTCCGGCCGATGCGGTCGATCTCGGCGGCCAGCTGGTTCACTTCCTGCTGCAGGGACTGCCGGTCCGAGGCCGAATTGGTGGCGTTGGCCGACTGCACCGCCAGCTCGCGGATGCGCTGCAGGTTGCCGGTGATGGTGGTGGCCGCACCCTCGGCCGTCTGCAGCATGGAGATGCCGTCGTTGGCATTGCGGATGGCCTGGTTCTGGCCGCGGATCTGGCTGGTGAAACGTTCGGAAATGGCCAGGCCTGCCGCGTCGTCGCGGGCGCTGTTGATGCGCAGCCCGCTCGACAGGCGTTGTATGGAGGTGGCAAAACTCGACTGACTCGTGCCCAGATTTCTCTGGGCCGTCAGCGACAGCATGCCGGTGTTGATCACCATCCCCATGACAGGTCCTGTGGCTCCAAGTCAGTTGCAGATTCCCCGGGCCCATGGCCCAAGCACGGTCCGCCCGAAGGAAAGACCGCTCCTGCACTGATTTCGGCAACTGGCCTGGAAACTGGGGCTTTATTTTTTGATGCGGGGAAACGCTGACACGACAGGACTAAAGATCATCGTCTTCGTGCCGATGGCTGCGCCAGATGGACCGGCCCAGCCAGAGCGCGCCGATGCCCGCGCCCAGGAAACCCAGCAGGCCGAAGGCCGGCAGGCCCAGCAGGGTGGGGCCGCCGCCCACCGTCATGACGATGGAGGAACCGATGATGAGGGCCGCAATGATCAGCGCCAGCGAGATCCGGTTGGCTGCGCGGTCGAGCTGCTTGCCCACGTGACGCAGCGAGCGGCTCTCGATGTCCAGCCCCATGCGTCCCTGGCGCGCCTTGCGCAGCAGGCGCGAGAGGTCTTGCGGCAGCTGCTCGGCCACCTCCATCAGGCGTAGCCAGGAACCCCAGACGCGCCCCGCCATCGCCCGGGGGCGGTAGCGCGCGCGCACCACCTGCTGCAGCAGGGGCAGGGCCTCGCCGGCCATGTTGAAGTTCGGGTCCAGGCCGCGGCCCAGGCCCTCCAGCGTGATGAAGGCCTTGATCAGCAGGGCTAGATCGGCCGGCAGGGCGAGGTGGTTCTCGCGCAGGATGGCCGTCACATCCACCAGCATGCGGCCCAGGCTCAGCTCGGCCAGCGGGGTGCCGTGGTATTGGTCGAGGAAAGCCTCGATATCGCTTTCCAGCCGTTCCACCGGCACGGTCTGGCCGTCACGCGTCCAGTCCAGCAGCACGTCCACCACCGTTTGCGGCTCGCGCTGCACCAGGCCCAGCAGCAGCTTGAGCAGTTGCTGGCGCCGGCGCATGGAGAGGTGGCCCACCATGCCGAAATCGATGAAGGCGAGCCGGTTGTCCGGCAGGTAGAAGACGTTGCCCGGGTGCGGGTCGGCGTGGAAGAAACCGTCTTCCACGATCATCTTGAGCACGGCCTGCGCGCCGCGCCGGGCCAGCAGGCGGCGGTCGAGCCCGGCCTGGTCCAGCTGGTCGAGTGCATGGCCGGCGATGCCCTCCACGTAGTCCTGCACATTGACGCGTTCGTGCGTCCAGGCCCAGTGGATGCGGGGGATCTGCACAAAGGGCAGCACGGCCATGTTGCGCGCCAGGCGCTCGGCATGGCGGCATTCGCTGGCCAGGTCCAGTTCGCGTTGCAGCGAGCGGCCGAACTCGCGCAGCAGCTGGCGCGGGCGATACGGTGCAAGCGCCGGCAATTCGATTTCAGCCAGCGCGGCCAGGCGGTCGAGCAGGCGCAGGTCGGCCTCGATCACTTCGCGGATGCCGGGGCGGCGGATCTTGACCACGACCTCGCTGCCGTCCTTGAGCTGGGCGCGATGCACCTGGGCGATGGATGCGGCCGCCAGCGGCTCGGGATCGAAGCGGGCGAACACGGCCTCGGGTTCGTCGCCCAGATCCTCGCGCAGCTGCGCACGCAGGGCCTCCAGCGGCAGGGCCGGCACATGGCTGTGCAGTTTCTCGAACTCGGCGATCCACTCGGGGCCGAACATGTCGGCCCGGCCGGCCAGGATCTGGCCGAGTTTCACGAAGGTGGGGCCCAGTTCCTCCAGGGCCTTGCGCAGCTGCACAGGGGGCGGGAGGTGGGCCAGGTCGGCGGCGTGGTCCCAGTGCAGGCGGTGGCCGGCCTTGTCCAGCACATCGGCCAGGCCCCAGCGGCGCACCAGCTCGCCCAGGCCGTGGCGCACCAGCACGCCGGCGATCTCGTTCAGACGTCCCAGATTGCTGCGCCTGACACCGTGGACCGCTGAAGTGTTCATGGTCAGAGCGTGTCAGGCCGGTGGACTCAGGCGCGCGAGCGCCGTACCCGCAAGAGCTCGTCGAGCAGCAGGAAGATCACGCCGAAGGTGATGGCGGTGTCGGCCACGTTGAAGGCCGGGAAGTGCCAGCGGCCGATGTGGAAGTCCACCATGTCCACCACATAACCGTGCAGCAGGCGGTCCAGCACATTGCCGATGGCGCCACCCAGGATGCAGGTCAGCGCAAAGCAGAACAGGCGCTGGCCGGCATGGGTGCGCAGCAGGTAGATGATGAAAACTGCAGCCACCGCACCGATGCCCACGAAGAACCAGCGCTGCCAGCCGTCGGCGCCGGCGAGGAAGGAGAAGGCCGCGCCGCGGTTGTGCACGCGCACCATGTTCAGGAAATCGGTCAGCACGGTGACCTCGCCCGGGTGGTAATAGACCAGGATCAGCCCCTTGGTGATCTGGTCCACCACCAGAATAAGGAAGGCCAGGCCCAGCCACTTCAGCAGGCCGTCACCGGCGTTGGACTGGCGTGCCATCAGGCGACCTTCCTCGTTTCGCCCTGGCCGTACAGGTTGCTGGTGCAACGGCCGCACAGGGTGGGGTGGGCGGCGTCGATGCCGACATCGTCGCGGTAGTGCCAGCAGCGTTCGCATTTCTCATCGCGCGATGGGGTGACGTCTACCACCAAGCCACTTCCTTCGACATGCTTGAGGTCCACCTTCGATGTGATCAGAACAAACTTAAGGTCGTCGCCCAACGAGTTCATTTCATCGAAGAGCTGGCGATTGTCGCTCGAGATAAATACGTTGGCCTGCAATGAGGAGCCGATCTGACCAGCGGCGCGCTTCTCCTCGATCTTCTTGTTAACGATGTCTCGCACGTTTCGGATATCGGCCCACTTGGCCAACAGCGCAGCGTCGGGCTGGCCCAGATTGACATAGGTTTCCATGAAGATCGATTCGGACGAGCCGATCACCTGCCAGGCTTCCTCGGCCGTGAAGCTCAGGAAAGGCGCCATCCAGCGCAGCATGGCTTGCGTGATCTGGTACAGCGCGGTCTGGGCGCTGCGGCGCGCCAGCGATTTGGGCGCCGTGGTGTACAGGCGGTCCTTCAGCACGTCCAGGTAGAAGGCGCCCAGGTCCTCGCTGCAGTAGACCTGCAGCTTGGCCACCACCGGATGGAATTCGTAGACCTCGTAGTGCGCCAGGATCTCGGCCTGCAGCTCGGCGGCGCGGCTCAGCGCGTAGCGGTCGATCTCCAGCATCTGGTCCAGCGGCACCGCGTCCTTTTTTGGATCGAAATCGCTGACGTTGGCCAGCAGGAACTTGAGCGTGTTGCGGATGCGGCGGTAGGTGTCCACCACGCGCGCCAGGATCTTGTCGTCGATGCCCAGGTCGCCCGAGTAGTCGGTGGCGGCGCACCACAGGCGGATGATCTCGGCGCCCATCTTCTCGCTGACCTGCTGCGGCGCGACCACGTTGCCCACGCTCTTGCTCATCTTGCGGCCCTGGCCGTCCACGGTGAAGCCGTGGGTCAGCAGGCCGAGGTAGGGCGCGCGGCCGTACATGGCGCAGGCGGTCAGCAGCGAAGAGTGGAACCAGCCGCGGTGCTGGTCGTGGCCTTCCAGATACAGATCGGCCTCAGGGCCGCTCTCGTGGCCGGCACCCGGATGCGAGGTCTTGAGCACGGTGGTGTGCGTGGTGCCGGAGTCGAACCACACTTCCAGGATGTCGGTGCTCTTACTCCACTGCGCAGCGTTCGTCTTGTCGCCGATGCGCTGCAGGATCTCGGCGGTGGAGAGCTTGCTCCAGGCCTCGATGCCACCCTTTTCGACGACGTCAGCCGCCAGGTCGATGATTTCGGGCGTGCGCGGATGCGGCTCGCCGCTGTCCACATCGAGCAGGAAGGGCAGGGGCACACCCCAGCTGCGCTGGCGCGAGATGCACCAGTCGGGCCGGTTGGCGATCATGTCGCGCAGGCGGGTGCGGCCGTTCTCGGGATAGAAGCTGGTGTCGTCGATGGCAGCCAGCGCCATCTGGCGCAGGGTCTGCGGGGCCTTGTCCTTGGTGAAGATGCCCGTACCCTCGTCCATGCGCACGAACCACTGGGCTGCGGCGCGGTAGATCACGGGCGTCTTGTGGCGCCAGCAGTGCGGGTAGCTGTGGGTGATGTCCTGGGTGGCGAACAGGCGGTTGGCGTTCTTCAGCGCCTCCAGCACCACGGGTACGGCCTTCCAGATGTTGAGGCCGCCGAAGAGCGGGAAATCGGCGGCATAGGCGCCGTTGCCCTGCACCGGGTTGAGGATGTCGTCGTACTTCATGCCGTGCGAAATACAGCTGTTGAAGTCATCCACGCCGTAGGCGGGCGCCGAGTGCACGATACCCGTGCCGTCTTCGGCGGTGGCGTAGTCAGCCAGGTACACGGGCGAGAGCCGCTTGTAGCCAGCGTCGACGTCGTACAGCGGGTGCTTGAAGTTGATCAGGCCCAGGTTCTTGCCCACCGTGGTGGCCAGTACCTTGCCCGTGAGCTTGAAACGCTCCATGCATTTCTCGACCAGCACGGCCGCCAGCACCAGCAGGCCGCGCTCGGTCTGCACCAGCGCGTACTCGAGCTCGGGGTTCAGGTTGAGGGCCTGGTTGGCGGGGATGGTCCAGGCGGTGGTGGTCCAGATCACGGCATAAGCCGCTTGGTCCAGCTTGGGCAGGCCGAAGGCGGCGGCCAGTTTCTCGGGCTCGGCGCATTCGAAGCCCACGTCCAGCGTGCTGCTCTTCTTGTCCTGGTACTCGATCTCGAACTCGGCCAGCGAGGAGCCGCAGTCAAAGCACCAGTAGACGGGCTTGAGGCCGCGGTAGACAAAACCCCGCTCCATGACGCGCTTGAAGGCGCGGATCTCGGCGGCCTCGTTGACGAAGTTCATCGTCTTGTACGGGTTGTCCCACTGGCCCAGCACGCCCAGGCGCTTGAAGTCGGCCATCTGGCCGGCGATCTGCTCGGTGGCGAAGGCACGGCTCTTGGCCTGCATCTCGTCACGCGGCAGGTTGCGGCCGTGCAGTTTCTCGATGGCGTTCTCGATGGGCAGGCCGTGGCAGTCCCAGCCCGGGATGTACTGCGCGTCCAGGCCCTTGAGCTGGCGCGCCTTGACGATCATGTCCTTGAGGATCTTGTTGACGGCGTGGCCGATGTGGATCGAGCCGTTGGCGTAGGGCGGGCCGTCGTGCAGGATGAACTTGGGCTTGCCGTGGCGCACGTCGCGCAGCTTCTTGTACAGGCCCTGGTCTTCCCATTGCTTGACCCAGCCCGGCTCGCGCTTGGGCAGGTCGCCGCGCATGGGGAAGGGGGTGTCGGGCAGGTTCAGCGTGGCGCGGTAATCAACTTTGTCGGTCATGGCAAACTTTTCGAGAGACGTGGCGGCCCAGAGGGGCGGGCGAGAGGGGCTTGAGCTGGCGCGGGGCAAGGTGCGCCGGTAGTGCCCCGTCAAATTCGCCGGGCGAACCAGGCACGTGCGTCATCGCAGTCCCGGGT
>Ga0208633_100247_pt1 | contig 16661 bp, 17 predicted proteins | sample LakWasMet63_LOW9_2_FD_183895 | JGI IMG/M metagenome (GOLD analysis project Ga0208633, IMG submission 183895) | Freshwater sediment methanotrophic microbial communities from Lake Washington under simulated oxygen tension - Sediment Metagenome... | ecosystem: Environmental > Aquatic > Freshwater >...
GTCCCGCGCGGCCTTGACCAGGGGCGCGGCGGCATAACACCAGCCGCAAAGCGGATCGTAGATGTAGTGAAGGACTGTCGTGCTCATACGTCTTCTTTCATGAGATTGCAGGGGTGGCTCCTGGCCACCCCTGCAAAGATCAGATCAGCGAGGGGATAGCGCTTACCACTTCATCTCGCCCTTGTTGACCTTGGCGCCGATGTCCAGCGCGATGCCCAGGCCGACGTTCGGATAGGCCTGCTTCAGCGCGGCGATCAGTTCAGCGGAGTTCTTCGCCTTGGCGAGTTCCTGCTCGAAACGGATCAGGTAGTCACGGGTGTAGCGGATGGCGCTCGCCTCCAGGGCCGTACCCGCGGCCGCATGGCCCGGGACCACGACGGCCGGCTGCAGCGCGAACAGTTCATCCAGCTGGGCCAGCCAGGCCTTGCGCTCGCTGGCCTTCTGCGTGTCAGCCGTCCAGACGTGCAGATTGCCGAAGACCGCGATATTGCCTACGACCGCCTTGAGCGAGGGGATCCAGACGTAGGGCCGGTGCGCGAGTTCGCCCGTGGTGCCGCGGACCTCGACGGTCTCGCCGTCCACGGTCAGGGTGTTGCCCTGCAAAGCATCCGGCACGACGGCGCGGCGCGGCGCGTTGGCGCCGAGCTTGGGACCCCAGAAAGCAACCTTGCCTTCGAGCTTGGCCTGGATCTTCTCGCGCACGGCCGGCGTCGTCAGCACCTGCGCCTGCGGGAAGATCTCCTTCAGCACCTCGGCGCCGAAATAGAAGTCGGGGTCGGCGTTGCTGATGAAGATGGCCTTGAGCGTCTTGCCGCTGTCGAGCACGTTGGCCGCCACGCGCAGCGCGTCGGCACGGGTGAAGCCGGTGTCGATCACCAGGGCCTCGGACTTGCCGCTGACCACCACGGCATTGACGTGGAAACTCCCGGCGTCAGCGGGGCGGCGGTCTGGGCGCCAGCCTGACCGGCAGCCGTCAGGCCCAAGGCCAGCGGCAGTACAAGGCGTGCAAGTTTGCGGGGGAAAAACATGGGGTTCTCTCCAAGGGGTGGTTGCGATGGGGGAAGTCTATTTGTGACGATTAGAGAAATAAACAGTCTTCTGATACATTGTTTGTTGCATTAATCGCCGGAATAGACATGGACCGCCTGACCTCCGCCCGGGTCTTCGTGACCGTCGCCGAACGCGGCAGCCTGACCCAGGCGGCCGACCAGCTTGAGATGTCCACGGCCATGGTGAGCCGCTACCTCGCCGCGCTGGAGGACTGGCTGGGCGCACGGCTCCTGCACCGCACGACCCGCCGCGTGACGCTGACCGACGCCGGGCAGCTGGCCTTGCCGTCGTGCCGCCGGCTGCTGGACACGGCCGAGGACGTGAAGCTGATCGCCGGCAACCTGAGCCAGGAACCGCGGGGCCGCCTGCGCATCACCAGCGCCCTGTCTTTTGCCGAGGCGCAGCTGGCGCCGGCCCTGGTGGAATTCCAGCAGCGCTACCCGCAGGTGAAAATTGCGCTCTCGACCACGGACCAGGGCGTGAACCTGGTGGCCGAGCAGATCGATCTGGCCGTACGCATCAGCAACACGCTGGAACCCACGCTGATCGCGCGGCCGCTGGCTATTTGTCGCTCGGTGCTCTGCGCCAGCCCGCTGTATCTGAAGGAACACGGCACGCCACAGACCGTGGAAGACCTGAAGCAGCATCGCTGCCTGGTCCACAGCCTGGTCAGCGCGACGCAATTCCGCTTCAGGGTCGGGGCCGAGATCGTGGAGCCGACGGTGGACGTGGGCTTCAGCACCAACGAGACGGCCATCCTGCGGCGCGCCGTACTGGCCGGCGGCGGCATCGGCATCCTGCCGACCTATTACGTGAGCGAGGAGTTGCGCCGCGGCGAACTCGTGGGTCTGCTGCCCGAGCATGCGCTGGACACGATGGGCGTGCACGCGGTGTTTCTGTCGCGCCAGCACCAGCCGCTGGCGCTGCGGCTGCTGGTGGACTTCCTGGTACAGCAGTTCGGCGGCGACGAGCCGGTCTGGGACCGCAGCCTGTCCTTGCCGGGCGCCGCTCAGTCAGCCAAGAACACCGTCAGCACGCCTGTGTAGCCGTAGACATGGTGGCGTGCGATCTCGCCGCCGGCGAAGAAACCGATCAGCGGTACGTCGCCCAGCGCGTGGCGCACGATCTGCAGCTCGGCGCTGGGGCCGCCGAAATGCGGGCCACCACGACCGGAGCAGCTGACGTAGACGGCACCCACCATGCGCTTCGGCGTCTGCGCGGGGGGTTCGGCCTCCAGGGCGCCCGCGGTCAGCGGCAGTTCCTCGGGCTCCAGCTCCTCACGGATCTCGGCGCAGATGCGCATGAGGTCGGCGCGCGCGGCCTGCACATTGCGCTGGCAGAAGGCCAGCTGCATGCCCTCGTCCACCAGCTCGGCCAGGGCCACGCCACCGCGCTGCGGGTCCAGGCCGACGATGTGGCGCACGCGCACGTCGCTGCCGAAGTTGCCGGTACGGCTGATGGCGCGGCCGTCGGCCGCCACGTCCTGCGCATGCACCAGGCCGGCCAGCGTGGCGCGCACGGTGTTGATGGCCTGCTCGGGTTCGTCCAGCGTGACATCCAGTTCACGCAGCAGCACCTGCAGCGCAGGCTCGCCGTCGAGCTGGTAGACCACGTTGCGCTCGGCTTCGGTGATGGTGTGGCTGCCGGCCACCGGGCAGCAGCCCTGGGTGACGCGCGAGACCAGTTGCACGCCTTCGCCGAAGGCCACGCCGCTCAGGCCGCCGTGAAAGACGCCGGTGGAGCGGCCCTGGCCGCGGATGAAACCGTCGCCCCCCAGCGCGAACTGCACGCTCTCGCTGCGGCTGGCGGCCAGGCCGCCGAAGAGGTAGCCGCTGTCGGTACGCGCGGCCATCTCGTTGATGAGCTCGGAGAGTTCGGGTGTGCGGCCGTCGGCGTGCACCAGTGCGGTATGCGCCTGGAAGCCCAGGCCCAGGGGCGCCACGCCGGAGAAGACACGGTATTGGTCGCTGGGCAGATCACAGAGCATCACGGCCAGAGCAGGCTCGTCGAAGTATTCGACGTTGGTGGCCGCTATGCCCACGCCCACGGTGCCGGCCCAGTCGGTGACCTCGGGCAGTTCGCCGCTGAGGTGCGCGAGGATGGCCTCGGCCTCGGCGGCGTAGTGGTCGGTGATGTAGAGCAGGGCCAGCGTGGGGCTGGCGGCGCCGGGCAGGGCCAGCTGCGCGCGCAGCTGCGCCAGCACCAGCGCGGCGGCCATGCGCCATTGAGGGTGGGTGGCGTGGGCCAGGGGAAAGTTTTTCATCGGCATCTCAAACAGGCTTGGGCTTGCGCGGGACGGCTTTTTTCGCGGCCTTGGCGGCAGGCTTGGGCGCGGCTGCCGCAGCCGCAGCGCTGCGCTCGGCCGCGTCTTTCATGGCCTGGCCGGCGATCTGCTGGAACTGCTGCGTCAGCGCGCCCCAGTACTGCATAGGATCGGCCATGGGTGCTGCGCCGGGCGCGGCGTTTGCTGTCTTGGCGGCGGGCGCTGCCTTGGGCGCCTGTGCGGCAGCGGGCTGGGCCGCAGGGGCCGCACCCGGCGCGGGCCAGGCCATGCCGGCGCCAGGCATGGGCACGTTCATGCTCTTGAGCGTGGCCAGGGTCATCTTCTGCACTTCGAGCGCCTGGATGGTGGCCTTGAGCGCGGCGGCATTCTGGTCCAGCCAGAACTGCACGGCCTTGAGTTCGGTGATGCGCTTGTCCAGCGCCTCGGCGTCCATCGTGGGCGCCACCCAGCTGGCCATGGAAGCGTTGCCGCCCTGGGCCAGTTTCTGCAGGAAGTCGAAACCCGGGACGAAGGGGCCGAAGCCGGTGGGGTCTGCCTTGTTGCTCATGGTGGCACTCCTCTGATACGCGCTGTTGCCAGCTTACTCCAAGGTCGGCGACAAGGGCAGGGACTGCGCGGCGAGCCCCTCGAAGACCGCGGCCGGCACCGGCCGGCTGAAGTAGTAGCCCTGGTAGGCCGGGCAGCCTTCGGCGGCCAGGGACTGGCGCTGCGCTTCGGTCTCCACACCCTCAGCCACCACCTGCAGGCCCAGGCTGCGGGCCAGGGCCATGATGGTGCGCACGATGGCCGCGTCATTGGGATCACTGAGCAGGTCGCGCACGAAGGAGGCGTCGATCTTGAGCTGGTCCAGCGGCAGGCGCTTGAGGTAGCTCAGCGAGGAATAACCGGTGCCGAAATCGTCGAGCGAGAAGCTCACGCCGTGCGCGCGCAGGGCCTCCATCTTGACGATCACGTCCTCCACGTCTTCCATCAGCAGGCTCTCGGTAATCTCCAGCTTGAGCCGCGCAGCGACGGCGCCGGTACGCAGCAGGGTTTCGAGCACCTGCGAGACGAAATCCGGATGGCGGAACTGCTGCACGCTGACGTTGACCGCCAGGCTGAGCTTGCCCAGCGCCGGCTGGTCGGCCCAGGCCACCAGCAGTTCGCAGGCGCGCTGCAGCACCCACAGCCCCAGCTCGTGCATCAAACCGCTCTCTTCGGCCACGGGGATGAACTCGACCGGCGAGACCTCGCCGCGCACCGGATGCGTCCAGCGCAACAGGGCCTCGGCGCCCATCACCCGGCCGGCCGTATCCACCTGCGGCTGGATGTGCAAGGCCAGCTGCCCCGAGTGCATGGCCGCGCGCAGATCGCTCTGCAGCGAGGCGCGCGCGGTCACCACGGTCTGCATGCGCGGGTCGAAGAAACGCAGGCTGTTGCGGCCGGCCGCCTTGGCCTGGTACATGGCCAGGTCGGCCTGCTTGAGGAGTTCATCGCCCTGTACCTGGCCGTTCGTGAACAGGGCCACACCGATGCTGGGGGTGCTGTGGTGCTGGCTGTTGCCCAGGCGGTAGGGCTGGCTGAGCGCGGCCATGATCTTGCGGCCCACGGCCTCGGCCTGGCCGGCGGCCACTTCGGCCACTTCGCCCAGGTCCTCGATCAGCACGATGAACTCATCGCCGCCCAGGCGCGCCACGGTGTCGCCCACCCGCACGCAGTAGCTGATGCGCGCCGCCACTTCGCGCAGCAGCTGGTCGCCGACGTCGTGGCCCAGGGTGTCGTTGATGGTCTTGAAGTGGTCGAGGTCGATGAACAGCACGGCCCCGCCGCCGCCGTGTCGCGCGCTGGCGGCCAGCGCGTGCTCCAGGTGGTCCATCAGCAGGCGACGGTTGGGCAGGCCCGTGAGGGCGTCGTAAAAGGCGAGCTGGTGGATCTTTTCCTCGGCCGCCTTGCGGTCGCTGATGTCCACCGCGGTGCAGGCCAGCAGCTCGGGGCGGCCCTGGGCGTCACGCAGCAGCAGGCCGCTGCTGAGCATGGGCAGTTCGCGGCCATCGCGCGCCAGCTGGAGCAGCTCGTGCGGCGCGCCGTCCCCGCCGTCGCGCACGCTGCGCCAGTAGGCTTCGGCCGTGTCCTGCGCCGCAGGGGCGTAGAGGGTGAGGTAACGCTGGCCGATCAGCTCCTGCGGCTTGCGCCCCTGCAGAGCCGCGCAGCGCGCGTTGACGTAGACCAGCTGGCCGTCCAGGCCGGCAATCCAGGCGGCGAAGGTGGACTGGTCGAAGATGGCCTTGAAGCGGCTCACCTCCTCGTTGGCGGCCTGCAAGGTGCGGGTGCGGGCGACCACCTGGCCGCGCAGCAGCCACGCCAGCAGCATGGCCAGCAGCAGCAGGCCGCCGACCGCCGCCAGCCCCCACCAGAAGGCGCGCGGCACGGCGGGCTCAGGCACCTGGCCACCCCACTGCCGGATGATGGCGAAATACATCGAGCGAGGATCGTTCTGCCAGTCGCGCAGGTAGTTGTCGATCGTCGCCAGCAACTCGGGATTGCGGTCCTGTCCGGTGGCAAAAAACAGGCGCGCCGGCTGGAACACGATGGGCGTTTCGACCAGCCGGTAGCGCGGCCCGAGGCGGTTGCCGAAGAAGTGGTTGGTGATGGCCGCATCGGCCTTGCCGGCAGCCACCAGGCGGAAGGCCTCGTCCAGCGAGGGCACCGGCATGAGCACCGGCTTCACGCCGAAGCCCGTCACCAGTTCCTTGAACAGGGCGATCTGGATGGAGCCTTCGAGCAGGGCCACGCGCTTGCCGTCGAGGTCCAGGATGGAGTTGATCGACACGGCCGGATGCCGGTAGATCTGCGACCAGCTGTGCATGACCGGCACCTGGTGGAAGTCGTAGCGCTGGTCGCGCTGGGCGCTGTAGGCCACATCGGGCATCAGGTCGATGCGGTCGGCCTCCAGCGCATCCAGGCAGGCCTGCCAATCGCAAGGCACGAACTCCAGGGCCCAGCCTTCGCCCTTGGCGATTTCGCCCAGCAGGTCCGCGAAGATGCCCGTGGCGCGGCCGGCCGCGTTGAAGTAGATCTTGGGTTCGTTGGCATAGACGCCGACACGCACGGTGCGCGGCTGCGCCCAGACGGCCGCAGACTGCAGGACCAGCAGCAGGACCAGCAGCCACGCGACCCAGCGAGGATGGATGTACGACAAAACCGCCTCCCGACAGCCCCGGATTCAGAGCCCATCTTAGGCCCTTTCACCCCAGGCCGCCGGCCCGCGGCCCGCCGCCTTACTCGACGCGGCCGATGCGCTGCACCAGCGCTGCCATGGCCTTGGCATCCGTCTGCACGAAACGCTCGAACTCGGGCGCGTCCTGGTACATGAAGGAGGTGCCCGCGGCCAGCAGCGACTGCTTGGCGCGCGCATCTTCGGAGGCGGCCTTGGCCGCCTGACGCAGCCGGGTCACCACGGCCTCGGGCGTGCCGGCCGGCACGAACAGGCCGGACCACTGCGAGTAGCTGATCGGCACGCCGAGTTCCTTGAAGCTGGGCACGTCCGGCAGCGCGGCCAGCCGGCCTTCACCCCAGTGCGCCAGCACGCGCAGCTTGCCGGCGCGCACGTGTTGCATCACGCTGGACGGGCCGGTGGACAGTGCGTCGATCTGGCCGGCCAGCAGGGCCAGCACGGCCGGGCCGGCGCCGGTGTAAGGCACGTGCAGCATGAAGGTGCCGGTGGCGACCTTGAGCTGCTCCATGGGCACATGCATGGTGCCGTAGTTGCCCGAAGAGCCGAAGGTGACCTGGCCGGGTCGGGCCTTCACATGGGCGATGAAGTCCTTGTAGGTCTTCCAGGGGCTGTCGGCGCGCACCACGAGGGCGGTGGGGTCGGCCGTGAAGCGGGCCACGGGCTTGAGCTGGTCCAGGGTGTAGAGCGGATTGCGCTTGAGTACCTTGTCGGCTTCGGGCAGCACGACGACGGAGGAGAGCGACATGAGCACGCTGTAGCCGTCGGCACGCGACTTGGCCACTTGCGCCATGCCGATGCCGCCGCCGGCGCCGCCCTTGTTCTCGACGATCATGGTCTGGCCCAGCGCGCGTCCCATGGCCTCGGCCACGGGACGGCCCACGGTGTCGGCCACGCCGCCCGGCGGGAAGGGCACGAGCATGGTGACGGGTTTGCTGGGGTAGGCCTCCTGCGCGAAGGCGGGCAGGCCGGCAGTGGCCAGCGCAGCTGCGCCCAGTTGCAGGAATTCACGGCGTTGGGTCATGGTGGTCTCCTCGTTGTGGAACGAAAGTCTCGGTCGGAACCTGGGTTCAGATTTCCTGGACAGGATTATTGAGCTCGCCCAGGCCGCTGATGGCCACGCGCACGACGTCGCCATGCTTGAGGAACTTCGGGGGGGTGAAGCCGATGCCCACGCCCACCGAGGTGCCGGTGAGGATGATGTCGCCGGGCAGCAGGGTCATGGCCGCGCTCATCTGCTCGATCAGGGTGGGCACGTCGAAGATCAGCTGCGAGATGTGGGCGTTCTGGCGCTGCTCGCCGTTGACCCAGGTCTGCATGGTCATGTCGGTGGGGGCTTCGTCGGTGGTGGTGATCCAGGGACCGATGGGGCAGAAGCCGTCGAGCGACTTGCCCAGGAACCACTGGGCGTGGTTCTTCTGCAGGTCACGCGCGGTGACGTCGTTGGTGGCGACAAAACCCCAGACCTGCTTCATGGCATCGGCCTTGCTGACGTTGCGGCAGGTGGTGCCGATGACGACGCCGATCTCGCCCTCGTAGTCCACCGACTGGGTGTGCTTGGGGTTGAACTGGATCGGGTCGGTGGGGCCGTTGAGCGTGAGCGTGGCCTTGGTGAAGATCTGCGGGAAAGCGGGAATGGCCGAAGCGCCGCCGGTGGTGGCGTTGAAGCCGCTCTTGTCGAACTCCATGGCGTGCTCGTGGTAGTTCTTGCCCACGGCGAAGGGGTTGCGCAGGAAGGCCGAGAGCGGCGCCATGAACTTGACCTGGGCCAGGGACACGCGTGCCGTCACGGCGGCCTGCAGCTGCGCCGCGCTGACACCGAGCTGGATGACGTAAAGCACCGGGTTGGGGTGCTGGGCCAGCGGGCCGCCGACCAAGGCGACTTCCTGCTTGGCCTCGTCGACCAGGGCCAGGTGGATCTGGCCGTCTTTTTGCACACGTGCGATCTTCATGCGAACTCCTGCAGCAAAGGGCAACCGATGATTGGTTGCGATTGGTTTATCTTGGATGAAAATTATAAGGACCGGATTCCACTCTGAGTCCAGTGGAAAACACGTAGGCGGCGTTCGTATTGGTCTGACTTGGTTGTTTGCTTGTTAAGATCACGGCTTCACCGCCCGCCCCCGCACCATGGACCCGTCTGCCCTGCTCCGCGAAACGCTGCTCGACAAGCTCAAATCCGGCATCTGGCGCGCCGGCCACCGCATCCCGACCGAACGCGCGCTGTGCGCCGAGTACGGCCTGGGCCGCTCGGCCGTGCGGCGTGTGCTGGGGCAGCTCAAGGAGCTCGGCCTGATCACGCAGACGGTGGGCAGCGGCACCTATGTGAGCGAACGCATCGCCACCCTGCTGCCGGCACTCGAGGCCCCGGCCGTCGCGGCCGTGAGCCCGGCCGAGCTGATGGAAGTGCGCATGGTGCTGGAGCCGGCCATCGTGGAAATGGTGATCCGCAATGCCACGCCGGCCGATTTCACACGCATGGCCCAGTGCTGCGAACGCGCCGAGCAGGCGCGCTCGCTGGAAGACTTCGAGCACTGGGACGGCCTGCTGCACGAGGTGATCGCCGAGGCAGCGCACAACAGCTTCGTGGGCCAGGTCTTCAAGCTCATGAACCAGGCGCGCGCCCAGGGCGAGTGGGGCATGCTCAAGCGCAAGAGCGTCACGCCAGAACGGCGCGCGGCCTACCAGCAGGAACACCGCGAGCTGGTCGCCGCCCTGCGCGAGCGCGACCTGGAACGCGCGCTGGAGTGCACGCGCGGCCACCTGCAGCACGTGCAGCGCAACCTGCTGGGACGCTGAACCTCAGTGCATTTTCATGCCGGGCGCGGGCATGGCAGCATCCGGCGCCATGCTGCGCACCGGCAGCTGCACTTGCAGCTTGCTCTCCAGGCCCTTGGCATCCTTGAAGACCAGGGTCAGGGGTATGGTGCTGTCCTTCTTCAGCGCGGTCTTGAGGTCCATCAACATGACGTGGTAGCCGCCGGGCTTGAGCTCCACGGTCTGGCCGGCGGGCAGCTCCAGCACGTCGACAGCGCGCATCTTCATCACGTCGCCGACCATCTTCATCTCGTGCACTTCGGTGATGCCGGCCACCGGCGAGTCGGCGCCGACCAGGCGCGTGCCTTCCTTCGCCGTGAGCTTCATGAAGGCGCCGCTGGCCTTCTGGCTCGGCACGGTGCTACGGGCCCAGGCCTCGCGGACTTCGACGTTCTGTGCCTGGGCACAGCCGGCGGTCACGGCGAGCGTGGCAATCAAGGCGTGGATGGTTTTGTGAAACATGGTGGTACTCCTGTTGGAAAACTATACGGGGAAAGAAAACTCAGTGGGCGTGTCCGGCCTGGCCCGAGGGCAGAACTTCGAGCAGGACAGCGGGTGTCTTCATGCCGCGCGTGGACGTGCCCCGGGCCGGGATGTCGGCCCAGTCGAGCTGACTGCCCGCGCAGGTCTGCAGCACGCGGAACCACAGCGCGCCGGACTGCGCCGGCAGCGTGGCGCGCAGCACGAACTCGTCGTACCAGTCGTCCTGCAGATAGGACACCGGACTGTTGGCGGTCCAGCTGATCTCGACCACGTCCTCGCGCACGGTCTTGCCGTGGCTGTCGTAGGGCTGGGCCAGGGTCTCGCGCCGGATGGCGAGCGTCCAGCCCGGCTTCGGGCTGGGCTTGGCGCCGCGTACGCCCGCAGGCAGGAAGACCCGGATGGCCGTGGTGGGGCTGCCGTTGCAGCCGTGGCCCACGCGCAGGGCCGCGCGGTAGCTGCTACCGGCCAGCGCGGCCTGGTCTTCCAGGACCACGTGGGCCGAGGCTGGCACAAAGGCCAGCGCCAAGACGCCGGCAGAGAAGTATCGGAAAAGGGTCTTGCTTGTCATGGTGATATTCATCAAATGGGTTTCAGAAGTCGTGCTTGAGTTCGGCGACGTAGGTGCGCTTCGGATAGGGATGGAAATTCCAGTACTCCTCGTTGCTCAGGTTGTCGATGCCCAAGGAGACCACCGTCTGGCGCTGGATGCGGTAGCGCGTGCGCAGGTCCAGGACCAGGTAGCGGCTGGCCCCCTGGTAGGCGAAGCCATTGACGTCGCTGTTGTTCAACTGCGAGTACTGGTCGCCGCTGTAGCGCACACCCAGCGTGCTGCTCCATTGCTCGTCGAAGCGGTAGCTGGTCAGCGCCGTGGCGCGCCACACAGGTACGCGCGGCTGGTACTTGCCGATGCTGGAGGGCAGGGCCGGATTGCTGACGATGCGCGAGTCGGCGTAGGTGATGCTGCCGGAGAAATCCAGGCCCTTGATGAGGACGCCGTTGCCCTGGTAGGCCAACTCGATCCCCTTGGTGTTGATGGCATCGACGTTCTGCACCCGCGAAACCGTGGTCGAACCGGGGATGAGCTGCGAATAAAGTGAATCCGTCACGTCCTCGTTGAAGAGGGTGAGCCGCAGCAAGCCCTGGCCCAGGTCCTGCTCCATCGTCAGCTCGGTCGTCCACGACTTCTCGGGGCGCAGATTGGGATCGTTGACGAAGGACAGGTTGGCGTTCGAAGTGGCGCCATACAGCTCCTGCACGGTCGGCATGCGCACGGCCCGTCCCACCGACGCCTTGAGCACCTTGTCGATCGACCACTGGTAGGCCAGCGCCGCCTTCGGCGAAACGTAGGTTTCGTTGCGGCTCTCGTAGTCCACCGGCGTGGAACCACTCAGACGGGTGTAGCCGCCCGAGGCGGTCCAGTTCTCCAGGCGCGCGCCCAGCACCGTCTTCCAGCGTGGCGCGAAGGCCCAGGTGTCCTGGCCGTAGATCGCCTGCGTCTGGGTCTTGCCACCGACGTCGCTGTTGAGCGAACCTGCCGCATCCGTCAGCCAGTTGCCGGCAATGTTGGACTTGAGGATGCGCAGCTGGTAGTTGTCCTGCTGCGCGCCGATGTCCACAATGTGCGCGCCTTGCAGGCCCTGGGGCCGCCAGGTGCCTTTGGTCGCAAGCGTCGTCCAGCCGGTGCCTTTCTGGTCGGTAATGGTGCCCGCTCCACCGTTGAGGCTGACCGTGGGCGATAGCGTGGCGGCGCGCAGCAGATCCTTGCCGTAGTCGTAGAGGCTGGCCGCCACCTCCCAGTCCCATTCCCCCCTGGTATGGCTCTTGACCGACACGCCGTGCATCACATGCAGCAGGCTCTCGCGTGAGGCGTTGAACGAGTTGTTGACGTTGTAGTTCTGCCCGTTGATCTGGACATCACCGTAGTACACCGCATTGCCCGCCGCGTCGCGCAGATAACTTTGCGGATTGCCCTCGGAGGTATTGGTCCAGTAGCCCAGGGTATAGCTGGCACGCAAGGTGGACGAGAGGTCGTAGGCCAGCTTCATCTTGGCATGGTCCTGCACCGTGTGGTACTGGGTGTTGGTGCCCAGGATGTAGTTGTCAACGCCGAAATTATTCGGCGTGCGCACGGCGCCCGTCACAGGCGTGGTACCCGCACCTCCGGTGGCTGTCAGCAGCTTGGTGGCAAACACCAGCGGCTGGCCCTGGCTGTCGGTGCGATTGAGGTTAACAAACCAGGACCAGTCGCCGCTCCGGCTACCCAGCGAGGCGCTGGCCTGGCTGCCACCGTAGGTCTCGTTGGTACCGTACATGCTGAAGTTCTGCGTGAAGACGCTGGCTTTGGCATGACCTTCAAACTGGGTCGGCATGCGCGTGACATAGTCCACCACCGCACCGACGGAGTTGCCCGGATAGGCGGCCGAAAACGGGCCGTACATGACGTCGACACGCTCGATCTCTTCGGGTGTCACCAGCCCCCAGCGCGGTGCGTAGGTGGCGCCATTGCCCAGGTAGTTGGAGAGCAGGATGCCGTCGGCATAAACCGCCGAACGCGCGCTGTTGCCGGTACCCGAGGCGCGACTGGACAGCACGGCGTGGTTGTAGTCACCGATGTAACGCTTGCGCACCAGCAGGCTGGGGAAGTACTTGATGGCGTCTTCGCTGTCGGTGGCGTTGACCGTCTCCTCGATCTGCTCGCGTGTGACGCCCTCGATGGTCGTGGGAATCTGGGTGGGCAAGGAGGTGGGTTGCCCACTGTTGATGGTCACAACACCCAGCGACTTGACAGGCACATCGGCGCCCTGCGTGGCCGTCTGAGCCTGGGTCTGTGCCAATGCAGGAAAGGCAAGCGGGAAGGCCAGGGCCACAGCCATGGCAAGGCGGTTTTTCCGCATGGATCGTCTCCGTGAAATTGAAAAGCAATCAGCGACACCGTCCTCCAGGAGGAGGTATCGCATCGGTCTTCAGCGATCAGAGACGACCGGGGGCCCGCGTGGCAGGGCAATGCGATGAAAAACAGAACCGTGTAAAAGTGCCTGCGTGTCTGGCCAGGCCAAACCGTGATCCGCATTGAAGAAGTGCACAAGAGCCGCGGGCGGCGGTCCCAGCCGTTCAGCGACAAGCAGGCAAAAGGGGCAGTGTTCCGGAAACGCAGCGGGCGTCTGCCCGCCGACGGACTTTGTTCCGGATGATTCCAGCAAACTGGCGGTGGACACAGCGCCGATGGCCCGAACACGCGGGTCACCGGCCATGCAGATGTCCCGCAGCGAAGGCGCGGCCGTGCCGGCCCGGGTCCAGGCCAGGGCATGCGAGACGGCCGGCGCAAGCGCGCCCAGCAGCATGACTGCCAGGGCGAACCTGGCAGTCAGACGGCGCACGCGTGCGGACAGCATCGGGTTACGGGCGCAGTGTGTCAGAGACGGCTCAGTGTTTCATGCCGTGGCCCTGGCCCATGGCGGGAGTGGCCAGCGCGCGGGCCGGTACCTTGAGTTCGAGCGTCTGGCGCTTGCCGTCGCGGCCTTCGATCACCAGGCTCAACGGCACCTCGTCGCCCTCCTTGACCTGGACCTTGAGGTCCATGAGCATGACGTGGTACCCGCCCGGTTTGAGCTCCACGGCCTTGCCGGCCGGCAGGTCCAGGCCAGGAATGGCGCGCATCTTCATCACGTCCTGGACCATGGCCATTTCATGGATCTCTACGATGCCCGCCACGGGTGAGCTGGCCTGGACGAGTTTGGCGTCCTTGGCGGAGACGATCTGCATGAACGCACCGGTGGCCTTTTGCTGGGACACCGTGGCGCGCACCCAGGGCTCCTTGACGGAGACCTGGGCCTGGGCGGCGAACGCCAGCGCGAGAGCGGCAAAGGAGATGGCAAAACGTTTCATGGTGGTTTCCTTTCAGAGTGGGAGAAAAATGATTGATCGCGGCTTACCAGCTCATCGAGCGGGTGTTGTCGCGGAACAGCGCATCACCCGAGAGCTTGCGGTTGCTGACCTGCAAGCCCGGGAGCAGATCGGCCTCGGTCACGCCGTAGTGCTTCATGCACATGGGGCAGACCAGCACCACAGCCCCTTTGTTCATGAGTTCGGCCAGCATCTTCTGCTGAGCGGCGAATTTGCCGGCCTGACTTTTGGCGCCAATCAGCACGGCCTTGTCGTTGAGGAAGATCGTCAGGGGGTGGCCGCTCTCATGCTGGTGCAGGCCGAAAGTCAGGCCCATGCCGGCACGGTGCGGCTCGTCGGTGGTGAGGTTGATGAAAAGCGGGTCGGTGTCGCCAGCCCAGGCCGGAGCGCCGGCGCTGCCGGTGAACAGGGCCAGTACGAGAAAGAGGGTTTGGAGGTATTGCATGGAGATGCTTTTGAAAGGTGATTGAAGTGGCGTAGGCCGGCGGATTAGCTGCCCTGCAGCAGCAGGCGCAAATCGTGGGCGTAGTCCTGGGCGTTCTGCTCATGGCGCAAGGCCAGACGCAGCCGTCCCTGCGGATCGAAGACATAGGACAGGGTCGAGTGGTCCATGGTGTAGGAGCCGCCGGTGGGCACTTTCCTGTAATAGACCTTGAAGTGGTCGGCCGTCTCGCGTGTGCGCTGCAGGTCGCCAGACAGGCCGAGAAAGCTTGGGTCGAAGGCGGCGGTGTAGTCCCGCAACACCGCGGCCACGTCGCGCTCGGGATCGAGCGTGACGAAGATCACCTGCAGGCGCTCGCCCTCCGGGCCCAGCAGCCGCTTGGCCTCGGCCGCACGGCTCAGCGCCGTGGGACAGACGTCGGGACACTGGGTGAAGCCGAAATACAGCAGCACGACCTTGCCCTTGAAATCGGCCAGCGTGCGCTCCCGTCCATCGGGATCGCTCAGACGGAAATCGTGGCCGTAGCTGGCACCCGTGATATCCATGCCGCGAAAACTGGCCCCTGCCGCAGCGTCATCCGCGCGCTGACAGCCGGAAATCAGCCAGAGGAGTACCAGTGACAGTACGACCATGGGCCAAGGGGCCCGGACCCAGGGAGAGTGAACCAATTCCCGCTCCTGAAAAACCAGAGACAGCCTGCTGCCGCCTCAACGGCGGGCATCAAGCACCACAAGCTTGCTAATTCAGGAGAGTGCGGGAGGGCCGCGCGGCGGGAACGGCGCGGCGGTGCGGCCGACGATGTGCGCCGCGGTGATGGGGCGCAAGGCCTGCGCCAAGGCCGAGGGGAGGGACAGCGGGAACTCGGCCAGGGGCGGCGGCGCACCGGCCGTGGCACACAGGGGGCAATCCAGCGTATGGCTGGCCGTGGCCTGGCTGCCGTCATCGCTCTTGACGATGAGCTTCATGGCCCCGCCGCTGGCGCAGACCAGCTCGATGGCCTGCGGCTTCACGATGGGAGAAGCGATGGCGGCCCCCAGCGCCAGCGCAAACCACACCAGCACGAGGCGGGCGAGGAAATGGGCTTGGCGCAGGGTCTGCATGTCTTGCATTATGGCCGACCGATCCCGGGCCGCAGCCGGCACCGGCCTTGACCTGTGTCAAAGACCGGCGCAGAGTAGGAGCGCATGATGAAGCCAGACCGACCAGGAGATACCGCATGAGCACCCAGATCACCGCGCCTTTCAAGCAGCAATTGCTGCAGCAGCGCACCACCCTGCTGGCCCAGCTGGCCAGCCTGCGCGGCGGCAACGTCGGCCGCGCCCAGGCTTCGGCCGACCATTTCGGCGGCCAGAAGGAAGACTCCCGCGCCCAGCAGGAAACCGAGCGCGACCTGGAGTTCACGCTCGACGCCCGCGAGAGCGCCGAACTCGATGCCGTAGACGCCGCGCTCAAGCGCATTGAGGCCGGAACCTATGGCGTGTGCACCGATTGCGGCACCGACATTCCGGCCGCGCGCCTGCACGCGGCACCCGAGACGCCGCGCTGCATCGCCTGCCAGGACAAGCTCGAACACCGTCGGCACGCCTGAAGCGCGCCCTTACCCTCTTCACGACCACGAGAAAGAACCCACCATGCCCACCTTCCACGCCATCGTCTGGCTCGACCGTTCCGAAGCCCACGTCATCCTGTTCGACCGCGAACACATCGCCGCGCAGAAGATCAAATCGCGCAGCCATCACAAGGCCACCGGCGGCCACACCGGCTCGCACCAGGGCTCGGGCCGCGGCGACAGCGCCAGCGGCCACCACAGCCCCGCCGGCGGCCACTCAACGCACGACGAGACCTACTACCACTCGATCGCCGAGGCCCTCAAGGGTGTGCACGAGGTCCTGGTGACCGGACCGGCCCAGGCCAAGGACGAGTTCAAGGCGCATTGCGCCCGTCATGACAAGGACATCGACCAGGCCATCGTCGGTGTCGTCACCAGCGACCACCCCAGCGACGGCCAGCTGGTGGCCATGGCCAAGCAGTACTTCCTGAAGCATGACAAGATGAATGGCCAGGCGTAAGAACCTGCCGTCAACAAAAAGGGCGCCGATGGCGCCCTTTTCTTTTTGTCCCGCCGCGGCTTATTTCGCCAGCGGCACGATCTTCTGCTCGATGGCTCCGAAGACGGACTGGCCGTCCTTGCCCTTCATCTCGATGCGGATGGTGTCGCCGAACTTCATGTAGTCGGTGGCGGGCTGGCCGTCCTGGATGGTCTCGATGGCGCGCTTCTCGGCGATGCAGCTGTAGCCCTTGCTCCACTCCTTCTTGCCATTGACCTCGGTGGCGCGGTTGCTCACCGTGCCCGAGCCGATGATGCTGCCGGCGCGCACATTGCGTGTCTTGGCCAGGTGGGCGATGAGCTGGCCGAAGTGGAAGGTCATCTCCTCGCCGGCTTCGCACATGCCGACCGTGCGGCCGTTCCA